>Ga0302299_10000350_pt1 | contig 24328 bp, 19 predicted proteins | sample III_Fen_N3_4_FD_198795 | JGI IMG/M metagenome (GOLD analysis project Ga0302299, IMG submission 198795) | Peat permafrost microbial communities from Stordalen Mire near Abisko, Sweden - III_Fen_N3_4 | ecosystem: Environmental > Terrestrial > Soil > Wetlands > Permafrost | place: Sweden: Abisko...
CGAGCTCGGCGGCCGGCGTCCCGGACGAAGGGAGTACTGGAACGTGTACGCGTTCGCGAACCGCGCGGCCGCCACGACCTCCAGCGTCGCCGCGAAGTCGGCCTCCGTTTCTCCTGGGAAGCCGACGATGATGTCGGTCGAGATCGCCGCCTCGGGCATCGCCGCCCGCACCCGGTCGATGATGGCGAGGAACCGGTCGGAGCGGTACGAGCGACGCATCCGGCGCAGCACGTCGTCCGACCCGGACTGCAGGGGCATGTGCAGCTGGGGCATGACGTTGGGAGTCTCGGCCATTGCGGCGATCACGTCGTCGGTGAAGTCGCGCGGATGCGGGGAGGTGAAGCGCACTCGCTCGAGACCCTCGACCGTGCCGCAGGCCCGCAACAGCTTCGCGAACGCGCCGCGGTCGCCGAACTCCACGCCGTACGAGTTCACGTTCTGGCCGAGCAGGGTCACCTCGAGCACGCCTTCGGCGACGAGCGCCTCGACCTCGACGAGGACGTCGCCGGGCCGCCTGTCCTTCTCCGTGCCTCGTAGCGACGGCACGATGCAGAACGTGCAGGTGTTGTTGCAGCCCACCGAGATCGCGACCCACGCTGCGTACGCGGACTCGCGCCGGGTGGGCAGGGTGGACGGGAAGACCTCCAGCGACTCGGCCAGCTCGACCTGTGCCTCGCCGGCGATCCTGGCCCGCTCGAGCAGCACCGGGAGCGCCCCGATGTTGTGCGTACCGAACACGACGTCGACCCAGGGCGCACGACGGAGGATCTCGCCGCGGTCCTTCTGGGCCAGGCAGCCGCCCACCGCGATCTGCATCCCCGGCCGCTCGGCCTTCGTCGGCGCCAGCTGCCCGAGGTTGCCATACAGCTTGTTGTCGGCGTTCTCCCGTACCGCACAGGTGTTGAACACCACGACGTCGGCGGGCTCAGCGCCCGCCGCTCGAACCAGGCCCGCACCCTCGAGCAGCCCGGACAGGCGCTCGGAGTCGTGCACGTTCATCTGGCACCCGAAGGTGCGGACCTCGTACGTTCGCGTATCAGCCATGGCCGTCTCAGGGTACGGGGATCTCCTCGAGATCGTCGGACAGCTCGGCGATGGCAGCGACCTCGTGCTCGACCGAGACCTTAGGCAGCCGGTCGGCCAGGAAGCGCGGCAGCCACCAGTTCGCCGAACCGAACAGCGTCATCAACGCCGGGACGAGAACCAGCCGCACCACGAACGCATCGAGGAAGACCGCCGTGGCCAGCCCGATCCCGAACAGCTTGATCGTCGCGTTGTCGCCGAACGCGAACGCGATGAACACGCTGGTCATGATCGCAGCCGCCGCCATGACGACCCGGCCCGAGCCGGACAGCCCGCGCCGCACGGCCAGCCGGTTGTCGCCGGTCATCATCCACTCCTCCTGCATCCGGCTGACGAGGAAGACCTGGTAGTCCATCGACAGGCCGAACAGGATCGCGAACAGCATGACCGGGAGGAACGGTGCGATCGGTCCGGTCGCAGTAACCCCGAGCGGGCCGGACAGCCAGCCCCACTGGAAGATCGCCACGACCGCGCCCATCGCAGCACCGAGGCTGAGCAGGCTCGTGGCCGCCGCGGTCAGCGGCACCACGATCGACCGGAAGAGCACCATCAGGGCGAGGATGCCGAGCGAGATCACCACGGTGAGGAAGAGCGGCAGGGCTCCGGAGATGACCGAGCCGAAGTCCTGGGTGATCGCCTGTGCGCCACCGACCGAAGCGGTGATACCGGTGTCCTTGATCGCCGCCGGGATGACCTCCCCGCGGAGCCGCTCGAGCAGTGCGCCGGTTGCCTCGTCCTGCGGAGCCGACTTGGGGACCACCGTGATCAGGACGGTGTCGCCGGCCTTGTCGGCGACCGGGGCGCCGGCGAATGCGACACCGTCAGCAGCGCCGAGCGCCTTGGACAAAGCGGTCGCGGACGTGAGGTCGCCGGACTTGGGCAGCTCGGCGACGACGATGAACGGGCCGTTGGAACCCGGGCCGAAGCCCTTGGCCTTCAGGTCGTACGCGGTGCGCTCGACACTGCCGACCGGGCTGCCACCGTCGTCGGCGAATCCCAGCCGCATCGAGAGGACCGGCGTGGCGACCAGGACCATCAGCACCAGTGCCCCACCCGCGAACAGCCAGGGCCGACGCTGGATCGCCTGGGCGTGCCGTCCGAACCCGTGGTTCTCGTCGTGGGGGCGGGGCGTGCGGGCCCAGGGCATCCGCACCGCGAACGTCCGGCGACCGAGCCACGCGAGCACGGCGGGGAGGAGCGTCAGGGCGGTGACCATCGTCATCAGAACGGTGACGGCTGCCGCGACAGCCAGGCCGTTGAGGAAGTTGATGCCGACGACGAACAGGCCCATCAGCGCGATGATCACGGTGGATCCGGCGAAGAGGACGGCCCGACCAGCGGTGTTGACCGACTCAACCGCTGCCTCGCGCGGCTCCTGGCCCGAAGCCAGGGCTTGCCGGTATCGGTTGATGATGAACAGGGCGTAGTCGATCCCCACCCCGAGCCCGATCATGGCGGCCAAGGTCGGGGCGAAGGTGGCGATGTCCATGAAGCGGGCGATGATCGACACGAGCGAGAGCCCGGTGCCCAGCGCGACGATCGCCGTGATAAGCGGAAGGCCGGCGGCCACGAGCGAGCCGAAGGTGAAGAGCAGGATCACGAAGGCCGCGATCATCCCGACGCCCTCGCTGCTGGGCGGATCGGTGTTCGCGAACTGGATCACCTGACCCGAGGCCCCGACCGTCAAGGTGTCGGAGCGGGCTCCGAGGACGTCGGCGACGAGCGCCTGCACCGAGGTCTTCGCCACCGCGCTGGCCTCGCCGGCGAAGTCGACAGTGACGTAGGCGACGGTGCGGTCCTGGCTCACCGCCGTGGACGGGCTGCCGTCAGGCGCCTTGTCGAACGGCGACACGACCCCGGTGACGCCCGGGATCGACTTGGTCGAGGTCACGAGCCCCTCGATCACCTTGCGGACCGCGGGGTCATCAACGGTGCCACTCACCGGGGAGAACACGACGTCCGCCGTCGCGCCGGTCTGGAGCGCACCGAACTTCTCGGTCAGCAACGTCTGGGCGCGGCTGCTCTCGGTGTCGGGCAAGGAGAACGAGGTGTTGTACGCGCCCTTCGCCGCTCCGGCCAGGGCGAAGATCGCGATGATCAGAGCCAGCCAGACACCGACTGTCTTCTTCGGGTTGTAGACAGCCCAGCGTGAGATCGGTCCCATCGGATGACTCCTCGTCCTTCTTCATGTGTGTGTCACACATTCACTTAGATAGAGAGTACGGTATGTGTGTGACACACGCAAAGAGCCCTCCCACCGGGGACGCACTGCGCCGGACTGCGTTGCTGCGTCTGGACCACACGTTCTTCGCGCTGCGGCGGGTGATGGTCAAACCGCCGTCGGCCGCGATCCCGATCCCCTCCCTCGGGCGAGCTGTCGATGTCGCCAAGCTCATCGGCTGCGAAGCCATCGACCAGCTGTTCGCCGGCCACGAGACGGTGACCGTCAAGGACGTGGCCCAGTTCGTCGGGCTCGAGCCCTCGACCATCAGCCGGCTCCTGACCGACTTGGAGGCCGACGGATTCGTTCGTCGCGGGCACCATCCGGACGACGGCAGGCGCACCACGCTCGAGCTCACCGAGGACGGCAAGAAGGTGGTCGCCGGTTCGGCCGAGGCCCGGCACGCCTTCCTCAGCGCGATGACCGCTGACTGGGCACCGGAGGACCTCGAGCAGCTGTCCGTCCTCCTGGCCCGGTTCGCCCAGGACGTCCATGACCGCAAGGAGAGCTGGGAGCCCGGCGTCCACCACGGCTGAGCGGGTCCGCATAGTCTGGCTCGCATGTCGAGCACGATTCGCCTGCCGCGGGACAGCAACGGGCAGCCACCGCATCTCATGGCCAGCGTGGTCGTCCTGGACGTCACCTCGGCCCACACCTTGCTGGTCCGCTCCCCCGACCAGCACCGGTGGACCCTCGTCGGCGGCCACGTCACTGGCGGCGAGCCGATCGCCGAGGGCGCGCGACGAGAGCTGGCCCAGCAGTCCGGCCTCCGCGCGTTCCGCGTCGTCGAGCCGCACCTGGGGGTTCAGCAGGACCTCGCGGACTGCGGTACCGGCTTCGCCCGCCACATCGACCACGTGTTCCTCGCCGTGACCGATCAGGTCGAGCCGGCACCGTCGGCCGGCGGGTCGGTCGCCTGGTTCCCCGTCGACGACCTGCCCCAGCCGCTTGCGCCCGGGGTCACCTTGCAGCTGCGGTCCGCTCTTCGCGCCGCGGAGCGCGCCTGACCTGCTGGGTCAACGGCCGGCCCTAACGTGCGGTCTCGGTCGCCCGGCTCTCCCGGACGACCGTGATCCTGATCTGGCCCGGGTAGGTGAGCTCCTCCTCGACCTGACGAGCGATGTCCCGCGCCATCACCTGCGCTGCCACGTCGTCGATCGCCTCTGGCAGCACCATCACCCGGACCTCACGTCCAGCCTGCATCGCGAAGACCCGATCGACCCCGGAGTGGGCAGCAGCGATCTCCTCCAGCCGCTCGAGCCGCTTCACGTACGCCTCCAGGGACTCGCGCCGGGCCCCGGGCCTCCCCCCACTGATGGCGTCTGCAGCCTGCGTGAGCACGGCCTCGAGCGTGCGCACCTCGACCTCGTTGTGATGCGCCTCGATCGCGTGCACGACGTCGTCGTTCTCGCCGAAGCGACGGGCCAGGTCGGCCCCGATGATCGCGTGGCTGCCGGGGGTGTCGTGCGTGACCGCCTTGCCTATGTCGTGCAGCAACGCGCAGCGCTTCATCAACGGAACAGGGAGCCGGAGCTCGGCGGCCATGATGCCGGCCAGGTGCGCCGTCTCGATCAAATGCCCGAGGACGTTCTGGCCGTACGAGGTACGGAACTTCAGCTGACCCAGCAAGGTGATCAGCTCTGGGTGCATCTCGACGATCCCGAGCTCGACCAGGGCGTCCTCGGCGGCCAGCTGACAGCTCTTCGCCACAGCCAGCTGAGACCGTTCGTACACCTCCTCGATCCGCTGCGGATGGATCCGTCCGTCCAGGACAAGAGCCTCCAGCGTCAAGCGGCCGGCCTCGCGGCGGACCGGGTCGAAGCACGAGAGGAGTACGGCCTCGGGCGTGTCGTCGATGATCAGATTGACGCCGGTGACCGACTCGAAGGCGCGGATGTTGCGGCCCTCGCGTCCGATGATCCGGCCCTTCATCGAGTCGTCCGGAAGGTGCACCACCGACACGACCGACTCGGCCGTCTGGTCGCTGGCGATCCGCTGCACGGCCTGGGTCACGATGCGGCGAGCCCGTCCCTCCCCCTCTTCCTCGGCCTCCCGTTCGATGGTCCGGACTCGCGCCGCCGCCGCCCGCTTGGCTTGCCCCTCGATCTCGGCGAAGAGCTCGGCGCTGGCCTGAACCGCGGTGAGCCCCGCGAGACGCTCGAGCTCACGCACCCGCTCGGCGGCCAGGCCGTCGACGACCGCGCGCTCGGTGGCGAGCTGTTCTTGAGCACCGTCCATCGCGCGCTGCTCCACGTCGAGGCGGCCCTCGCGCTCGGCCAAGCGCCGCTCCCTGCGCTCGAGGTCGAGTCGGAGCTCGCGCAGCTCAGCCCGCGCGGCCGTGGCGTCGCTCTCGGTCTGCGACAGCAGGCCGTCGCGCGTCGCCAACGTCGCCTCGTGCCGGCTGAGCGAAGCCGCCTGCTGATCCAGCTCTATGGCACGCTGATCGAGCTCGGTGGCCCGGCGGGTCAGCTCAGCGGTCTGCGCTTCAAGCCACTCCTCGTGCTCCGCGAAGGCTGGCGGAGGGGCGCTGGTCGGCGTCGGGGGCGATGCCGGGGTCGGCGCCGGTGCCGGAGGCCGAAGCTTCGGGCGCACCAGTACGACGAGCGCGGCGACGGCGAGGACGACGAGCACACCTATGGTGACCGCGTACTTGGCCAAAGCCTGGTCCTCTCGCCGTCGGAACGACCGGACGGCAGACGCCGCAACCACGACCCGTTCGACGCGAGCACCCGAGTCCGAGCACCGCTCCACGGGTGCCGGACTGCGGAGCACCACCGACCGGGTACGAGACCGGGGTCGGTGCAAGAAGATGACCGGCAGGGCCGGCGAAGTTCACTTCACGGTCGAAAATCAGATGCGCAGCGTTGGACGTGCTGCCGGTTCGCGTTCACGCGAGCTTGCGATCCGACTCTGGCAGGCTAAGCCGCGGTCCCGTCCAGAGCAAGGATCGCCGTCCGGAGGTGGCTCGTGCCGCAGGAGCGGGGTGCGGGCCAGGGAGCGGGGGGCGCTGCTGACGCCCGCTTGGCCCGGTACGCCGAATGGCTCGGGTTGCAGCCGTCCGTCGTCGAACTGGCGAGGGGTCAGACCAGCGACGTGGTGATCTCCCGGCGGCTGCGCCGGGTCTGGCGGTTCCCCCGGACCGAGGCAGGGGTCGGTCGTCTCGTCCTCGCGGCGGAGCGCACTCAAGCCGCGCGGGCCTTGGGTCTGCCCGCCCCGGAGGTACTGGACCTGGTCCCTGACTTGGCCCCCGGCCGAGCCCACGTCGCCTTTCGGTACCTGCAGGGGAGCGGATTGACGCCCGTGGTTCTGGCGGGGCTGGATGAGCTGGCTCGGCGGCGGCTGTGCAGTGATGTCGCGCACCTCCTGGGACAACTTCGTTCGGGCCCGCTGAGCCAATGGCCGGGTCCTGAGATCGGCTGGGTGGAGCGGTGGGAGCGGCTCGCGGAGTACGTCCGGGTCGAGGTCTTTCCCGGGCTGGACCCAATCGGGCGTCGGGTGGCCGACGCCGACCTGGTGGCAGCCGTACGGGCCGCGCGCGGCGCCCCGGGTGGACTGCTGCACGGAGACCTCGGCAGCACGAACTTGCTGGTCGATCCGATCGATGGTCACCTGACCGGGGTGCTCGACTGGGAGGGCGCCGGGCCGGGCGACCCGGCCGTCGACCTTGCCGCGATCCGTTCGACCCTCGACAAGGACCCTGGTCAACCGCCGCTCAACGGCCTCCTCCTCGAGCAGGACCCGACGCTGGCCGCGGACCTGGCGCGCTCGAGCGCGTATATCGCCACGTTCGCGCTGCAAGAGGCGCTGCACGGTGCCCGCACCGCCGACGCCGACGCGTGGGCCGCCGGAACGGCGCCCTACCGCTGAGTCACGCGAACCCGAATCAACAGGCAACCGAAGCGGTCAGCTGTCGACCTCGTGCTCCGCGCGGCGCAAGGCCTCGTCCACTTCGTCGTCGCCGACCGCAACAACTCGCTCATTGGCTAAAGCCTCACGGACCACGTGCAGAGCCAGGCCAGGCGGGTACCCCTTGCGAGCCAGCATCCCGCTGAGCCGGCGAACCCGCGCCCCGGCCTCGAGCCCACTGGTCCCGCGCAGCTTGCGTTCGACCAGGAGCCGCGCAGTCTCCTCCTCCTGGTCGCGACCAAGGGTGTCCAGGGCGGCGCTGCTCTCGGCGTCCGCTATCCCTTTGTGGCGCAGCTCTTGCGCCAGGGCCCGGCGGGCCAACCCCCGCCCGCGGTGCCGGGACTCGACCCAGGACACGGCGAACGCCGCGTCGTCAATCAGGCCTACCTCCACGAAGCGGGCCAGCACCTGCTCGGCAGCCGCCTCCGGAACGTTGCGCTTGCTCAGCGCCTCGGCCAGCTGGGCCTTGCTCCGCGGTCCCATGGTGAGCTGGCGCAGGCAGATCGCCCGCGCGACCTCGACGGGATTGGCCGGCTCACCGGTATCCGCCGGCGAGCCTGGTGTCGGCCCCTGCGGATCGCGGCCCTCACCGCCCCGCCCGGCCACCCCTAGAAGTCGGCCGGGGCTGGGACCGTGAGGTCGACCTCGGCCGGCTGGTCCACCCGAGGTCCGACGCCGAGCTTCTCCTTGATCTTCTTCTCGATCTCGTCAGCCAGGTCAGGGTTGTCGCGCAGGAAGGCCCGCGCGTTCTCTTTGCCCTGGCCGAGCTGGTCGCCTTCGTAGGTGTACCAAGCGCCGCTCTTGCGGACGAACCCGTGCTCGACGCCCATGTCGATCAGGCCGCCCTCGCGGGAGATGCCCTGTCCGTAGATGATGTCGAACTCGGCCTGCTTGAACGGTGGCGCAACCTTGTTCTTGACCACCTTGACCCGGGTCCGGTTCCCCACCGCGTCGGTGCCGTCCTTCAAGGTCTCGATCCGTCGCACATCGAGCCGTACCGATGCGTAGAACTTCAGCGCCTTGCCACCGGTGGTCGTCTCGGGCGAGCCGAACATGACGCCGATCTTCTCTCGCAGCTGGTTGATGAAGATCGCCGTCGTGCCCGTGTTGCTGAGGGCGCCGGTGATCTTGCGGAGGGCCTGCGACATCAGGCGCGCCTGGAGCCCCACGTGACTGTCGCCCATCTCACCTTCGATCTCGGCGCGCGGGACGAGGGCGGCGACCGAGTCGATCACGATGATCGAGATGGCCCCGGACCGGATGAGCATGTCGGTGATCTCGAGCGCCTGCTCGCCGGTGTCGGGCTGCGAGACCAGCAAGGCATCGGTGTCGACACCCAGCTTCTGCGCATACTCCGGGTCGAGCGCGTGCTCGGCGTCGATGAACGCCGCGATGCCGCCGGCCCGCTGGGCGTTGGCCACCGCATGGAGCGCCACGGTCGTCTTGCCGGAGGATTCCGGGCCGTAGATCTCGACGACCCGGCCACGGGGCAACCCGCCGATACCCAGCGCTACGTCGAGTGCGATGGAGCCGGTCGGAATGATCTCGATCGGCGCGCGCACCTCGTCGCCGAGCCGCATCACCGATCCCTTGCCGAACTGCTTTTCGATCTGAGCGAGCGCGGCGTCAAGGGACTTGTCGCGGTCGAGTGCTGCCATGGCCGGGCCACCAATCGGTCGGGATGGGTCGTGTTCGTTGGTCCGAACCTAGGTCGGACCTCCGACAGAACCGAGCACGGCGACCGCTGCTGTGGACGGCCGACGCTGTGGAAACATGACGGACGCTAGTTCGAACGCGTGTTCGAATCAACCCGACACGCCGAACGTCCTGGACCGGCCGGATCAGCGGTGGACCGACGGAAGCTCCAGATGGGCGACCACTGCCCGCCAGACCTCCTTGACGTCGTCGCCGGCAGCAAGGGCCTCGTCGACGGTGCGACCGCCGAGCTCGGTGACGACCGTGTCGGCTGCCCAGCTGCGCGCGTAGGCAGGGCCGAGCTGAGCCTCCATCCGGCGCCAGAACTCGGTGAGTCGCACGGTCGGCAGGCTACCTCGCGACGGACCGTCCCGCCTTGTCGGCCCGGGCGGGCAAGATGGGGCGATGGCTCCCCCCGAACCCCCGTCCTCGCCGCCGGGCGACGACCCGCTGGCCGGCTTCGGCGCGGCCACCCGGGCCTGGTTCGCGGACGCCTTCGCCGCACCGACCGCCGCTCAGGCCGGCGCCTGGCGGGCCGTCCGGGGCGGGCGAGACGCCCTCGTCGTGGCGCCCACCGGCTCAGGCAAGACGCTCGCGGCGTTCCTGTGGTCGCTCGACCAGATCGCCAGCCGGCCAGCGCCGCCGGACCCCAGGCGTCGCTGCCGGATCCTGTACGTGTCGCCGATGAAGGCACTCGCGGTCGACGTCGAGCGCAACCTCCGCGGCCCGCTCGTGGGGATCCGTCAGGCCGCCGCGCGGCTCGGTCTTCCGCAGCCCGACGTTTCGGTCGCGATCCGCACGGGCGACACCCCTGCGACCGAGCGGCGGCGCTTCCTCACCAGACCGCCAGACGTCCTGATCACCACGCCCGAGTCGCTGTTCCTGCTTCTGACCAGTCAGGCCCGGGACTCGCTGCGGGGCGTCGACACCGTCATCGTCGACGAGGTGCACGCGGTGGCAGGCACCAAGCGTGGTGCCCACCTCGCCCTGTCGCTCGAACGGCTCGACGCGTTGCTCGAGCGGCCCGCGCGCCGCATCGGGCTGTCGGCCACGGTCCGGCCCGTCGACGAGGTGGCCCGATTTCTCGGAGGTGCCCGCGACGTCGAGGTCGTGCAACCACCGTCGAGCAAGGTCATCACCCTCGAGGTCGTCGTGCCCGTGGACGACCTCACCGAGATCGGCCAGCTGGACGGCACCCCGGGAAGCCAGCCCGAGGGATCAGCCGGCGGCGAGGGCCAGGCGAACTCGATCTGGCCGCACGTCGAGCAACGCATCGTCGACCTCGTCGAGCAGCACCGGTCGACCATCGTGTTCGCCAACTCGCGTCGGCTGGCCGAGCGGTTGTGCGCCCGGCTCAACGAGATCCACGCCGAGCGGAGCGGGGCCATGGACCCGGTCGACCACGGCAGCTTGGGGCCGCCCGCTCAGGTGATGGCGCAGTCCGGTGCTTCGCTTGGCGCCGAACCGCTGCTGGCCCGCGCCCATCACGGCTCGGTCTCCAAGGAGCAGCGGGCTCAGATCGAGGAGGAGCTCAAGGCCGGTCGGCTGCCTGCGGTCGTCGCGACGTCCAGCCTCGAGCTCGGCATCGACATGGGCGCGGTCGACCTGGTGATCCAGGTCGAGTCGCCCCCGTCCGTCGCGTCCGGGCTGCAGCGGGTCGGCCGGGCCGGGCATCAGGTCGGCGTGCCCAGCCACGGAGTGATCTTCCCCAAGTACCGAGGCGACCTGGTACAGACCGCAGTGGTCGCCGAACGCATGGTGACGGGTCAGATCGAGGCACTCCGCTACCCGCGCAACCCTCTCGACGTCCTCGCCCAGCACATCGTGTCGATGGTGGCCATGGAGCCGTGGAGCGTCGACGACCTGCTGGCCTTGGTCCGCCGAGCCGCGCCCTTCGCCGCACTGCCGGAGTCGGCGTTCGAGGCCGTCCTCGACATGCTCGCCGGCCGGTACCCGAGCGACGCCTTCGCCGAGCTCCGCCCGCGCCTGGTCTGGGACCGGGTGGGCGGTCTGCTCACCGGTCGGCCGGGAGCGCAGCGGCTGGCTGTGACCAGCGGGGGCACGATCCCCGACCGCGGACTGTTCGGCGTCTTCCTCGTGGGAGGCTCCCCCGCGGCCCGGGTCGGCGAGCTCGACGAGGAGATGGTCTACGAGTCCCGGCTCGGCGACGTCTTCACCCTCGGGTCGTCGTCCTGGCGAATCGAGGAGATCACCCACGACCGGGTCCTGGTCACTCCGGCTCCTGGTCACGCGGGCCGGCTCCCGTTCTGGAAGGGGGACGCGCTCGGCCGCCCAGCCGAGCTCGGCCAAGCGGTCGGTGCGTTCGTTCGCCAGGTGCTGACCCTCGACGCCGAGTCCGCGTTCCGCCGGGCACGCGCGGCCGGGCTGGACGAGCGAGCCGCGACGAACCTGCTCGCCTACCTCACCGACCAGCAGCAAGCCACCAGGCACGTCCCGGACGACCGCACGATCGTGATCGAACGCTTCCGCGACGAGCTGGGTGACTGGCGAGTGGTGATCCACTCTCCGTACGGGGCTCAAGTGCACGCACCCTGGGCATTGGCGCTGTCCGCCCGGCTGCTCGAGCGCTATGGCATCGACGCCCAGGCGATGCACGCGGACGACGGCATCGTGCTGCGACTGCCCGACACCGACGCCGAACCCCCCTCGGGCTTCGCCGTCTTGGACCCCGACGACGTCGAGCCCTCGGTCACGGCCGAGGTGGGCGGATCGGCGTTGTTCGCGTCTCGGTTCCGTGAGTGCGCCGCGCGGGCTCTGCTGCTGCCCCGACGAAATCCCGGGCGAAGGTCCCCGCTCTGGCAGCAACGGCAGCGGTCCGCCCAGCTCCTCTCGGTCGCCTCCGAGTACGGCTCGTTCCCGATCGTGCTCGAGACGATGCGCGAGGTCCTCCAGGACGTGTTCGACGTGCCCGCGCTGGTCGAGCTGATGAAGGCCATCGACAGTCGAGCGGTTCGAGTCGTGGAGGTCGAGACCACGACCCCGTCGCCGTTCGCCCGCTCGCTGCTGTTCGGATACGTCGCCCAGTTCCTCTACGAAGGTGACTCCCCGCTCGCCGAGCGGCGGGCCGCCGCCCTCGCCCTCGACTCGACGGTGCTCGCCGAGCTCCTCGGGCAGGCGGACCTGCGCGAGCTGTTGGACGAGTCGGCGATCCGCTCCGTCGAAGCCGACCTTCAGCGCCTGTCGCCGGACCGCAAGGTGCGCGACGCCGAGGGCACCGCCGACCTGCTCAGGTTGCTCGGCCCGCTGACCACCGCCGAAGCGATCGAGCGTGGCGTCGACCCCGCCTGGCTGGTCGAGCTCGAGGGGACCCGGCGCGTCATCCGGGTGCGGCTGACAGGGGCCGAGCACTGGGCCGGGATCGAGGACGCCGGCCGGCTGCGCGACGCGCTCGGCGTTCCACTCCCGGTGGGAATCCCGGAGGCCTTCCTCGAGCTCGTGGCCGATCCGCTGGGCGACCTGGTGGCCCGCTTCGCCCGCACCCACGCGCCGTTTCGGGCCGCGGATGTGGCCGCGCGCTTCGGCCTTGCCCCAGCCGTGACTGCCGGGACGCTGGCCCGCCTCGCCGCGTCCCGTCGCGTCGTGGAGGGCGAGTTCCGGCCGGGCGAATCCGGTTCCGAATGGTGCGACGCCGAAGTGCTCCGGATGCTCCGGCGGCGCTCTTTGGCCGTCCTGCGTCGCGAAGCCGAACCGGTTCCACCGGTTGCGCTCGCCCGATTCCTGCCGGCGTGGCAGGGCGTTGGTGGCACCCTGCGTGGTGTTGACGGCGTGCTCCGCGTCGTCGAGCAGCTGGCTGGGGCGACCTTGCCCGCCTCCGCGCTGGAGCGACTGGTGCTGGCCTCCCGGGTCAGCGGCTACACCCCGGCCCTCCTCGACCAACTGACGACCTCCGGCGAAGTGGTCTGGTCCGGCCACGGTTCTCTGCCCGGCGGGGACGGCTGGGTGGCTCTGCACGTGACCGAGCTGGCGCCGCTGACCCTCCCCGGGTCCGCAGGCTTCGTCCCATCCCCGGTGCAGGAGCAGATCCTGGCCGAGCTGCAGGGAGGGACGGCGCTCTTCTTCCGCCAGCTCGCCGACCGCCTGGTCTCCCCCGAGTTCGCCGAACGACTCGGCGGACCGGACGATGCGGCGTTCGGCGTGGCGCTGTGGGAGCTCGTCTGGGCCGGGCTGCTCACGAACGACACCCTGGGACCGTTACGGTCTCTCGTCGCCGGCGGCGGTGCTCACCGCAGCGCACCGACCCCTCGGCGCGGTCGGTACACCCGCACCGGCCGAGCGGGCGCTGGGCTTCGCGGCGCCCGGAGCAGCCCGCCGACCTTGGCCGGACGTTGGTCGCTGCTGCCCGCACTCGAACCAGATCCCACCCGCAGGGCAGCGGCATTCGCCGAGACGCTGCTCGACCGGTACGGCGTCGTCACCCGAGGCTCCGTAGTCGCCGAGCACGTGGCCGGCGGCTTCGCTGCCGCGTATCGGGTCCTGTCCGCGTTCGAGGAGACGGGTGCGTGTCGCCGCGGCTACGTCGTCGAGGGGCTCGGTGCGGCCCAGTTCTCGCAGGTGGGGGCGGTCGACCGGCTGCGGAGCCTGGCGTCCGACGAGCATCCGCCCTCCCCCGCTCTGGTGCTGGCCGCGACCGATCCCGCGAACGCCTATGGCGCCGCCCTGCCATGGCCGGACCGCGCAGACGACAAACCCGCTGCCGGGCACCGTCCCGGACGCAAGGCCGGGGCGCTGGTCGTTCTGGTCGACGGGGCCTTGGTGCTCTATGTCGAGCGCGGTGGCCGCACCTTGCTGTCCTTCACCGACGATCCGGCGGCCGTGGCCCCAGCCGTCGACGCCCTCGCGCTCGCAGTGCGCGACGGTCAGCTCGGCAAGCTGCAGGTGGAGCGGGCGGACGGCGCCTCGATCCTGTCCTCGCCCTTGGGGGCTGCCTTGGAGGCGGCCGGGTTCCACGCCACGCCACGCGGACTCCGGCTGCGCGCCTGAGCGGCCCGCCGGAGCGCGACGCGTCAGGGGGCGAGCGGGAGAGAATGCGCCAGCAATCCCGCGACCGCCGACCGCGACTCGGGTGACTGCGGCGACAGGAGCTGGCTCACCAACCAGCGCAACGCCAAATCGACGGCAGGGGCATCGGGGCCGGTGCCGACCACCAGCGCCACCGCCTCGCGAGCCGAGCGCCAGCGGGGCGTCGAGTCGGGTCGCAGCAGTGGGACCAACGACTCGGGTTCGGCCTCCGCGAGTGCGCGCACGACGGCCAGCGTTCCGACCTGTTCGGCGGCCAGGTCGAGCGCGGCCGCGCGATCTTCGAGAGCGCACACGGCGACGGCAATCCGCCGAACCTCGCGGTCGATCAGGGCAGCCCAGACGTCACCCTTGGTCCGGAAGTGGTTGTACAGCGTCGCCTTCGCCACGCCGCCCGCGGTCGCGATCGCGCCCATCGTCGTGCCGCGAACCCCGTCGCGGGCAAGACAAACGAGAGCGCCGTCCAGCACACCATCGCGGGTACGCACCATCGCGTTTCCCGCACGCACGTGCAGGCCGGCTGACTCCGCGGCCATCGGCCTCACCACGTTCGGGTTCCGCGGGTCAGGCCGCGGACGCCACGACGTCAGGCTGGGCCGCACGCGCAGGCGACAGATCAGTAGAGGCAGCAAGCTCGGCCAAGGCCAGCTCGTCGCTCACACCACGCAGAAGCACCGACATCGGAACCTCAAGGGCGGTGCAGATCGAGGCCAGCAGCTCGCTGCTTGCTTCCTTCTGCCCGCGCTCCACCTCGGAGAGGTAGCCGAGGGACACCCGAGCGGCACCAGAGACCTCGCGCAGCGTGCGGCTCTGCCGCTGCCGCTGACGGCGCAGCTCATCGCCGAGCAGTCGACGAAGTAGGACCATAGGTTGTTCCCTCCTCTCAGCGTTCACTCTCACCGTACCGGTCGGCACCCGCAGGGGCGCCCTGGTTCCTTGCTGGATCACCCGCATGCCACGTGTAACGATGTAATCAGGATGAGTGTTCCCCAGCCGAGTCGCTCGCCGCGAGGATCACCCGGGCCAACAACGCAAGTGCCTCATCGGCCGCTTGTCTCCGTACTGAAGCACGATCGCCCGACAGATTCAGCGTGCGGACGTGCGTGTCGCGCGGGCTGGTCACCGCGACGTACACCCGACCGGGCGCGATGCCGTCCTGAGCGGTCGGACCCGCGACCCCGGTGGTCGCCACCCCGTACGTCGCGGTCAGCCGCCTGCGCACCCCGTCCGCCATCGCGACGGCAACGTCCGGGTCGACTGGACCCCGACGTTCGAGCAGATCGGCAGGAACGTCGAGGAGCGCCACCTTCAGGTCGGTCGCATAGGCGACGACGGCGCCGCGGAACACCGCGGACGCGCCCGGGACGGCGACGATTGCGGCAGCGAGCGCACCCCCGGTCAGCGACTCCGCGACCGCGAGCGTCTGGCCCCGGCTCTCGAGGCTGGCCAGGATCCAGCCGACCGCGGGGGTTGGACCGGGCGACGGCTCAACCATCGGCGACCACATCGGCGGCCGGCCCGCGAGCCAGCCGTCGAGCCTTGCCGATGTAGTCGACCGCAGTCACGAGCGTGACCACCACGGCGGCGGCCATGATCCATGCGGCCAGCGTCGCAGGCCAGCCCGAGAGCGGCGCGACGTACAGCCCGATCGCGAGGGCCTGCAGCATCGTCTTCAGCTTGCCACCGCGGCTGGCCGGGATCACCCCGTGCCGGATCACCCGGAATCGAAGCAGCGTCACCCCGATCTCGCGGGCGAGGATCACCCCGGTGACCCACCACGGGAGCTCACCGAGCGCCGAAAGTCCGACCAGGGCCGTACCCATCAGCGCTTTGTCGGCGATCGGGTCGGCCACTTTGCCGAAAGTGGTCACCAGGCCGCGACGCCTGGCCAGGTCGCCGTCGAGCAGGTCGGTGACCGACGCGACCAGGAACAGGCCAAGGGCCGCCCAGCGCCAGGCGGTGTCCTGGCCGTCGTCGTGGAAGAGCACGACAGCGAAGACGGGCACCATGAGCAGGCGCAGCATCGTGAGCTCGTTGGCGATGTTCCAGAGCCCCACCGGCTGGACCGGGTCCGCGATGCGGTCCGGTAGTGGCGGCTTCACCCCGTGGCCAACGGCTGGGCCACCAGGTCGATCCCATCGGAAGCGACGACGACGGCCGTGACGAGGTCGCCGATCTGCCACCTGCCTCCCCCGAGCAGGGTGGTCGTGCCGTCGACCTCGGGCCCCTGGAAGGCGGCGCGGCCCTCGACGATCCCGTCGTCGTCGACCAGCTCGACCAGTACCTCGACGACCTCACCGACGCGATCTTCGGCCCGCTGCGCGGTGAGCTCCTCAACGAGGCGGGTCACGCGCTCGACCCGCTCGGCCACAACGTCCGGCGCAAGTTTGTCGGCGAAGGTCTCGGCCTCGGTGCCGTCCTCGTCGGAGTAGCCGAAGACTCCGACCACATCCAGCCGGGCCAGGGTCAGGAAGCGCTCAAGCTCGGCGAGGTCGGCCTCGGTCTCGCCCGGGAAACCGACGATGACGTTCGAACGCGCTCCTGCGGTCGGTGCCTTCGCCCTGGCCAGATCCAACAGCTCGAGGAAGGACTCCGTGGACCCGAAACGGCGCATCCGCCGGAGCACCGAGGCGCTCGCGTGCTGGAACGACAGGTCGAAGTACGGAACCACTCCCTCGGTCGTCGCGATCACGTCGACCAGCGTGGGTCGGGTCTCAGCGGGCTGCAGGTACGACACCCGGACCCGCTCGATCCCCCTGACCGCCGCGAGCTCGGGCAACAGGGTCTCGAGCAGCCGGCCGTCGCCGAGGTCCTTGCCGTACGACGACGAGTTCTCGCTGACGAGGACGAGCTCGCGCACTCCCTGGTCGGCCAGCCAGCGGGCCTCGTCCAGGATGTCGGGGGGCCGCCGCGACACGAACGACCCCCGAAACGACGGGATGGCGCAGAAGGAGCACCGCCGGTCACAGCCGGAGGCCAGCTTGAGCGGGGCGGTGGGGCCGCCGTCCAGTCGCCGCCGGAGCACCCGAGGGCCCGAAGCCGGGGCACCCGTGAGGGGCGCCTCGTCGACCGGGACGAAGCCGTGTCCGGGTAGCGCCGCCCCAGGAGCCGCATCGGCCCGGTCCACGGGCGCGATCGGCAGCAGAGTGCGCCGGTCCGCGGGCACGTGGGACACGAACGGGGTGCCTGCCAACACGGACCGAAGCCGCTCGCCGATCTGGCTGTAGTCGTCGAAGCCCAGCACGGCGTCGGCCTCTGGCAGTTGGGCAGCAAGGTCGGCGCCGTACCGTTCGGCCAGGCATCCGACGGCAACCACAGCTTGCGGACGCCCGTGGTCGCGAAGGTCGGCGGCGGCCAGCAAGGTGTCGATCGAGTCCTTCTTCGCCGACGCGACGAACCCGCACGTGTTGACCAGGACGGCGTCGGCGTCGGCCGCCTCGTCGACGAGGGTCCAGCCGTCGGCTTCCAGCCTCGCCGCCAGCTCTTCGGAGTCGACTTCGTTGCGGGCGCACCCGAGGGTGACCAGGGCGACACGGCGAGAGCTCACCGGGCGATCCTACGGGTCCGGGGTGAAGCCAACGGATCAGCCGGCTGTGGGGTCCCCGGGGCCGAACGAGAGCCTGGCGACCTGCGCGCCAGCACCTGGCGAGCCGATGTCCTTGCCGTTGACCTTGAGCGTGACCGACCCGGCCCGCCCGATGATCAAGGTGACCCGGGTCTTGTCGGTGAACGTCTTGGTCGCGCCGGGCTGCAGCAGCCCCTCGAACACCGTGTTGCCCTTGGACCCCTTGGCGCTGACCCAGGACACGTGGTCGGTCACGTGGAGCACGACGGTCACCCCGGTGGCGGCGACTGCGGTGCTGGTCGGCGGGGCGACGACCGGCGCGGAGGACGACGGCGTGCTCGGTGCAGACGTCGACGGGGCGCTCGACGAAGGGGCCGCGGTGACTGAAGAGGTGTCGCTGATCACCGGCTGCGACGCCTGATTACCCGCGGTGGAGCCGCTCGACCCGCCCCGGAACACCTGGAAGCCGACGATCGCCAGCACGACGACGAGCGCCGCGGCCATCGCAGCCGTCCAGTTGGCGCCGCGGCGCTCCGCGGGGGCACCGGTCTCAGACTCGAACACCTCCGCAGCGGTGGGCGGGTGCGGCACGTGGAGCCGTTCGAACTCGGCGACCAGGGCATCGGGGTCGGCACCGACGACCCTCGCGATGGTGCGTACGTGCCCACGCGCGTAGACGTCCCCGCCGCAGAGGGTGAAGTCGTTGGCCTCGATCCGCTCGATCACCGTGCGCCGGATCCGGGTCGCGTCCGCCACCTGCTGCAGCGTCAGGCCGGCTTCGACGCGCGCGTCGGTGAGGTCGGAACCCAAAGACATGCGGAATCCTCCCTCTGGCTGGACCGGACGGTTGGCGTCGCGGGCGCGGGTCGTCAACGGTGTACCCGGCAATGCTACGCCCGAACCACGGACCCATCAGTGGGTCCGGTGCCGCTCCCCCGTCCGGGCCTACGCCCCGCGCATGAGCAGGAGCACGCCGTCCAGCTCGTCCGGCTGGACGAGTACCTCGCGCGCCTTCGAGCCCTCGGACGGCCCGACCACGCCGCGACTCTCCATCAGGTCCATCAGGCGGCCCGCCTTGGCGAAGCCGACCCTGAGCTTGCGCTGCAGCATCGAGGTGGACCCGAACTGGGTCGTGACGACGAGCTCCGCGGCCTGGCAGAGCAGGTCGAGGTCGTCGCCGATGTCTTCGTCCACGTCCTTCTTGGCTGCGACGACCGCGGCCACGTCCGAACGGTACGTCGGCTGGAGCTGGGTCTTGCAGTGCGCGACGACCGCATGGATCTCGGACTCCGTCACCCAGGCGCCCTGGATCCGGATCGCCTTGCTCGTGCCCATGGGCAGGAAGAGCCCGTCGCCCTGGCCCACCAGCTTCTCCGCGCCCGGCTGGTCGAGGATGACCCTGGAGTCGGACAGGCTCGACGTCGCGAACGCCAGGCGCGAGGGCACGTTCGCCTTGATCAGCCCGGTGACCACGTCGACCGAGGGTCGCTGAGTGGCCAGGACGAGGTGGATCCCGGCCGCCCGGGCCAGCTGGGTGATGCGGACGATCGAGTCCTCCACGTCGCGAGGCGCGACCATCATCAGGTCCGCCAGCTCGTCCACGATCACGAGCAGGTACGGGTACGGCTGAAGCACGCGCTCGCTGCCCGGAAGCGGCTGGGCCTTGCCGGACCGAACAGCCTTGTTGAAGTCGTCGACGTGCTTGAAGCCGAACGCAGCGAGATCGTCGTAGCGCTGGTCCATCTCACGGACCACCCACTGCAACGCCTCGGCGGCCTTCTTGGGGTTCGTGATGATCGGCGTAATGAGGTGCGGGATGCCTTCGTAGGCGCTGAGCTCGACCCGCTTCGGGTCGACCAGCACCATGCGCACCTCGTCCGGCGTCGAGCGCAGAAGCACCGAGGTGATCATCGAGTTGACGAAGCTGGACTTGCCGGAGCCGGTCGCTCCGGCCACGAGCAGGTGGGGCATCTTGGCCAGGTTGGCCACGACGAAACCGCCCTCGACGTCCTTGCCGAGTCCGACGATCATCGGGTGGTGGTCCGCCCGCGCCACCGACGACCTGATGACGTCGCCGAGGCTGACGACCTCTTTGTCGGTGTTCGGGATCTCGATGCCGATGGCCGACTTGCCCGGGATGGGCGACAAGATGCGGACGTCCGCGCTGGCCACCGCGTACGCGATGTTCTTCGACAGGGCGGTGACGCGCTCGACCTTCACCGCCGGGCCGAGCTCGACCTCGTACCGGGTCACGGTCGGCCCACGGGAGAAGCCGGTGACCTGGGCGTCGATGTCGAACTGGGTGAGCACCTCGGTCAGCGCCGCAACCACGGCATCGTTCGCCTTGGTGCGGGCCTTGTGCTCGGCGCCCGGCTTGAGCAGGTCGACCGCGGGCAGGTGGTAGGTGACGTCCCCCGAGAGGGCGAGCTGCTCGACCCGTGGCGGCATCGGCTCGGCCGGCTTCACAGGGGGCTTGGCCGCCGACAGGTCGACGGTGTCGAAGGACGCGGCTGGCCCGACCCTCGGCTCGACGAGCGGGCTGTCGAACGGGTTCTCGTCGGTGGGGGCAGCGGCCTCGTCGGGCGCCATCACGCCCACTCGGCGGCGGGTGCGACCCCGGCCACGGGGTGGCTCGACCGCCTCGTCATCGGTGATGTCGATGACTGCCGGCTCCGCGAGCGCCTCCATCGGCCGACGCAGCAGCCGCGACTCAAGGTCGCGCAGGCGAGTGGGTACCTGGTGCACCGGTGTGCCCGTGAGCACGAGGATGCCGAAGACAGCGACCATCGCGAGCAGCGGCGCGGCGACGTACGGCGTGACCCCGGCGACGAGCGGGGCTGAGGCGATCCAGCCCACCCAGCCGCCACCGGCGCGCATCGCGTCGGCGCCGCCGCTCGGCTGCGGGGTTCCGTGGGCGACGTGGACGAGGCCGAGAACGCCCAGCAGCAACGCGGCCCAGCCGATGACGATGCGCCCACCGGGCGCGTTGCGATCGGGATGACGAAGCAGCCGCCAGGCCCAGGCCCCGAGCAGGAACGGCAGCACCCAGGCCAGCGACCCCGCGGCACCGACCGCGATCGCTCGCACGAACCCGCCGACCGGGCCACCGAGCCCCCACCAGGCCACCGCTGCGGTGAGGACCGCCAGACCGATGAGCAGCAGCCCGAAGCCGTCGCGGCGCTGAGCGGGGTCGAGCGCGGCCGCTCCGTCACGGGCGCCGCTGCCGATCCGGCGGGCGATCCCGCCGATCAGGTGGGCGATGCCGAGCCAGATCCCACGGAGGCCGCGACCGAGTGCCCGGAACGTCCGCGAGATCACCCCCGGTCCCCGACGGACCGGCGGACGCGCGGGGGCACGACGGGACGGCGCGGGGCGGGCCGGGGACCGATGGGACGCCGGCCGGGCCGACGTCGTACGGGCCTTGCTCGCCGGGCGCCCCGGGGAAGCCGTCGGCCGACGCTGCCCGGCGCTCGCGCGCGGCTTAGTCGGGCCGGCGGAGGTGCGGCTGGCCATAGCAGCAGGCTACCCATGCGACTCAGCAATCACTCGCGCCCCACGCCGACGAGATGGACGCGTCGTCGCTCCGCCCCGCCGACACCTCTGGCCTCAAGTGGGTCGCAGCCGACGTCGACAGCACGGTCATGACCGATCGCGGGATCTACCTGCCCACCCCCATGATCATGAGCGGACAGGGGATTCCGGCTCGCTGTGTGCTCCACGGGGATCCGGCCACCGCGACCCGGAAGGTCAGGTTCTACAGCAAGCCTCCGATGTGGACCTACCTCCTGCTGCTCCTCAGCATCGGGATAGCCGTCATCGTGATGCTGGTGATCCGCAAGAAGGTCGCTGCCCTCCGATGGCCGTTCTGCGCCCGCTGCTTGGTCCGGCGCCGCACCTTCCTCCTGGCGATGTGGGCCTGCTTGGCCGCGATCCCGCTCTGCTTCGTCGCGGCGAACCTGTCCTCTGACTCGACCTCGTCGTCGACTACCTGGCTGGTGCTCGTCGGCGTGCTGATCCTGCCGCTGGCCGCGCTCACGTTCGGGCAGTACAGCCGCTGGAGCGTGCTGGCTCCTGGGACGTGCGACTCCATGGCGACGTCGGTCAATTTCCGCAAACCAGCGATCGCTTTCGTCGACGATCTGAACGCCCTGCACGCGGCGGCCGTGGCCCAGAACGTGGCTCGCTAGCGGGTCAGACCTCGACGACCACCGGGATGATCATGGGTCGGCGTCGGTGGGTGTCGCTCACCCATTTGCCGATCGCACGCCGCATCACTTTCTGCAGCTCGTAGACGTCGGTCGAGCCGTCGCGCAGCGCAGACTCCAGCGCATCCTTGATCCGAGGTCGCACCGCGTCGAAGATCGCGTCGTCCTCGGCGAACCCGCGAGCGTGGATGTCGGGCCCACCAACCACCTTGCCGTCGGTGAGGTCGACCACGGCCACGACCGAGATGAATCCTTCGGACCCGAGGATGCGGCGGTCCTGCAGCGACGACTCGGTGATGTCACCGACGGACGTCCCGTCGACGTAGACGAAACCGCACGGAACGGCGCCGACGATCGAGGCGAGTCCGTCGACCAGGTCGATGACTGTGCCGTCCTCCGCGAGGATGACCCGCTCGCGTGGCACCCCGGTGCGGACCGCGAGGTCGCCGTTCGCCCGCAGGTGGCGCCACTCCCCGTGGACCGGCATGACGTTGCGCGGCTGGACGATGTTGTAGCAGTACAGCAGCTCGCCGGCCGCCGCGTGCCCCGAGACGTGCACGAGCGCGTTGCCCTTGTGCACCACGTGCGCGCCGAGCCGCGAGATGCCGTTGATGACGCGGAACACGGCGTTCTCGTTGCCGGGGATGAGCGACGATGCGAGCAGCACGGTGTCGCCGTCACCGATCTTGATCGGGTGGTCGTTGTTGGCCATCCGGGACAGGGCCGCCATCGGCTCCCCCTGCGAGCCGGTGCAGACCAGCACCACCTGCTCGTCGGGGAGCTGGTCGACGACGTCGATCGAGACGACCAGCCCGTCGGGGATGGTGAGGTAGCCCAGGTCGCGGGCCACGCCCATGTTGCGGACCATCGAGCGACCGATGAAGGCCACCTTGCGGCGGTGCTTGTGGGCGCTGTCGAGCAGCTGCTGCACCCGGTGGATGTGCGACGCGAAGCAGGCGGTGATGATGCGGCGCTCGGCGCCGGCGAACACACTGTCGATGACCGGGGCGATGTCGCGCTCGGTGCGGACGAATCCGGGAACCTCGGCGTTGGTCGAGTCGACCATGAAGAGGTCGACTCCCTCGGTGCCGAGGCGGGCGAAGGCCCGCAGGTCGGTCATCCGGCCGTCCAGCGGAAGCTGGTCCATCTTGAAGTCGCCGGTATGGAGCACGAGCTGGCCGGAGGGGGTGCGCAGCGCGACCGCCAGAGCGTCCGGGATCGAGTGGTTGACCGCAACGAACTCGGCCTGGAACGGCCCGAGCTGCTCGACCTGCCCCTCCTTGACTTCAAGCGTGTACGGCTTGATCCGGTGCTCGCGCAGCTTGGCCTCGACCAGGGCCAGCGTGAGCCGGGATCCGATCAGACGCAGGTCCGGCTTCTCTCGCAGCAGGTACGGAACGGCCCCGATGTGGTCCTCGTGCGCATGGGTGAGCACCACCGCCTCGATGTCGTCGAGGCGCCCCCGGATGTAGTCGAAGTCGGGAAGGATCAGGTCGACGCCGGGCTGGTGGTCCTCCGGGAAGAGCACCCCGCAGTCGACGACGAGCAGGCGGCCGCCCCACTCGAACACGGTCATGTTGCGGCCGATCTCGGCCAGTCCCCCGAGCGCGACGATGCGGAGCCCACCCTCGACGAGCGGCGGCGGCGGGCCGAGGGCCGAGTCGGGACCCGTCACGCGGCGAACCCGGGCACGAGCCCCTCGGCGAGATCGAGCCTGAGTCGGGCCAGCTCAGCCTGGGTCGCGTCGACGAGCGGCGGCCGGACCGGACCCGCAGGCAGCCCGAGCTCGCCCAGCGCTGCCTTGGTCAAGATCACTCCTTGGGTGCGGAAGAGCCCGGTGAACACGGGCAGCAGCTCCTGGTGCAGCGCTACCGCCTCGCCGACCCGACCCGCTAGGAATGCGTCCACCAACGCGAGCACCCGGTCGGCCGCGACGTGCCCGGCGACGCTGATGACACCGACGGCTCCGACCGAGAGGAGCGGGAGCGTGCAGACGTCGTCGCCGCTGTAGTACGTGAGGTCGCACCGGGACATCACCCAGGACGAACTCACGACATCGCCCTTGGCGTCCTTGTTGGCGACGATGCGGGGGTGTTCGGCCAGGCGCACCAGGGTCGCCGGCTCGAGCGCGACGCCGGTGCGGTGCGGGATGTCGTAGAGGACCAGCGGCAGTCCCGTCGAGTCGGCCACCGCCGTGAAATGAGCGACGAGACCGGTCTGCGGTGGCTTGTTGTAGTAGGGCGTGACCACCAGGACTCCGTGCGCCCCAGCCTTCTCCGCCGCTTGCGACAGCTCGATCGTGTGCCGGGTGTCGTTGGTGCCCGTACCCGCGATCACGTGTGCCCGATCGCCCACGGCCTCGAGCGTGGCACGCAGCACGGCGTCCTTCTCGGCGTCCGTGGTGGTCGGCGACTCGCCGGTGGTGCCGTTGACGACCAGGCCGGCGTTGCCCAGGTCGACCAGGTGGCTCGCCAGGCGCTGCACGCCGTCGAGATCGAGGCCACCGTCCGGGCGGAACGGGGTGATCATCGCGGTGAGCACCCGACCGAACGGGGCCGGCGCGGCGGCGGTAGTCGGCATGCGCGGAGTTTACCGCCCGCTCACGGGGACACCCGG
>Ga0302299_10000351_pt1 | contig 24318 bp, 19 predicted proteins | sample III_Fen_N3_4_FD_198795 | JGI IMG/M metagenome (GOLD analysis project Ga0302299, IMG submission 198795) | Peat permafrost microbial communities from Stordalen Mire near Abisko, Sweden - III_Fen_N3_4 | ecosystem: Environmental > Terrestrial > Soil > Wetlands > Permafrost | place: Sweden: Abisko...
GTGCACCGTGACCGCACTGGTCGAGGCCGACCCGAGGTTGACCACATACGAGGCCGGGCCCGACCCGGCCGCCGGCCGCAGGATGTTGTTGTCGGTGATGTAGATCGACGGAGGCGGCGTCGCCACCCCTGTGCTGCGCAACGTGGCGACTGCGCTGGCATCGGCGATCGCTGCGTTGGCGCTCGCGCCCGAGAGGGTGAGGTTGAAGGTGCGGGTGGGTGTGGCCAGCGGTTTGGGCGCGACCGCCACGGTGACCGTCTTCGACTTCTCGCCGGCGTTGAAGGTGACGACAGTGGGAGCGAGGGCGGTGAAGTCGGAGCCGGCGGTGGCGGTGCCGTTGGCGGTGTTGACGTTCACGGTCACCTGCTCGCCGGCAACCGGGGCGACGTTGAGCCCGATGGTGAAGGTCGCGGTCGTGGCCGCCGACGTCGAGCGCAACACGTTGACGTCACGCACCGACACCGAGAACGCCCCCTGGCGGTTGATCAGCGTAGCGGTGGCCACCGAGTCGGCGATCGAGGCCGCCGTCGCCGCGGACAGCACCAGGTCGAACTGATCGGGTCCACCCCGGCGGGTGGTCGCCGAGATCGGCACCGACACGGTCTGGGAGGTCGCGCCGCCGGCCGGGAAGCTCAACGTGCCGGACTGGCCGGTGTAGTCCCCGGCGGCCGTGGTCGCGGTGCGGTCCTGGGTGGCGAAGTGCACCGACACCGGGAAGAACGACGGCCCGTTCAAGGACACGGTGAACACGGCCTGGGCCGGGCCCGACACCGGTCGCACGATCGTGGGATCCGACACCGACAGAGACGGGATCGGGATCGAGCGGTTCACCAGGATGGCGGCGCAGGAGAGCGCGCTGCCGGGTGTCACCATGATGACCCCGGTGGAGGTGCAGTTCCCCCAGAACACCAAGACGTAGCGGGCCAGGTCGATGTCTCCCGAGGCCGCCACGGTCATCGTGTGGGTGCCGACCGCGTAGCCGCGCGGGGCGCTCGCCTCGCCCGAACCGAGCGAGGCGCCGATCGACACGCCATCGATCCTGACGTCGATCCGGTGGGTGTCGGCCACCGGCACCATGGCGGCGATGGCGCTGATGGTGCCCGCGGGCTGGTAGGTCAGCGTGACCGATTCGACCTCGGGTGTCCGGGTCGGGTCGGCGGTCGCGAGGGTGGCCTGGTACTGCAGGTAGCGCCCGCTCGGGCTGGCGATCGCCCCGCCGACACCGACCGGGGCCCACCCTGACCACGAGCCGTCGGGTGAGGACGTGTTGCCCGTTCGGGTCGAGTACGACACCGACGTGGACGCCGGGGTGGTCCCCGTCGGCGTGAGCGCGCCCCACGTCGTGGAGAGCGTGGCGTCGAGGACCCGTGAGGTGAACGACCCCGATGGGGCATGGGTGAGCATCGTCACCTGGTCGACCGACAGCGAGGTGCCGTCGGTGTCGAAGTCGCTCATCACGACCTGCATCGCGGTTGGGATGGTGACCGCGTGGGTCTGCACCAGGTTGCCGTCGACGTAGTAGCGGATCGCGTCGGTGGCCCACTCGACGCGGAACCGGTGCGGTGCGCCGATGTAGGACCCCTCCGGCGGGGAGATCGGCGTGTCGATCGTCCCGGTGGCCGTCTTCGTGCGGGCGAAGAGCGTGTTGGTGGTGTTGCGCGTGCTGAAGAACGCCCACGGCTGGTTGGCCAGATCGGTGCCGAACCCGAGGTGCTCGCTCGGCACACCGCCGAACGTGGCGACGAACTCGACCGACGTCCCCGGCCCGTAGGTGGCGGTCGAGCGCACCGGTGCGCCGTCGACCACCAGTGCGCCGCTGGCGACGGTGGCCCCTCCCCCGGTCGACCAGGGCGAGCCGACGGCGTACCCGGCGGGGAGCGACGATCCGTCGAAGTTCTCGACGTTGGCCGAGCCGAGGGCGACGGCGCCGTCACCGGTGGCGGTCACGAGCGTGCCCGAGCGCGTGCCGGCCCCGAAGTCGGCGCTCGTGGTGTCGACCAGCTCGGGCAGGGTGGTGGTCAGCTGCGCTGGTGCCGCCGGCATGGCGGGCTGCGCGGTGGTGTTGCCGGTGCGATCCGACGACGCGATCCGGTAGTAGTAGGTGGTCGACGGGTTGAGGCCGGTGAGCGTCACCGTGTGCGACGTCGACCGGCCCGGCGTGGCGGCACTCGACGTGAGCGACCCCGGGTCGATGCCGTAGGCGACCTGCGAGGTCGCCGGTTCGTTCGTGGTCCAGGTGATGGTCGCCGAGGTCGACCTCGGGGTGGCGACGGTGCCGCTGATCACCGGCGCCGTCGTGTCGGGGGCGTAGCTGGCGGCGTAGCTGCCCGGCGCCGCGGTGAACACCGCGTAGGTCACGCCCTTCACATCGCGGTTCGTGGTGCCCAGAGGGGCGCCGTTGCGGGTGATGCCGGTGAGCGTCCCGGTGCCTCCCACGACCGGCACCATGGCCTCGAGGTCGTCGGCCCCGGCCCCGATCGACATGGTGAAGTGCATCGTCGTGCCGTCGAAGGTGAGGTTCTGGAACGAGGAGCCGTTGCGACCATCGGTCCAGGTCAGCAGCTGGGCCGCCGAGATGACCGGCACGCCGTGGGCCTGGGCCGAGGCGACGATCTGGGTCGCGGCCGCGGGGGTCGCGGTGTCGGTGTGGATGTTGGCGGTGAAGGCTCCGTAGTAGCCCTCCGGCCCCTGCGCCCGATCGAGCAGCGTGTCGATGGTGCCCGGGTAGGTCTGACCGGCCTCGTCGGAGAGCTGGGTCGTGGCCTGGTACGTGTCGATCATGGTGCCGTCGAGATCGGCGAAGCGCATCGGGAACCCGGAGCCGGTGAACATGCCGGGACGGTCCTGGAGCCACTGCGCCGGGAACGCGTAGTAGTTCGTGTCGAGGCGCATGCCCAGGTCGTGTTCGACCTTCGGCTCGCTGGCCCAATCGGACCACGCCACGCAGTGGGTGCGGCTCGTGACCGGCGGATCGAGGCTCGGCTTGGCCACGTCGAGCTGGGCCAGCTGGATGGTGATGTCGCTGCGGAGCGAGGACTCGGTCCACGGGAACGTGCAGCCGGTGTTCGGGTGCAGGGCCATCTCGAAGCCCTCGGCCTGGTAGGCCGCGACCTCCTCGTCGGAGATCGACGTGGCCGGGTAGAGGTAGCTGGTGCCGCGGAGGCAGGTCCAGTCCACGAGGCTGCAGCCCACCGGGCTCTGGGCCTTCAGGAAGTCGAACCGGCCGGCGGTGCCGTTGCCACCGTGATCGTCGCCGGTGAGCACGACCGCCGCCTTCAGCCCGCGCGGGAGGTACCAGAGCCGCGGCAACGGCAGGGCGTCTTCGGTCATCGTCGTGAGCACGTTGGCCAACAGCCGCTGCTGCTCGTCGGCCTGCGGGATGGCGACCTTGTCGAGGTTGACCCAGTCGGTCTGCGGGTCGGTCGCGGCCTGCCCGTAGAACAGGTCGCTCGAGCGCACGCCCGCTTCGCCGTCGCGCTCCTGGCCGGCCCACGCCGGGTTGCCCTGGCGGATCTCCACGATCGAGCGGGCCAGGTCGAAGGTGAACGCCCCGGCGTGACCCCCGTTCGAGCCGACCGATCGCACGGTGACCGCGGGGTTCGACGTCGAGGTCGTGGCATCGGTGAACAGCGTCGCCACCGACGCCGCCCCCGAGAGCGTGTAGCGATCGGCCGTGCCGTGGAACTGCATCGTCTGGGAGGTGATGCCGCTGCCGGCCTCCGATGCGGTGTCGACGTGCAGGTAGCCCTCGGCCACGGTGCCGCTGGCCGGAGTGATGCCGAGCAGCGCGGCGAGCCGGGCGTCAGGCGCCATGGCCACGAGGTCGCCGCCGGCGTCCACCCAGTTGGCCAGCATCGTGACCTGGGCTCCGCTGAGGGGCATCTTGGCGAGGATGGCGGCCTTGTAGCTGCCGAGCTGGCCGGCATCGAGCGTGGCGATGTCCTTCAGCTCGAACTCGTTCAGACCTTCGGCTCGGAGGATCTCGGCGTAGTAGCTGCTGAACGGATCCGACGGGGTGGTGATCACCAGGATCGGCCCGCCGGGCCCTTGAGCAGGCGGTCGGCCGATGGTGCGGAACGTCCAGGTCGCGTCGGCGGCGAGCGGATTGCCGGCGAGGTCCTTGACGCCGCCCGGACCTCCGACCACGGTGACCCTGAGGTCGGCCTGGTTGGGTAGGGGCGAGCTCGGCGTGAGCACCGCGGTGCGGTGGTCGGTGCTCAACGAGACCGATGCGGTGACGGGGATGCTCTGGTTGTCGGACAGCGCGATCGTGGCCGGCCCGACGGTCGCCGCGTCGAGCGGTTCGCTGAACGTGATCGACACCGGCGTGGCGGTGGCCACCTGGGTGACCGAGGGTCGCGGCGAGCGATCGACGATCTCGGGTGCGGTCGTGTCCGGGATCGCGCCCGGCGTGAACTGCACGTCGACCCAGTAGTTCGACGCCCCGGACCCTGCCGTCGGGAACCCGCCGCCGTATCGGTAGACCCCGTCTGGTCCGGCGGTGCCATCGGCCAGCGCTCGAAGCGGTGGGTTGGCGACCTCGCTGGACAATCCGCCGACCGTGTAGGCGTAGTCGCCGGAGGGCGCGTCGTAGGACGCGACGTACGTGGTTCCCGCGCTGATGCCCACCGGCGTGGCGAGCGCCAGCACCTGCCAGCCTGAGCCGGCCACCGAGGTCGGCGCCGTCGAGCCGAGCAGGGTGCCGGTCGTGGAGTAGAGCCGGCCGGTCAGGGTGATCGTGTCGGGCGTGGCCTTGTAGAGGCGGATGGCGCTGACCAGACCGGTGTCGTCCGCCCGGAACTTCACCCCGACCTCGATGCCACCGGGGACGCCGTCGTTGCCGGCCACCGATGGCGGCACCTCGCTGCTGAAGATCGAGCAGGGGCACAGCTGGGGCCCGATGGTGAACGGCACCGAGACCGGCGAGCCCACGTTGAAGCTGTCGTCGACGGCGCGGACCTGGACCGTCCAGCTGGTGCCCTGCGGGCCCGACGGGAACGAGTAGGACCACGTCGTCCAGCCCTCGGCCGGGTGCCAGGTGGCGCCGGCGTCGGTGGACACCTCGACGGCACCGACCGCGCCGCCGACATCGGCGGCGGTGCCCTGCACCGTGACGGTTCCGGCCGGCACCGAGGCGCCCGACGTCGGCGAGGTGACGGTGACGGTCGGGGCGGTCGTGTCGGTGCTGGCTCCGGAGACGACCAGCCCGGACTGCGGTGTGGCCGGGCTCACGCCCATGTCCGACAGCAGGTTCATGGTGGCCTGCTGGACCGCGGGGATGGCCGGGTCGCTGCCGCGATCGTGGTCGCCGTCGAGGCCCCACGACCACTGGACGGTGCCCGCGCCGAACACCAGGGCGCCGCTCGGCGCCTTGTAGAGGGTGAGCGAGTGCGTCGCGGTGCCCGCGACGTAGGTCGAGCCGTAGTCGCCGGGCGCGAGCGTGGCCGACACCGCATGGGTCGAGCGGGACATCCGAATCTCGTTGGCCGGCCGCGAGCCGTTGTCGAGGTCCTGGTCCCACTCGTAGCCGAGGATGCCGCTACCGAGGGTGTCGGGGCCGGAGCTGGCCGCGACCGACGAGTTGCGCCACAGGCGGGTCGCGCCGGCCTGGTCGGGCACGATCATGTCGTCGGTGCAGCAGTTGACCGTGAAGATCGTGCCGCTGAGCGCGTTCTCGGGCCGGTTCACCGAGTCCGGGTCACGAGGGTCGCGCCAGGTGCCGGTCCACGTGCTGGTGGGGTCGGCGTTGTTGGGGTAGTTGTGCGTCTCCTTGTAGGACACGAGCGTGCGGTAGGGCGTGCCGGTGCCGTCGATGGAGGTCTCCCACCGCGTCTTCCAGAAGATCTCGTTGCCGCTGAAGAACGCCAGGTTCACGCCGGCATCTCGGGCGGCCTCGACGTTGGCCCGCTGCTGGCCCGACCAGTACTCGTCGTGGCCCACCGACATGAACACCTGGTGCTCGAGCAACTCCGCGCCGGACCGGTCGGTGTCGAGGTCGGTGGTGTAGCTCGTGTCGTAGCCGTTGCGCTCGAGCCAGCGCAGCATCGGGTACTCCGCGTTGAACAGGCTGTCCTCGGGCGTGTCCTGCCGCACCGTGATCGGCCGGTTGTAGCTCACCTTGTAGGCCCGCCCGTCGGCGTTGCCGCCGGTGCCGACGCCGGTGCCGTTGCCCTTGTACAGGCTGTTGCCCCCGTAGGTGTTGTAGGCCTGCCAGGTCGTGTCGGAGGTCTGGAACAGCACCTTCGAGTGGCTCTCGTCGTTGCGCACCACGAACGGCACGTGGCTGGCGCCCCCCGTGTCGTCGCGCACCAGGCGACCGATGTAGATGCCCGACACCGCGTCGGCGGGCACCGCCCACGTGGCCGAGACCGCCCAGTTGCCGCAATCGACGAGTCCGGTGCCATCGCCGTCGTAGCAGCCCGGCTGGTGGGTCGAGGTCGTGTCGGCCGCGTCGATCGTCGCCACCTTGCGGGCGCCGTCACCGCCGTACCAACCGAGCCGGTAGATGTCGATGTGGAACGCGGGGAGCGTGGCGTCGACGTCGACCTTGAACTGCACCGACCCACCCCGATCCGCGCTGATGTCGGTGGTGTAGCCCTGGATCGACGGGTCGCCGGAACCGCTCACCTGCCATTCGGACTCGGGGTTGCCGGGCCGCTGGTTCTCGGTCGTGATGTCGTTCGCCGTCGGGCCAGCCGCGAGGGCGGCGAGGGCGGCAGGTGCGGCCGCGGCCGATGGTGCACCGAGCGAGGCGGTGGTCGCCGAGGCGCCCACGATGGGCAGACCGGCCACCACGAACGCCGCGAGCAGGGACGCGACGAGCACCCGGGAGACACCGCTCCCGAACGGTCTGGGTGTTCGCTGAAGTTCGCCCACTTCCGCTACCTCATGCCCTCACATGCGAAGCAAGCGGCCCACCTTAAGCACTGGCAGAGGCCGAGTAAACCGCGACAACCACTCAGAGCGGCTGGCGCGAACCGTCGGGTTGCGGCCAGTCCGTGCCGGTGGCACCGGGCGGGGGCAGCGGTCTGGTCGATGGGTCGACGCCGGATCCACCGGCCGCGGTGGCGGCCGATCCCATCGTCGGCACCACGTGCTCACGAGCCATGGCCGGCAGCCAGACCGCGAAGGTCGAGCCCTGCCCGAGGGCCGAGACGAGCTTCACCTCGCCGCCGTGAGCCTCCACGATCTGGCGGACGATGGCCAGCCCGAGGCCGCTGCGCTTGTCGCCGCCGGCCCGGTCGACATCGCCACGCCAGAAGCGCTGGAAGATGCGCTCCTGGTCCTCGGGTGCGATGCCCGGGCCCTGGTCGTCCACGGCCAGCCAGATCCAGGGGCCTTCACGGCCGGCCCGCACGCGGACCTGGGTGCCCGGGGGCGCCAGCCGGGTGGCGTTGGCCAGCAGGTTGGCCAACGCCTGGCGCAGGGCGTTGCGATCGCCGCTCACGAGGAGCCCGGGGTGCGCCTCCCAGCCGATGGCCAGCCCACGCGCCTCGGCCGGTGCCCGGAACTCGTCGGCCGCCTCGTGCACGAGGGTGGCGGCGTCGACCGGTTCGCGCTCGAGCGCCGGGGTCTCGTTGCGGGCGTAGAGCAACAGGTCGTCGACGAGCCGGGTCATGCGATCGGTCGAGCGCTCGACGACCTCGGCCGTGTGCCGCAGGTCGTCGGTGGACGCCTCGGGGTCGGTGAGGGTGACCTCGAGGTTGGTGCGGATCACCGCCAGCGGGTTGCGCAGCTCGTGGCTGGCCTCCTGGATGAACTGGCGCTGGTTGGCGAAGGCCTCGTCGAGCCGACCGAGCATGTCGTCGAAGGTGTCGGCCAGCTCGTGGAGCTCGTCGTCGGGCCCCTGGAGCGCGATGCGACGGGTGAGGTCGGTGGCCGAGATGTCGCGCGCCACCTTCGTGATGCGGCCGATCGGGCGCAGCAGGTAGCCGGCGATCAGCCAGCTCACCCCGAGGCTCACCACGAAGAACACGATCAGGGCGCTGAACGAGTAGGTGCGGAGCTTCTCGAGCGTGGCCTCGTTCACCGCCTTGGTGACGTCGTCGATCTGCACCTGGGTGACGGTTCCGCCGTTCGGTCCCGGCTGGAAGAAGCTGGCCGGGGTCGAGGGCGGCGCGTTCGCCACGGCGTGGGCCAGGGCGACGTAGATGGCCAGGATGACGAGGGCGCTCAGGACGCACAGCACGACCGAATACGTCAGGGCCAGGCGCAGCCGGATGCTCATGGCGCGCGGCCGCCTGGACACCGGTGGCGGCACCGCGACCGGATCGCCGCTCACGACCAGGTCCTCATCGCCGCGGCCTCACGGATCGTCCTTCAGGCGGTAGCCGCGGCCGACCACGGTGTCGATCAGCTGCGGTTCGTCATCGACGGCCAGCTTGCGGCGCAGGGTGCCGACCGTGACCCGAACAGTGTTGGTGAACGGGTCGGCGTACTCGTCCCACACGTGCTCGAGCAGCGTCTCCTGGGAGAGCACCTCGCCGGCGTGGGCCATGAAGTACCGCAGCAGCGCGAACTCCTTGGCGGTGAGCTCGAGCACGCGGGAGCCCCGGGTGGCCACGTGGCGGGCGGCGTCGAGATCGAGGTCGGCCACGGTCAGCACCGCACTGGTGGTGCCACCGTCACGACGCAGCAGGGACCGCACCCGGGCCAGCAGCTCGGGGAAGGCGAACGGCTTGACCAGGTAGTCGTCGGCGCCGTCGTCGAGCCCGGCGACCCGGTCCTCGAGCGAGTCGCGGGCGGTGAGCATGAGCACCCGGGGCGGCGGTCCGGCCAGTTCGTCGGTGCGAATGCGGCGGCAGACCTCGCGGCCGCCGATGCCCGGCATGGTGAGGTCGAGGCAGACGAGGTCGTACTCGTTGACCGCCAGCTTCTCCAACGCCTCGGACCCGTTGAAGGCCAGGTCGACGGCGTAGCCATCGCGGCGCAGACCCTTGGCCACGGCCTCCGCCAGCTCCACCTCGTCATCGACCACCAGCAGCCTCATGCCGGAAACGTACCGCTCCTCCTCCGTCGGCTCGCGGCGCGCGCCCGTCCCCACGAGTTCTCCTCGCACATCTCCTAGACCTCGCCCGCCTCCGTAGAGTTGTTGGCCAGCCCCACGTGGGTCTGACTTCCGGGCCGGGCCCTCGGCCAGGTCTTTATGTTGGCCTTCGGCGCGATGTGGTTTCGTGCCGGCTCGTGACCGATCTCCAGGAGCAGCCCCCGATGACCGATGCCGTGCCCCAGACCGTTCCCGCCGCAGCCCCTGGCGCCGCCCGGCCCGCACCCACTGCCGCCACCCTCGAGCACGCGCTGTTCGAGGTGAAGAAGGTGATCGTCGGGCAGGACCGGGCGATCGAGCGCATGATGGTCTGCCTGCTCGCCCGGGGCCATGCCCTGCTCGAGGGCGTGCCCGGCCTGGCCAAGACCCTCGCCGCCGAGACCCTGTCCACCGTGGTCGGCGGCAGCTACACACGCCTGCAGTTCACCCCCGACCTGCTGCCCGCCGACATCACCGGCACCCGCATCTACCGGGCGTCGTCGGAGACCTTCGACGTCGAGCTCGGCCCGATCTTCGCCAACTTCGTGCTGGCCGACGAGATCAACCGGGCCCCGGCCAAGGTGCAGTCGGCCCTCCTCGAGGTCATGGCCGAGCACCACGTGTCCATCGGTGGCACGACGTTCGACGTGCCCAGCCCGTTCATCGTGATGGCCACCCAGAACCCCATCGAGAGCGAGGGCGTCTACGCCCTGCCCGAGGCCCAGCGCGATCGCTTCCTCATGAAGATCGTCATCGACTACCCGAGCCCGGCCGAGGAGATCGAGATCGTCCACCGCATGGGCGTGCACCCGCCGCAGGCGTCGGAGGTCCTCACCCTCGACGACCTCGTCGCCCTGCAGAACATGGCCGATGACGTCTACGTCGACCACGGCGTCGTCGAGTACGCGGTCAACCTGGTGCTGGCCACCCGCAACCCGGGCCACTACGGCCTCCCCGAGCTCACCGACCTGCTGGCCTACGGCGCGAGCCCCCGGGCCAGCCTCGGCCTCGTCGCCGGGGCCCGGGCCCTCGCCCTGCTCCGGGGGCGCACCTACGCCCTGCCCCAGGACGTCTACGACGTGGCCCCTGACATCCTGCGCCACCGTCTCGTGCTCAGCTACGAGGCGCTCGCCCAGGGGCTCACCATCGATCAGCTCCTCACCCGTCTGCTCAGCACCATCCCCGCCCCTCGGGTCGCGCCCTCGCAGGACCCGGCCGCCCGGCCGTCCGCTCACGCGCCGAACCCCCCGGCCGCCCCGGTCCCCGGTCCGGCGCCGGCTCCCACCCAGGCCCCCGCAGGTGGTGCCCCGACCTCACCGTTCGCCGCACCGAGCTCGTGACCCGCACGCCCCCCTCGGGCCCCGACGGGGCCAACGCCTCGCTGCTGCTGGTGTCGCAGTCGGACCGGCCGCCGAGCATCGCCACCGGTCCGTCGTCGGAGGTCCTGCGCCGGCTCGAGCTCACGGTCACGCGCCGGCTCGACGGTCTGCTCCAGGGCGACTACCGCGGCCTGGTCCCCGGCCACGGCAGCGAACCTGGTGAGACCCGGCCCTACGCCGCCGGCGACGACGTCCGGCGCATCGACTGGAACGTCACCGCCCGCACCATCGAGCCCCACATCCGCCAGTCGATCGCCGACCGCGAGCTCGAGACGTGGATCCTCGCCGACTTCTCGGCCAGCCTCGCCTTCGGCACCGCCGACTGCGAGAAGCGCGACCTGGCCCTGGCCGCCATCTCCGCGGTGGGCTTCCTCACCCAGCGCACCGGCAACCGCACCGGCGCGGTGGTGCTCGAGGGCGAGAAGGCCGTCACCCTGCCCGCCCGCGGCGGCCGCAACAACATGCAGGCGCTGCTCCACCGCTGTCTGCTCGCGGCCAAGACCGATCACCCCGGCGCCTCCGATCTCGAGGGCGCGCTGAAGCGCATGGCGGCCGCGACCCGCCGACGCGGCCTCATGGTCGTCGTGTCCGACTTCCTCGCCCCCGGCGAGTGGGAACGCCCGCTGCGCGTGCTCGGCGCCCGCCACGAGGTCCTCGCCATCGAGGTGGTCGATCCCCGTGAGCTCGAGCTGCCCGACGTCGGCCTGCTCGAGCTGGTCGACCCCGAGACCGGGGCCACCCGCGAGGTGCAGACGTCCAACGCCAAGATCCGCAGCCGCTACGCCGAGGCCGCCGCGGCGCAGCGCACCGACATCGCCCGGCGCATCCGCAGCGCCGGCGCCGACCACCTCCAACTCCGCACCGACCGCGACTGGCTGCTCGACCTGGTGCGATTCGTCGCCTGGCGTCGCGAGCGGCTGGAATCCCTCACGAGGCTCCCGTCATGACCTTCCTGGCCCCCTACCGCCTGTGGCTCTTCGCCGCGGTCGCCGTGCTCGTGGTGTTCTACGCGATCGCGCAGTTCCGCCGTCGCAGCTACGCCGTGCGCTTCACCAACATGGCCCTGCTCGACCAGGTCGCCCCCAAACGCCCGGGCTGGCGCCGTCACGTGCCGGCCATCGTGTTCCTCATGGCCATCAGCGCCCTGGTCGTCGGCTTCGCTCAGCCGGCCCGCGACACCAAGGTCCCCCGTGAACGGGCGACGATCATGATGGCCATCGACACCTCCCTGTCGATGGAGGCCACCGATGTCACCCCCACCCGCATCAAGGCGGCCCAGGCCGCGGCCAAGGAGTTCGTCGACCAGCTACCGGCCCGAATCAACATCGGCCTCGTGTCGTTCAACGGCAACGCCTCGGTCGCGGTGTCGCCCACCACCGATCACGAAGCGGTGAAGACCGCCATCGACAACCTCGTGCTCGGCGAGCGCACCGCCATCGGCGAGGCGATCTTCGCCAGCCTCGACGCCCTCAAGACCGTCCCGGCCGCCGACGGCACCGAGGTGCCGGCCCGCATCGTCCTCATGAGCGACGGCACCACCACCGACGGCCGCAGCAACGACGAGGGCGTGGCCGCGGCCAAGCAGGCCAACGTGCCCGTCTCTACCATCGCCTTCGGCACCGACAACGGCACCATCACCATCCCGCAGGAGCCGCTGCCGATCCCCGTGCCCGTCGACAAGGCGGCCCTCAAGTCGATCGCCTCGGACACCGGCGGCACCTACTACGCGGCGGCCAGCGAGGGTCAGCTCAAGGCGGTCTACGACAACATCGGCAGCTCGGTCGGCTTCGTCACCGAGCAGCGCGAGATCTCGACCTGGTTCATCGGCGCCGCACTGCTGCTGCTGCTGGTCACCGGCGCCTTCAGCCTGATCTGGTTCCAACGCCTCCCCTAGTCACACCCACACCCGACCCTCGCCACACCCGAACCTGTCACCTCTGGTGTCCGTCCTTGGACATCTGGGGTGACAGGTTTCGTCGTTGGGCAGTCGGGCTGGCAGGCGGTCGGGTCAGACGGTGGGCGGTCGGATCAGACCGTGGGCGAGCTGATCTTCTCGCTGACGACCCGGGACGACCCGCCCGGCTGCATGGTGACGCCATAAAGGCAGTCGGCCGCTTCCATCGTGCGCTTCTGGTGGCTGACGATGACGAGCTGGGCGTCGTTGCGGAACTCGGCGACCAGGCCGAGGAACCGGTGCAGGTTCACGTCGTCGAGCGCGGCCTCGACCTCGTCCATCACATAGAACGGCGAGGGTCGGCTGCGGAAGACCGCGAACAGGAAGGCCAGGGCGGTCAGCGAGCGCTCGCCGCCCGACAGCAGCGACAGCTTGCGGACGTTCTTGCCCGACGGACGGGCCTCGACCTCGATGCCGGTGTCGAGCAGGTTGTCGGGATCGGTGAGCCGCAGACGACCCTTGCCGCCCGGGAACAGCGTGTCGAAGAGGTGCTCGAAGTTGAGCGCCACATCGGCGTAGGCCGAGGCGAACACGTTGACGATCTCGCCGTCGATCGCCTTGATGATCTTGGCCAGCTCGCGGCGTGACTCCTTGACATCGTCGAGCTGGCTCTGCAGGAACTCGTGGCGCTCCTGCAGCGCCTCGAACTCCTCGAGGGCGAGCGGGTTGATCGGGCCCATGATCCTCAGGTCGCGCTCGAGCTCACGGATGCGACCGGCGGGCGTGGCGCCCTCGGCCAACGGCGGGCACTCGGCGGCCATGGCCGCGTCGGGCTCGGTGTCGAGGTCGCGGCGCAGGGCCTCGACCGCCGTCTCGATGCGGAGCTTGGTCTCGGCATCGTCGATCTCGAGTCGCTGCTGGCGCTCGCGCACCTCGGTGAGCGTCTTCTCGGCGTCGGCCCGACGACGGCGGAACGTGTCGAGCTCGACCGCGACCTCGCGGGCGGCCTCGCTCTGGCGACGGCGACGCTCCCGCAGCGATCCGAGCTCGACCTCGACCACGCCCAACCGCTCGGTGACGTGGGTGATCAGTCGGTCGGTGGCGAGCTGGCGGCGGTCGAGCTCGAGCCGACGCTCCTCGGCCGCGGCGCGCTCCTGGGCTGCCCCGGTGAGCCGCTGCTCGACCTCGCCGAGCCGGCGCTGCAGGAACTCCATCCGCTCGGCCGTGCCGGCGCCGCGGACCTCGATGTCGGTGCGCATGGCGCCGACCTCCGCGGCCCGCTCCTCGAGCCGGGCCCGAGCCTCACCCATGGCGACGCCGCGCTCGGCGGTCTCCATCTCGGCCGCCTCGAGCATGGGCAGCTCGGCTTCGAGCTCGGCGATGCGCTCGCGCTCCCGAGCGACGCGGGCGGACAGCTCGCCGACGTGGGTCTGCAGGGCGTCGGCCTCGGTGGAGGCATCGCGGCGGTCGGTCTCGACCCGCTGCAGCCCGTCGCCCGCCGCGCTGAGCCGGCCATCGTTGTCGTCGAGCTGGCGGGACAGGTCGTCCTCGGCCTTGCGGGCCTGCTCGACCCCCTGTCGGGCATCGGAGAGCCGACCCACGGCCACCTCGACCGCGGAGGCAGCCGACGTCACGCGCGCCCTGGCCTCGTCGAGGGCCGCGCCGGTGGCCCCCGAGCCGGCCGCGCCGACCCGCCAGCCGGTGCGGCCGAAGCGATCGCCGTCGGGCGTGACGACCGTGGCGCCGGGGTGGGCCAGCACGATGTCGACGGCCTCGGCCCAACCGCCGGCCACCATCACCGCCGAGCCCACCAGCGCATCGAGCAGGGCATCGACGCCAGCTCGCGACGAACGCACATGCCGCCGGACCGGGTCGCCGACGGGTGGCAGATCGGTGATCACCTGGGCATCGCTCAGGGCCAGCACCGCCCCGGAGATGGCCTCGCCGTGCAGCGCCTCGAGCGCCCGGCGAGCCGAGCCCACGCTGTCCACGACGACGGCCGCGAGGGCTTCGCCGGCCGCGGCCTCGAACGCGGCTTCCCAACCCGGATCGACCTCGACCAGGTCGAGCAACGTGCCCAGCACGCCGTCGACGGCGGCGAGCCGCTCGGCGCCGGCTGCCGATCGGGCCTCGTCGAGGGCGAGCGCCAGGGCGTCGGCCCGGGCCTGCCACGAGTGCAGCTCCGACTCCGCCGTGCGGTGCGCGGCCTCGGCCTCGGCCAGCGCGGCCTCGGCATCGGCGCGCCACTGCTCGGCGCCGTCGAGCGACTCGACGAGGGGCAGCTCGGCCTGCTCGGCCGCCGAGATGTCGACGCGGAGGCGCTCGGCATCCTCGGCCAGGCGGGCGGTCTTGTCGGTGAGCACGTCGAGCCGGGCGCGCATGCGGGCCATCTCGCCCTCGCCCCGCTCGGCGCCCTGACGCAGCGCCGCCAGCTCGCCGCGGACCTCCGAAGCCCGCCCGCTCGGCGCGGCGACGCCATCGGCCCAGTCGACCTCGAAGCGCTCGCGCTCGGCGGCCAGCACCGTCTCGGCCTCGGCCAGCTCGAGCGCCTGGGGCTCGAGCAGGGCCGCTTCGGCCGCGGTCTCGGTGAGCTCGGACTGCAGGCGCGCCGACTCGGCCTCGAGGGTGGCGATGACCCCCTGGTCGACGAACGCGCCGCGATCGCGGTCGATGCCCCGACGCCGCTCGGCCAGCAGCGACGACAGGCCGCGAGCCTTCTCGAACAGCGACTCGAACTGGGCCAGCGAGTCGCCCAGATCGTCGCCCCCCATCGCGGTGAGCCTCGCCTCGGTGGCCATGACCGCGGTGTCGAGACCGGCCAGCTCGGTCTTGATGTCGCGCTCGTTGCCAGCCAGCTCGATGCGGCGCTGGGCCGCGCCGTCGAGGCGGGACCGCAGTCCGGTGAGCTCCCGGCCGGCCACATGGATCCGCAGGGCCTGGAGCTCGGCCACCACATCTCCGTGGCGACGGGCCGCGTCGGCCTGGCGCTCGAGTGGTCGCAGCTGGCGACGCACCTCCCGCAGCAGGTCCTGCAAGCGGGTGAGGTTGGCCTCGGTGGAATCGAGCCGACGCTCGCTCTTCTCCTTGCGGCGGCGGTACTTCAGCACGCCGGCCGCTTCCTCGATGATCGAACGCCGCTCCTCGGGCCGGGCGTTCAGCACGGCGTCGATCTGGCCCTGGCTGATGATCACGTGCTGCTGGCGCCCGACGCCGCTGTCGCTCAGCAGCTCCTGGATGTCGAGAAGCCGGCACGGCACGCCGTTGATGGCGTACTCGCTGTCGCCGCTGCGGAACAGCGTGCGGGTGATCGTGACCTCGCTGAACTCGATCGGCAGCATGCCCGAGCCGTTGTCGATGGTGAGCGACACCTCGGCCCGACCCAGCGCGCTGCGCTTGGCCGTGCCGGCGAAGATGACGTCGTCCATCTTCTGCGAGCGCACCGCGCTCGGGGCCTGGGCACCCAGCACCCAGCCGATGGCGTCGACGACGTTGGACTTGCCGCTGCCGTTGGGGCCCACCACGACGGTGACGCCGGGTTCGAGGTCGAGCTCGGTCGCCTCGGCGAACGACTTGAACCCCTTCAGGGTCAGGGTCTTGAGATACAACGCGTCTCCGGTGGTGCTGGCCTACTCCGCAATGCCCCGTGGACCCTAGTTGCTCGGCTGCCGACGGCCGCGACATCGTCCCGGCGGTCACCCAGGACGACGACTGCCCGGCCCCCCGAGCTCGACATCATCCGCGCCTGAGCGCTGCTCAGACCTGGCAGACCTCGCAGAAGTAGGTCGACCGACCGGCGAACTTGGCCTTGGAGATGTTGGCGCGACGGCAGCGGAAGCACGGCAGCTTCTCGCGGTCGTAGACCTTGTGGTGGTCCTGGTACTCGCCCGGCTTGCCGTTGAGGTCGACGTACTGCTCGTCGGCGAGGGTGGACCCGCCGTACTTGATGGCGTCGTGGAGCGTCTCGACGACCGAGCGGTAGAGGCGGCGCATCTCCTGGGTCGACAGGGAGTCGGTCTGGCGGTCGTAGCGAAGGCCGGCCGCGAACAGGATCTCGTCGGCGTAGATGTTGCCGAGCCCGGCGATGATGGTCTGGTCCATCAGGAAGGCCTTGAGCTTCATCTTGTGGCCCATCAGCAGGTGGCCGAACGTCTGCCACGACACCGCCTCGTCGACCGGGTCGAAGCCCAGCTCGGCCAGCTCGGGGACCTCTTCGGTGAGCTGGTCGGGCGAGGTGACGAACATCTCCCCGAACGTCCGGGGGTCGACGAACCGCAGCTGACCGCCGACGGTGAACGTGATCACCACGTGGGTGTGCTTCGGCAGCGGGTCCTTCGCCGCGGCCCTCAGCAGCTGGCCGCTCATGCGCAGGTGGATGACCAGCACGTCGCCGCTGTCGAGCCGCAGCAGGAGGTACTTCCCCTTGCGGTCGACGGCGGTGATCTTCACGCCGTCGAGCTTGGTGGCGAACGCCTTCTTCGTCTGACGGCGGACCGTGCGGGTGCCGTGGACCTCGACCGTCTTGATCTTCTTCCCGACGGCCTCTCGTTCGAGCTCGCGCCGGATCGTCTCGACCTCGGGCAGTTCAGGCATCGTCGGACTCGCTCTCTCGGCTCCGACCGGCGACGGCCGGAGCAGGTTCGGCCGGGAAGATCCCGGTCGTGGGGGTCGGCATGGTGGTGTCACCGGGGATCTGGTTGGCCGGGTGGGAGGGGCCGAGCCGATCGGCGCGGTTGGTGCCCGCCAGCTCGGCGGTGATGCGCTCCCATGCGGCACGGGCCGCGGCCTGCTCGGCGTGCTTCTTGCTGCGGCCCTCGCCCGAGCCCTTGGGCTCGTCGCCCAGGCGGACGATGGCGAAGAACATCTTGTCGTGATCGGGTCCCTCGTCACGCAGCTCGTAGATGGGCAGCTGCTCGAACTCGCGGGCCGCGAGCTCCTGCAGCTGCGTCTTGAAGTCGTGGCCCCCGGGACCCTCGGCCGCCACGTCGATGCGATCGGCGAGCAGGCCGAGCACGAGGCCCTGGGCCGCCGGCCATCCCTGATCGAGGTAGGTGGCGCCGATGACCGCCTCCATGGCGTCGGCCAGGATCGACGGCTTGGATCGGCCGCCGCTGGAGTCCTCGCCCTTGCCCAGCCGCAACACCGCGCCCAACCCGATCTCGGCGCCGACCTCGGCCAGGGCCGCGGCGCTCACCACCGACGCCCGCACCTTGGCGAGCTCACCTTCGGGCATGTCGCCGAACGTGTCGTAGATGTGGGTGGTGACCACCAGGCCGAGCACGGCGTCGCCGAGGAACTCGAGCCGCTCGTTCGAGTCGTGGCCCGCGTGCTCGGCGCACCAGGAACGGTGCGTGACCGCGAGCGCGAGCAGATCGGCGTCGGTGAACGGGTAGCCGAGATGTTCGGCGAATCGGTGGAGGTCGTCGGCGTGCAGGTCGATCAGCCCAGGCGGGCAACCACGTAGTCGACGGCGTCGCGCACCGTCTTGAGGTCCTCGAGGTCTTCGTCCTCGATCCGGAAGCCGACCGAGCGCTCGCCCAGCTCCTCCTCGAGGGCCTCGACCAGCTCGATCAGGGCCAGGGAATCGGCCTCGAGGTCATCGGCGAACGAATCGCCCTCGTGGATGGTCGACGGCTCGACCTCGAGGATGTCGGCCAACCGATCGCGCACGAGATCGACGATCTCCTGCCGGTCGATGGGACCGTGCGTGACGTGGGTCTCTGCGGGCACGGAAATCGCTCTCCTTCGGTGCCAGACGGGTCGTGCGGCTGCACGGGAACGGCGGGGAGCGTACCAGATTCTGACCTTGTGCGTTCGTGAACACACCTAAAAGTGCAGGTCAGAGGCACTTTCTTCTTGTCAAGACCCCGAGCGGAGATCGACCCGCGGGGCCTTCAGACGACATTCAGACAGCGCTGGTGGCGGCCCGAAGGTGCTCGACGACGTCGCCCACCACCAGGTCGTGAGCGATGCGGATGGCGTTGGCCATGGCGGTGGCCGACGAGGAGCCGTGGCTGATGATGCAGACGCCGTCGACGCCCAGGAGCATGGCGCCGCCGACGTTCTCGGGGTCGAGTTGGGCGTAGAGGGGGGCCAGCGCGGGCAACAGCACCTCGGAGGCGGCGCGAGTGGCGTCGTCGGTGTCGAACGCGGCCAGCACGCCCCCGACCAGCGCCCGCATGCCGCCCTCGAGCGTCTTGAGGGCGACGTTGCCGGTGAAGCCGTCGGTGACCACCACGTCGGCGGCATCGGTCATGAGGTCGCGGCCTTCGACGTTGCCGACGAAGATGGCACCGGTGGAGCCGATCCAGCCTGGTTCGGCCAGCAACTTGTGGGTCTCCTTGACCAGCGGGTTGCCCTTGGTGGGCTCCTCGCCGATCGACAGCAACGCGACGCGGGGGTTGGTGATGCCGAAGCGATCCCGGGCGTAGACCGCGCCCATCTGCGCGAACTGCACGAGCCACTCGGGGCTGCACTCGGCGTTGGCGCCGGCGTCGAGCATCACGGTGGGGGTGCCGCCCAGCACGGGGATCGGGGTGGCGATGGCCGGCCGGGACACGCCCTTGATGCGGCCCATGCGCAACAGCGCGGACGCCATGGTGGCCCCGGTGTTGCCGGCGCTGACCATGGCCGAGGCCCGACCGTCACGCACGGCCTCGGCCGCCCGCACGAGCGAGGAGTCCTTCATGCGCCGCACGCTGGCGCCGGCGTCGGCGTCCATGGCGATCACCTCGGAGGCGGCCAGCACCTCGAGGTCGCCGGGGTCGCCGATCTCGTCGGGCCGCCCGACGAGGAGGATGGGGATGCCGAGCTCGGCCGCCGCCTGCTTGGCGCCTTCGACGATCGCGCCGGGGGCGTGATCGCCACCCATCGCATCGACGGCGATGGGGAGGATCGATGCCTCGGTCACGAGATCAGTCGACGTCGATGGCCTGGCGGCCGTGGTACCAACCGCAGTTGCCGCACACGATGTGGGGCAGCTTGGTGGAACCGCAGCGGGGGCAGGTGCTGCGGGCCGGGACCTTGAGGGTCCAGGCCGAGGCGCGGCGACTGCGGCTCTTCGCTTTGGAGGTCTTCTTCTTGGGGACGGCCATTGTTCTCGTGCCTCTTGGTCGTGCGGGATGGCGTGCTCGGGATCGTGCTGGCGGACCACGCCGACGTGGGTGTCCGGCAGCAGACGCGAACGGGAGATCGTAGCGGGTGGACCCCGTCCCGGTCGAAGTGAGCGCCGCGGGACGCCGCCACGCGGGTGGCTCAGTTGTCGAACGAGAGGTCGTCCAGGGCGGCCCAACGGGGATCGCGGTGGGCCTCCTCGTCGACCGGGGGCCCGGTGGGGAAGTCGTCGGGAGCCGGTCCCTGGCAGGTCTCCGAGCACAGCGGAGCCAGTGGGAGGGCCAGCAGGACGGCATCTCGGATCAGCGGTTCGAGGTCGATCTGCTCGCCGGTGAGCGGATAGGTCTCGCCCTCGGTCGGGTCGGGCTCGAAGACCTCGGCGTGCACCTCGGCCTCGGCCTCGCCCTCGACGGGGTCGAGGCAGCGTCGGCAGCCGCCCTCCCACGCCACGCGCACCGAGCCCGTGGCGGTGACCGAGGCGCTGAGCGACTCGAGCACGAGGTCGACGTGCACCGGGGTGCCCTCGGCCACCCGGGCCGTGGAGAGCTCGAGGCCGTCGAGGTCGGCATCGACCTGGAACGCACGGCGCGAGCCCGGGTGCCGGAGCAGCTCGGACACGCCCACCTGGAGCGGCCGAGCGGACGTCACGAGGCGTCGTCCTGGTCGTAGAACTCCTCGTCGTAGCCGTCGTCATAGGCGTCGGCTTCGGGGGCGTAGGCGCCGTCGGGCGGCGGCGGCAGGTCGAGCGGGTGCTGCTCCTCGCCCCCGGCCTCGCCCAACAGGTTGGTGCCCTGCAGCTTCTGGCGACCCGAGGCGACGAGCTTCATGGTGCGCTCGAGCACGATCTCGAAGCTGGCGAGCTTCTGGTCGCAGAAGTCCTCGACCTCGTGGTGCAGCCGGCGGGCCTCGGCCTCGGCGTTGTCGATGGTCTGGTAGGCCCGGGCCTCGGCAGCCTTGACGACCTCGGTGCGCTGCACCATCCGCTCGGCGCGGGTGCGGGCCTGGTCGAGGATCTCGTCGCCCTCGTGGCGCACCCGGGCGAGGTACTCCTCGCGCTCCTTGAGCAGCCAGCGGGCGGCGCGCAGCTCCTCGGGGAGGCGGGTGAGGGCCTCGTCGAGCAGCTCGAGGACCTCCTCCTTGGAGATCATCGACGATGCCGACAGCGGCACCGGTCGGGCCGCGTCGACGATGTCGCGCAGCTGCAGCAGGATCTCCTCGGTCTCGGCGCCGTGATAGGCGGCCGGGACCGGAGCAGCCGAGAGGTCGGACAGCTCGTCGAGATCGTCGGAGAAATCGCTCACGATGGGTACTTCTCCTCGAGGCGCTTGGCCACGGCGGGGGGAACCATCGCCGACACGTTGCCACCGAAGCGGGCGATCTCACGGATCAGCTTCGAGGCGAGGAACGAGTGGGCGGAGGCGGAGGGGATGAAGAGGGTGTCGACGCCCGAGATGCCCTTGTTCATCTGGGCCATCTGCAGCTCGGACTCGAAGTCGGAGACGGCGCGCAGGCCCTTGACGATGAAGTCGGCGCCGACTTCGCGGGCGAGGTCGACGACCAGGCTCGAGAACATGGTGACCTTGACGTTCTCGAGGTGGCCGACGCTCTCGTGGAGCATCCGCTCGCGCTCGTCGAGGTCGAAGAGGGGTTCGCCCTTCTGCGGGTTGCGCATCGCCGCGACGATGACGCCGTCGAAGAGCCGTGACGCCGTCTCGATGATCTCGAGATGGCCGTTGTGGATCGGGTCGAACGATCCGGGGTAGAGCACGAGGGCCACGGTCACTCCGGTGGTGCGGTGCCGGTCGGGCGACCGGAGGGGTTACGTCGGACGAAGAACGGCCACGAGCGTACCCCCGTACCGACGCTCCCTCACCACACCCCACCCCGGGGGAGGCTCGATGTTGCGATCGGACTCGACCACGGCCAGATCGGCCGGCAGCACGGCGAGGAGCTCGGCCCAATCGTCGAACGCGTAGGGCGGGTCGAGCAGGGCGAGATCCCACCGACGGCCCTCGGCCACGGCACGGGCCACCACCGAATCGGCATCGGCGCGCACCACCGTGGCCCGCTCCGCCAGACCGGTGGTGGCCAGGTTGGCCTCGATCACCGCGATCGACCGCCGGTTCTGCTCGACGAACGTCGCCTCGGCCGCGCCCCTCGACAGGGCCTCGATGCCGAGCGCGCCACTGCCGGCGTAGAGGTCGAGCACCGTTGCGTCCTCGATCGCGCCCAGGCTGTGCAGCGAGTTGAAGACCGCCTCGCGCACGCGGTCCCCCGTCGGGCGCGTCGTCGTGCCTTCGGGAGCGGCCAGCCGTCGGCCCCGCGCCGTCCCGGCCACCACCCTCACGACCGCACCTCTGACCAAGCCATCAAGCCCGGTTCTGGCGCCGATACCTGCCGCTGAGCGCGCGAAACCGGGGGTGAGAACGTCGAGGGGTCAGCCGTAGGGATCGTTGTCCTCGTCTTCGAGGACGATGTCCCATCGATCGAGGCAGTCCTCGCAGCGATAGGCGACCACATCGCCGGGCTCCCACCCCTCGTGGGGCTCATACGACAGTCGATGGCAGAGCCCGCCGCAGTCGACGCACACGATGTGCTCGGCCACCTCCAGGCCGCGGGCTCCTCCTGTCCCTGTGGGGCTGTCGGCCATGACCGTGAGGCTACTGCCGCGTCAGAGCCCGACATCGCGGCGCAGCCGGCGCCACTGATCGGCCCGGCGACCCACCATGGCCACGTAGGCGCACCCGCAGAGCATGAGGAAGGCGCCGACCCAGAAGTTCCACACCACCAGGGCGATGAGCCCGGCGACCACGACGGCCAGCCCCATCAGCGCGTCGACGAACAGCACGACCCTCCAGTTGACCGCGTAGGCCGCCCGGGGACCCGGGGGCCCGGAGGGCTCGTCCGCGTCATCCGACGGTTCGGTGGGGTGGTCGCCGTTCTCGCTCACCATGGAGTGCTCAGGGTCGGAGCTCGGCTTTGCACGTGTCGGCCATGGCCCGATCGAGACCGGCGAGGAAGACCTGGCCGTCGGGGTTGGTCGGATGGATCAGGTCGGTCTGCAGCAGGACAACCGGTGGCGTGGCGTTGCGCTGCGCCCACTCGGCGTCGTTCCACTCGACGACGTGGCGGAACCCGAGGTGCAGGGCGACGTCGATGTCCTGGGCCGCCTTGTTCCACGTTGCCGGGCCATGAGGAGCCGAGGTGCGGTGGGTGGTGACCGTGGTGACGGCGATGCAGGCGCCCGGGAACTTGGCTGCGTAGGCCGCGATGCGGTCGGCGGTGTCCTGGCCGGTGGCCGGTCGATCCGGGTGGTCCGCCGTCGGAGTGCCGTACCGGATGGCGGTGACGTCGTTGGTGCCGAGCTCGAAGATCATCACGTCGGGGTGCTGGGGCAGGAAGAGATCGACGGTGGCGGCGATGTCGATCGAGTCGTATCCCGACTTGCCCCGCACGGCCGGGGTGTAGCCGGCGGCGCTGAGCGTGCTCGTGATCACCGCCGCGGACTGCGCGGTGATGGAGTCGCCCACGACCCCGACGACGAGCGGCCGAGGCGGAGTCGTCGTGGTGGTCGTCGCCGCGCAGTACACCGCCTCGGTGGTGGGCACGGTGCCGTTGCACTCACCGACGGTTCCCGGTCGACAGGCGACGACGAAGAGCCCGGCGAGGATCGCGATGGTCGCAGTGGCAACGACGGACAAGCGGGTGCGGGTCATGGGCACGACACGGTAATCGACCGATCGCCGAGCCCACCTCGACATCACCCAACGGGAGAGGCTCACCTCCTAGAGTCGAACTACAACCATGTCATTTGGCACACCTCGTTGACTCTTGGGGGGTCTGATGGTCGATGTGGCGAGGCTGCAGCCCCGCACGCACCCGGGTCGATCCACGGGTTCCGCGCGCGTGCTCGATCGGCGGTGGATCGTGGCGTCGCTCGTCGTCGCGCTGGCGATCGTCACGGTGAGCTCCGGCTTCTGGAGGTCGGCACCCAGCCCCTCGTTCGTCGACCGGGGCGAGGTCACGAGCGAGGTCGATCTCGGCCCCGGCGTCTCCCTGACCCCGACCGCCGACGGCGCCCATCCCGGGATCTCGGCCGTCGCCGCGTTCGAAGCGAGGGCCGACCACGGCCGCCGACCCCACGAGCAGGGTGCCCCCGAGGTGCTGTTCGGACTGTTGCACCTCGACGGCTCCGGTGACCTCGGACCGTCGGGCGTGTGGGTCGTGCTGCGCCACCACGTCATGCTCGACCCGGGGGCGACGGGCGACCCCGCCTACGTCGAGTCGCTGGAGGTCTTCGACCCCGTCACCGGCGCGCCGATCACGACCACCATGTGGACGCTGGCCTGACCCTGCCTACGACTTGAGCAGGAAGTCGGTCTGGTCCTCGTCGCCGAGGAAGAGCTCGATCTCCTCGGCCAGCAGGGGATGGTCGGCGAGCGCGGGGTCGGCGTCGATCAGCTCGAAGGCGACGTCGCGGGCCCGCTGCACCCACTCACGATCACGGCGCAGCGATGCCAGCTTGAGCTCGTTGCGACCCTTCTGCCGCTCGCCCATGATCGTGCCCTCGCCCCGCAGGTCGAGGTCGATCTCGGCCAGCTCGAACCCGTCGGTGGTGCGCACCAGGGCCTCGAGCCGGGCCTCGCCGTCGGGCGTCGTGGCCTCGCCCACCAGCTCGCAGTAGGACTGGTCGGCGCCTCGGCCGACCCGGCCGCGCAGCTGGTGCAGCTGGGCGATGCCGAAGCGATCGGCATCGAGGATCACCATCACGGTGGCGTTGGGCACGTCGACGCCGACCTCGATCACCGTCGTGGCGACCAGCACGTCGAGACCGCCCGAGCGGAAGAGGGCCATGGCCTTCTCCTTCTCCCCCGCCGTCACCCGCCCGTGCAACAGACCGAGGCGCAGGC
>Ga0302299_10000352_pt1 | contig 24310 bp, 25 predicted proteins | sample III_Fen_N3_4_FD_198795 | JGI IMG/M metagenome (GOLD analysis project Ga0302299, IMG submission 198795) | Peat permafrost microbial communities from Stordalen Mire near Abisko, Sweden - III_Fen_N3_4 | ecosystem: Environmental > Terrestrial > Soil > Wetlands > Permafrost | place: Sweden: Abisko...
CAAGGACATCCCGGCGAGGCTGACCGACTGACCCGTCGGCACGTCGTACGACGGCCCCGGCTCCCCTCGTGGTGCGGGGGCCGTCGCACGTCCGGGGATGTCCCGCCGCGTTCTCAGTGCAGCAGCGCGAGCAGCTCCGGCGTCGCCTGGCCCCACGATCGGGAGTCCGCGCCGTGCACGCGGTGGCAGCCGTCGGCCTCGACGAGCGCCCAGCCGTTCTGCTCGGTGAACACGCCCACGACCGCCGTGTGCGCGACGCTGCACGGCTTCTCCGGCCCGCTCGCCTCCAACGCCGCCACGACCGCCGAGGACGCGGCTCGTGAGAGCTTCTCCCCCGAGCGGAAGGTCAGCAGAGGAGAACCGTCGGCGTCCTTCACCGCGGCATACCGGCACAGCGTCACGCCCGTGGCCGAGGGGCCGAGGATCGGACCGGGTGACGGGCTCCCCGCCGGCCGGCCGGCGTCCTCCTCGACGATCATGTCCTTGAAGGGCGTCGAGCAGCCGACGGCGGTCGCCGCAGCCTCGAGCCTCGACCCCGCCTCGGTCTGGACCTGGTCGCGCCGCGTCGCGGACACCTCCACGAACGGGAGCGCCTCCAGGGCGGCCATCCCCTCCGCCTGCGGCTGCCCGCAGCTCGTGGACGGGATCGTCGCGTGCACGACTCGGCCGGCAGCGTCGACCAGCGCGAACCAGGTCACGGCGTAGCCGATCGCCGAGCAGGCGCCACCCGTCGTGGGCTCGTCGGGGCGGCGCAGCGCCGCTTCGAACGCGGCCACCTTGGCGGTGGCGCGCTTCTCCACCAGGAAGTTCCAGACTCCGTCACCGGCCACCGGGCGGGCCGCGATGAGGCACTCCACGACCGCCGTCGCCACGAAGTCGGCCGGCGGCCGGACACCGTCGGCCGCGTTGTAGAGGTCGCCGTTCGCCGACGGGGTGGCGCTGGCGCACACCGGGCCCGACGTGGACGCCAGCGGCGTCGCGGTCGTCGTGGCTGCCTGCTGGGTCCCGCACGCCGTGAGCAGCACGAGGCCTGCCACGGACACCGCGGTCGTCGTGCGCCGCATCGGACCTCCCGGTAGCCGTGGACGAGACCTGGCGCTCAGACGCGTCCCGCGCCGACGCGGTTCCGGGGGCCGGGCTCAGATCAGGTCAGCGCGCTGTACTTCTTCCAGTGCGACCAGGAGATGTTCCACAGACCGATGCCGTTGCCGGCCTCCATCGTGCGCGCGTTGCCGGTGTAGATGACGACGTCGCCGGGACGGGACTGGGAGTAGAGCCATGCCGCGTTGGAGGTGCTCATGCCGGTGCAGCCGTGCGAGACGTTGCTGTGGCCCTGGTGCGACACCGACCAGGGCGCCGCGTGCAGGAACTCGCCGGAGTTGGTGATCCGCATGGCGTACTCGACCTCGAGCCGGTAGTACTCCGGGTCGGTCTTGGCCGTGCCGCCGGTGGCGGCGTCCATGATGCGGGTGCGCTCCTTGCTCATGATCACCTTGACTCCGCTGCGCGTCTCGAAGCCGGGCTTGCCCGTCGTGATCGGGATCGTGCGGATCGTCTTCCCGTCCTGGGTGACGCGCAGCTGGTCGGTGCGCATGTCGACGTAGGACACCATCGCCGCCCCGGTGCGGAACGTCGACGTCAGGTCCTTCTCGCCCCACAACGTCGGGCCGAACCGCACGCCCTTGAACGCCGCGGTGACGGCGACGGTGGCGTTGCCCTTCCAGAAGACCTGCGGGCGGTAGACGAGGACGCCGTCGGTCTGCCAGCGCCAGCCGCCGACCACCGGACGACCGTCGACCGTGACGCTGAGCCGGCGCTCCACGATCGCCTTCTCGGCGTCGGTGCGGACCTTGTGGTCGAGGTCGAGCCGGATCGGCATGCCGACGCCGACGACCTGCTCGGTCGTGGGCGTCATGGAGAAGCCCAGGAACGTCGAGGGTGCGACGGTCCGGATGGTCTCCTTCAGCGCCGTGGGCAGCCCGGTGCGGTCCACCGCGGTGGCGGCGACGGAGTACTTCGAGGCGTAGTCGAGCGTGCCGTCGGACGCCGTCCAGACCAGACCGTCGCTGGAGAGGGTGCCGGGCACGGGGCCGTGCGGCCCGGAGACCACGACGCCGGTGAGGCGTCCGGACTTGACCTTGACCACGAGGGGCGTGGCCGGGGCGACCGGCTTGCCGCTGGCGGCCGGGCTCAGGCTGATCCGGGCCACGGACTCCTGGACCACGGTCCCGGCGTGCAGGCCGAGCTGCCCCACCGAGCAGCCGGTGAGCGCGAGCGTCCCGAGCACGGCAGCAGGGAGCGCGAGGCGGCGACGAACGGCCACGCGGTCCTCCCCCGGGCACGATCCGACCGGCCACCGGCGGTGACCATGATCGAAGTGTCGGCAGATGCGGACCCGGAGTCCAGCCCGCGCAGGTGACAACTAGGTGACGGAGCGGGGTGGGAGCGCTCAGGACGCCCGAGAGCCCCTGGGGTCACCCGTAGGGGCTCTCGGATGCTGCGCGACGGCGTACGAGGCGCTCAGACGTCCGCGAAGGGCCCGCGGTAGTACTCGAACACGAAGCCGATGAGCGCGGCCATGAGCAGGCCGACTCCCAGGATGACCATCCACGCGGCGAAGATCAGCCCGAGGATCACGACGCCGGTGGCGCCGGCGACGGCCAGCGGCCACCACGAGTGCGGGCTGAACGCTCCGTAGTCGGGATCGGCGTCCTCGATGTTGCCGTTGGGGTCGTCCTCCGGCCGAACGCCGACGCGGCGCGAGGTGTAGAGGACGTAGAAGCCCACGAGGAACGCAAGCGCACCGGTGAGCGCGAGGGCGGTCGAGCCCACGATCTCCTTGGTGATGAACCAGTAGACCGTCGCGAGGAGCGCGTAGAACGCGGCACCGCCGGCGAACAGGAAGCCTTCGATCTTCACGACTCCGTGCCCTTCGCCGAGCTGGCCACGAGCTCGTCGAGGACCTTGCTGCGCTTCTGCGTGGCGACGTCGACGAGGTCGGGGTGGTGGAGGTCGAACGCCGGCCGCTCGGAGCGGATCGGCGGGATGCTCGTGAAGTTGTGGCGCGGCGGCGGGCAGGACGTCGCCCACTCGAGGGATCCGCCCCAGCCCCACGGGTCGTCGACGGTGACCAACGGAGCCGTCCGCCACGTCTTGTAGACGTTGTAGAGGAACGGCAGGGTCGAGATGCCGAGGATCACCGAGCCGACGGTGCTGATGACGTTGAGGTCGGTGAAGCCGTCCGAGGGCAGGTAGTCGGCGTAGCGGCGGGCCATGCCCTCGGCGCCGAGCCAGTGCTGCACGAGGAACGTCGTGTGGAACCCGACGAACACGAGCCAGAAGTGGATCTTGCCGAGGCGCTCGTCGAGCATGCGCCCGGTCCACTTCGGCCACCAGAAGTAGTAGCCGCCGAACATCATGAACACGACCGTGCCGAAGACGACGTAGTGGAAGTGCGCGACCACGAAGTAGGAGTCCGACACCTGGAAGTCGACCGGCGGGGCGGAGAGCAGGATGCCGGTGAGGCCGCCGAAGAGGAAGGTCACGAGGAACCCGAGGGTCCACAGCATGGGTGTCTCGAAGCTCACCTGCCCTCGCCACATCGTGCCGATCCAGTTGAAGAACTTCACGCCGGTCGGGATGGCGATGAGCATCGTCATGAACGCGAAGAACGGCAGGTTGACCGAGCCGGTCACGTACATGTGGTGCGCCCACACGGCCACCGACAGGGCTGCGATCGCGATGGTGGCGAAGACGAGGCCCTTGTAGCCGAAGATCGGCTTGCGGCTGAACACCGGGATGATCTCGCTCGCGATGCCGAAGAACGGCAGGGCGAGGATATAGACCTCGGGATGGCCGAAGAACCAGAACAGGTGCTGCCACAGCACCGCGCCACCGTTGGCGGCGTCGAAGACCTGCGTGCCGAACTTGCGGTCGGCCTCGAGCACCACGAACGCCGCGGCCAGGACCGGGAAGGCCATCAGCACCAGGATGCTGGTGAGCAGGACGTTCCAGGTGAAGATCGGCATGCGGAACATGGTCATGCCGGGTGCGCGCATGCAGAAGATCGTCGTGATGAAGTTGACGGCACCGAGGATCGACCCGAGCCCACCGGCCGTGAAGCCGAGGATCCACAGGTCGGAGCCGACGTTGGGCGAGTTGATCGCGTTTGACAGCGGGGAGTAGGCGAACCAGCCGAACGAGGCCGCGCCGCCAGGGGTGAAGAACCCGATGCAGACGACCACGCCGCCGAACAGGAAGAACCAGAACGCCAGCATGTTCAGGCGCGGGAACGCGACGTCCGGCGCCCCGATCTGCAGCGGCATGATCGCGTTGGCCACGCCGGCGAACAGCGGGGTCGCGAACAGGAGCAGCATGATCGAGCCGTGCATCGTGAAGAGCTGGTTGTACTGCTCCTGGCTGAAGAACTGCAGACCCGGCTGAGCGAGCTCGGCCCGGATCATCAGCGCCATGACGCCGCCGAACAGGAAGAAGAAGAAGGTGGCGATCAGGTACATGTAGCCGATCACCTTGTGGTCGGTGGAGGTGATCCACTTGACGAAGGTGCGGCCGAACTTGTGGCGCGCGGGGTCCGCGGCGGTCATGCCCTCGGGGTCGGGGCCGGAGACCGCGGGGCGGTCGTTGAGCAGCGTCACTTGGAGCTCCCCGAGGTGTCGTCGCGACCGGTGTTGCCACCCGCGTCGCCGGTCGTGATGACGCGGCCGGTCTGCAGGGTGCCGGACTGGCCGGCGTCCTTGAGGGACTGCAGGTGGGCGTCGTAGTCGGCGCGGCTCACCACGTGCACGGTGAAGAGCATGTCCGAGTGGTAGGTGCCGCAGAGCTCGGCGCACTTGCCGGCGAAGACGCCGAGCTTGTTGGGCGTGAGCTCGAAGGCGTTCTCGCGGCCCGGGATGACGTCCATCTTGAACAGGAACTGCGGGACCCAGAACGAGTGGATGACGTCGGGCGAGGTGAGGTTGAACCGCACCCGCTCGTTGACCGGGAGCCAGAGCTCGGCGGGCTTGGCCGGCGTGCCGGTCTCGTAGGCACCGCCGTCGACGTAGTTGAAGCCCCAGTTCCACTTGAAGCCGACGACGCCCACGGTGTTCTTCACGTTGGGCGTGAGCTTCATGACCTCGGCCTGGTCGCGGGCCGTGACCGTGAACAGCGCCGCGATCATGATCGCCGGCGCGACGGTGTAGAGGATCTCCAGCGGCATGTTGTAGCGCGTCTGGATCGGAGCGCCCTCGCCGGTGCGCTTCCGGTAGGCGATGATCGCCCAGAAGATCAGGCCCCACGTCAGCACGCCGACGGCGAACGCGGCGATCCACGCGTTCTGCCAGAACGACAGCAGGATCGGGCCCTGCTCGGTCACCGGCTCGGGGTAGCCGACGCGGCCCAGCTGGGTGTCGGCTGAGCAGCCGGCCGTACCGGCCAGCACCAGCGCGGCACCGACGGCCATCGCGACCAGACGGGCACGCGACGGGCGCGCGGAGCGGGTCGAGCCCACGTTTCGCCATCCTCAGGAAGGGTCGTTGCTCCAGCGCGCCGGCCCACCGCAGGATGCGGCACACCACGCCCGCGGAGCGGGGGGTCTGACGTACGCGCAGAGAGTAGCGCAGCAACCCGCGCAGAACCCGTCGGGGTGGGGCATTACGGTCGAGTCGTGGCGCGCGACCTGAGCACGGGAACCGACGGGGCTGCCACCGTGTCCGGAGCGCGGTCGTCGGCGCCCGCCGGGTACCTCGACGCCGCGTCCACGGCCCCGCTCCATCCGGCGGCCCGAGACGCCCTGCTGGCCGCCCTGGACCAGGGCTGGGCCGACCCGTCACGGCGCTACCACCAGGCCCGTCGGTCGCGGATCCTGCTCGACGCCGCGCGCGAGACGGTCGCCGGCGTCCTCGGCGCCCGGCCCGACGAGGTGTCCTTCACGGCGTCCGGCACCCAGGCCGTCGGCCTGGGTCTCGGAGGGCTGGTGCGCGGCCGCGCGCGCGCCGGCGACCGGGTCCTGTCCTCGGCCGTCGAGCACTCGGCGGTCCTGCACGCCGCCACCGCCGCCGCGGGTCCGCGCGCCGCCACCGTCGGGGTCGACGCGACCGGGCGCATCGACGTCGACGCGGCGGCGGCGGCCCTGGCCGAGCCGGGCGTCGCGCTGCTCGCGCTGCAGTCCGCCAACCACGAGGTGGGCACGCGGCAGCCCGTCGACCTCGTCGCCGCGCTCGCCCGGGAGCACGGCGTACCCCTGCTCGTGGACGCCGCGCAGTCGGTCGGGCGGGAGGACCTCCCGCGCGACTGGTCCGTCCTGGCGGCGAGCGCGCACAAGTGGGGCGGTCCGGCCGGCGTCGGCGTGCTCGCCGTGCGCACCGGCGTGCGCTGGCGCTCCGACGCGCCCGAGGGGGCTCAGGAGCACGGCCGGGTCCCCGGGTTCGTCGATGTGCCCGCGGTCGTGGCGGCCGCGGCCGCCCTCGAGGCCGTCGAGCGCGACCGTCTCGTCGAGTCCGCGCGGCTCTCCGCGCTGGTCGACCGGCTGCGGTCGCGGGTGCCCGAGCTGGTCCCCGACACCGTGGTGCTCGGCGACCCCGTCGAGCGTCTCCCCCACCTCGTGACCTTCTCCTTCCTCTACGTCGACGGCGAGACGCTGCTCGCCGACCTCGACGCCGCCGGCTTCGCGGTGTCGTCGGGGTCCTCGTGCGTGTCGGACTCGCTGCAGCCGTCGCACGTGCTGGCCGCGATGGGTGCGCTGACCCACGGCAACCTCCGCGTGTCCCTCCCGAACGGGGCCGCGACAGCCGACGTGGACCGGCTGATCGACGTGCTCCCGGGCGTGGTCGCCCGGGTCCGCGGCATGCTCGGGACGCAGGGGCTGTGAGCCACGGGCCGACGCTGCCGCCCCACGACCGCGTCCTCGACGAGCGGGGCAGGCTCTGCCCGCTTCCCGTGATCGCCCTGGCGCGCGCGACCGTCGACGACCCGGCCGCACGCCTCCTGCTGCTGGCCGACGACCCGGCCGCCGCGTCGGACGTCCCTGCGTGGTGCGGCCTGCGCGGCCGCGTCCTCGCGTGGGTGGGCGACGCGCCGGACGGCCGGGGTCGCGCCTACCTCGTCGTCCCGGCCGCCTGACGCTCGCCCGTCAGAACGCGGGCGGGAGCGGCAGCGCGGCGTCGAGCAGGCTCAGGTAGTCGAGCCGGTCGACATCGACGACACCGAGCGAGGCGAGGTGCTCGGTGCGCCACTGGACGTCGAGCAGCCGCCGCCCCGGGAGGGTGCCGGCGTCTGCCGCGAGCCGTTCGACGAGGGTCACCAGCGCGACCTTCGAGGCGTCGGCCGCCGTGCTGAACATCGACTCGCCCGCGAAGAGGCCGCCGATCTCCACGCCGTAGAGGCCGCCGACGAGGTCGCCCTCGGCCGTGCGCGTCTCCACCGAGTGCGCCCAGCCGAGCCGGTGCAGCTCGGAGTAGGCCTCGACGACCTCCGGGGTGATCCAGCCGTCCGGCCGCCTCGGGTCGCCGCACGCGAGCATCACGTCGACGAACGCGGTGTCGACCGTGGTGGTGAGCCGGCGGCAGGACTTGCGCAGCGACGCCGTGACCCGCAGACCGTCGAGCGGCAGCACTCCGCGGGGGTCGGGCGACCACCAGCCGAGCGGGCCGTCGGCCTCGAGCGGCATCGGGAACAGCCCGGAGCGGTACGCCGCCAGCACGGTCCCCGGTGCGAGGTCGGCCCCGACGCCGAGCAGCTCGACACCCCGCTCCGCCGCGCCCGGATCGGGCAGCTCCCACGGGGTGGAGCGCGGCTCGACCGGGGTCACGGTCGCCGTGCGGTCACGGACGCGGGCAGCGGATGTGCTCCGCGACCTCGGTCGCGGCCGCGGAGCCGTAGGTGTCGGCGAAGCGGCCCAGGAAGTGCTGCTGGGCGAGGTCGTACTCCTGGGTGCCCACCGTCTCGATGACGTAGGTGGCGAGCAGCGAGCCGATCTGGGCGCAGCGCTCGTGCGAGAGCTCCCACGCGAGGCCGGCGAGGAAGCCGGCCCGGAACGCGTCGCCGACGCCGGTGGGGTCGGCCTTGAGCTCCTCCGGCGGACAGCCGACCTCGACGGTGGGCTGTCCGGCCACCTCGATCCGGGCGCCGTCCTTGCCGAGCGTCGTGACGCGGACACCGACACGGGAGAGCACCTCGTCGGGCGTCCAGCCCGTCTTCTGCTCGATCATCGCGGCCTCGTAGTCGTTGCTGAACAGGTACGCCGCGCCGTCGACGAGCTGCTTGATGCCGTCGCCGTCGAGCCAGGCGAGCTGCTGGCTCGGGTCGGCGACGAACGGGACGCCGCGGAACCGGCACTCGTCGGTGTGCCGGTTCATCGCCTCGGGGTCGTTCGCGCCGACGAGGACGAGGTCGAGCCCGCCGACCCGCTCGGCGATCGGGCCGAGCTCGATCTCGCGCGCCTCGGTCATCGCGCCCGGGTAGAAGGACGCGATCTGGCACTGCTCGGAGTCGGTCGTGCACACGAAGCGCGCCGTGTGGCGCACGTCGGAGACCTTCACCGAGTGGGTGTCCACGCCGTGGCGCGCCAGCCACGAGCGGTAGTCGGCGAAGTCCTGGCCGACGGAGCCGACCAGGATCGGGTTGAGGCCCAGGACGCCCATGCCGAAGGCGATGTTGGCCGCCACTCCCCCACGGCGCACGTCGAGGTCGTCGACGAGGAACGACAGCGAGATCTTGTCGAGCTTGTCGGCGACCAGGGAGTCGGAGAACCTCCCCGGGAACGTCATGAGGTGGTCGGTCGCGATGGAGCCGGTGACGCACACGCGCACGGGAGTCTCTTCTCGTCGGGGCGCCCCGCAGGGCTCGCTGGCCTGACGTGGCAAGACCCTATCCGGCGACCTCGCCGATCGAGGGAACCGGACGGCCACGAGGGGCGTCCGACCGACAACGGGGGCCAGACTTCGCTCGGCGAGGGGACACCGACATGACCAGCACCAGCACCAGCACCGCCCGGATGGTCGCGACGGCGGGTGCGCTCGCCACCGTGCTCAGCCTCGCGGCGTGCGGCTCCCAGGTGGCGGGCTCCGGTGGCTCGCTGCCGCTGCTGCGGATCGGCACGTCGTCCTACGGCGCCGCCGATGCCGTCGCCGCCCGGGCGAGCGGCTCCGGCGCGGCCGGCTCGAGCCAGGACCCGTACCCGCTCAGCGGCACCCTCCCGGACGGGCCGTCGTCGGCCACGGTCTACCGCTTCTCCGCGGACGCGTCGAGCAGCACCGACGTCGCAGCGCTGGCGAAGGCCCTGGGCGTCGCCGGCACCCCTGCCCGGCACGCGCACGGCTGGGAGGTCTCGAGCAAGGCCGGCGACGTCCGCGTGCACGACGGCGGCACGGCGTGGTCCTACGCGCGGGGCACGTCCGACTGCCCGTCCTACGCCGTCGACATCGACAACGCCGACGGCAGCATCTCCTCGAGCGGCTGCACCGTCGCGATCCCGCCCGGCGACATCCTCACCCTCCCGGGTGCCGGCAGCAGCGGTTCGGGTGGCGGCGTCGCCAGCGGCAGTGCCAGCGCCGTCCCGTGCCCCGGCCCGACACCGCCCGCGACTCCCCCGCCGTACTGCACGGGGACGGCCGACTCGTCGACGACGACCACCAGACCACCGCTGGGCAACGTGCCTCCGACCGACGCCGCGGCCCTCGCCGCGGCGATGCCCGTGCTCGCCGCCGTCGGGCTCGACGCGGAGCAGGCGCGGGTCCTCGACGGTGCGGACGGCTACCCGGTCCGCACCGTGGTCCTCGACCCGACGGTGGACGGGCTCCGGACCTCGGGCGACCGCACCGTGGTCGACGTCGACACCGACGGCGTGCTCGGCGCGACGGGCGTGCTCGCCACGCCGACCGCGGGCGACAGCTACCCGATCGTCACCGCCGCGGCGGCGCTCGACCTGCTGCGCGCGATGCCGCAGCCGGAGATCGCGATCGCGTGCGTGCAGGGCAAGGTCTGCCCGGGCATTGGCCCGAAGCCGGTCACCGGCGCGGTCCTCGGCCTGTCGATGGCCTACGACGCCGGCGCTCCGGTCCTCGTGCCCGCGTGGCTGTTCACGGTCACCGGGTCCGACGAGCCGGTCGCCGTGGTCGCGGTCGAGCAGAAGTACCTCGCGGACCCGACGCAGGGGCCGAACCCGGTCGGCTCCGGCCCCGACGCCTCCTCGGCGCCGAACCCGGGCTCGTCCGGCGGTGGCTCCGACTCGTCGCCCGGCAGCCCGGGCGGCAGCGGTCCTGCGACCCCCGTGCCCGTGACGGAGCCGCCCGCGCCGGTCCTGTCCGTGCAGTCGGTCACGCTCGGCAAGGACGGCACCACGCTCGTGCTCGGCGGCGTCGGCGGGGTCTGCGACGACTACTCCGGCAAGGCCGAGGAGACCTCGACGACCGTCACCGTGAGCATCGTCGCGACACCGAAGACGCCCGACGGCGTCTGCCCTGCCCTCGCGAAGGAGTTCACCGTGACCGTCACGCTCTCCGCGCCGTGGGACAACCGCACGATCGTCGACGCGGCGAGCGGGACGACGCTGACCCTCGGCTGATCCGCGTGGCACGGCGTACGACGAAGGCCCGCACCCCCGAGGGGGCGCGGGCCTTCGTGACGACGCGGTCTAGCTGAACGAGTCGCCGCAGGCGCAGGAGCCGGTGGCGTTGGGGTTGTCGATCGTGAAGCCCTGCTTCTCGATGGTGTCGACGAAGTCGATGGTGGCGCCGCCGAGGTAGGGGGCGCTCATCCGGTCGGTGACGACCTTGACCGTGCCGAACTCCTTGACGACGTCGCCGTCGAGCGCGCGGTCGTCGAAGAAGAGCTGGTAGCGCAGGCCCGAGCAGCCGCCGGGCTGCACGGCGACGCGCAGCGCGAGGTCGTCGCGACCCTCCTGGTCGAGGAGCGCGGCCACCTTGGCGGACGCCTCCTCGGTGAGCAGCACGCCGTCGGTGACGGGCGTCGAGGTCTCGATCGTGACGTCGGCGGTCATGCGGGGTCCTCCCGGAGCAGGCGTGCGGTGCAGGTCTGTGAGCGACAACAGGCCGGGGTCCGGGGCGTATTCCCGGGCATCGACCTGGTGTGCGGGTCCATGGTGCCACGCGACCGGCGAATCGGCCCCAGGCGTGCCTCACCTCACACGGCGTGGCGGATCAGCGCGACCAGGTGCGGGCGGCACGCTCGGCCAGTGCGGCCAGGCAGACGGCGGGCTCGGCGAAGGCCGTCCCGGGCGGCAGCCCGCGGTCGCGCAGGTCGTCGAGCACGGCGTAGGCACCGCTCACGCCGACGGCGAGGTACTCCCGCCTCCCGACGTCGACCCGGCCGGCGAGGACCACGCAGCCGCGGCCCTGCGCGAGCGCGGCGTCGGCGACACCGGACACCACCTTGCCGCGCATGCTCTGCCAGTCGAAGGCCCCCTCCCCGGTCACCACGAGGTCCGCGCCGGCGATCCGCCCGGCGAGGTCGACGGTCTCGAGCACGGTGGCGATGCCGGGGACCCGGACGGCGCCGAGGTGCAGCAGCGCATAGCCGAGGCCCCCGGCCGCACCGGCCCCCAGCGCCACCGCGGGGTCCTTGCCGTCCGGCCGGCGACCGACGGCGCGCGCGAACGACTCGAGCGCGCCTTCGAGCTCCATGACGGCGACGTCGGCGGCGCCCTTCTGCGGAGCGAAGCCGTTGGTGGCGCCGCGCAGGCCGAGCAGCGGGTTGTCGACGTCGGAGGCGGCGACGAGCTCGAGCCCGGCCACCGCGGCGAGCGCCGGTCCCAGCGCCACCGCGCCGACGCGACCCAGCGATCCACCGCCGGACGCGAGGAGCGCCGTGGCGTCCGTGCCGTCGACGTCGACCGCCTGCGCGCCGAGCGCCGCGAGCAGGCCGGCGCCCGCGTCGTTGGTCCCGGAGCCGCCGAGGCCGAGGACGACCCGTCGGGCGCCGGCGTCGCGTGCGGCGAGGACGAGCTCGCCGACGCCGTAGGACGTCGTCACGCGCGGGTCGCGCGGCTCGGGCACGAGGTGCAGGCCGCACGCCTGGGCGGACTCGAGGTAGGCGGTCTCCCCGACCACGAGGACCGCCGCGTCGACGGTCGAGCCCAGCGGACCCGTCACGCGCACGGCCCGGAGGTCTCCGCCGAGCGTCGCGTGCAGGACGTCGACGAACCCGGGGCCGCCGTCCGCGAGCGGCACCTCGACGAGCTCGTCGTCCGGAGCGGTACGCCGCCAGCCCTCGGCGATCGCCGCTGCCGCCTCGACGGCCGAGAGGGTCCCCGCGAACTTGTCCGGGGCGATGAGGACGCGCACGGACATGACGCTAGCGGTCAGCGGTCAGGGCCCTCGAAACGCGTGACATGATCGGCGTATGGCGTCCGAGACCTTCGTCGAGCCCACACCCACGCCGCTGGCGCTGCTCCTGCTCGGCCGTGGTGCCGATCCCGACTCCGAGCGCGGCGTCGAGTGCCCGGGCGACCTGCCCGCAGCGAGCGACCCGGGTCTCGTCGAGCGGGCGCGCGCGGCGAAGGCGGCGCTCGGGGACCGTGTCTTCGTCCTCGGCCACCACTACCAGCGCGACGAGGTCATCGCGTTCGCCGACGTCACCGGCGACTCGTTCAAGCTCGCTCGCGACGCCGCGGCCCGACCCGACGCCGAGTTCGTCGTGTTCTGCGGCGTGCACTTCATGGCCGAGAGCGCCGACATCCTCACCGGACCGGGTCAGGCCGTCGTCCTTCCCGACCTCGCGGCCGGCTGCTCGATGGCCGACATGGCCGCGATCGGCCAGGTCGAGGACGCGTGGGACGTGTTCGCCGACGCCGGCATCACCGACGTCACGATCCCGATCACCTACATGAACTCCACCGCCGCCATCAAGGCGTTCACCGGGCGCAACCACGGCGCGGTGTGCACGTCGTCGAACGCGAAGCAGGCGCTCGACTGGGCGTTCGAGCAGGGCGAGAAGGTCTTCTTCCTGCCCGACCAGCACCTCGGTCGCAACACCGCGGTGCTCGAGCTCGGTCTGTCGCTCGACGACTGCGTCCTCTACGACCCGCACAAGCCGCAGGGCGGTCTCACCACCGACCAGCTGCGCGCCGCGACGGTCGTCCTGTGGAAGGGCCACTGCTCCGTGCACGGCCGGTTCTCGCTCGAGTCGGTCGTCGACGTCCGCGAGCGCGTCCCGGGCGTCAACGTCCTCGTGCACCCCGAGTGCCAGCACGAGGTCGTGACCGCAGCCGACTACGTCGGGTCGACGGAGTACATCATCAAGACGCTCGACGCGGCTCCCGCCGGCAGCGCCTGGGCGATCGGCACCGAGCTCAACCTCGTGAAGCGCCTCGCGCTCGCGCACCCGGACAAGCAGGTCGTCTTCCTCGACAAGACCGTCTGCTTCTGCTCGACGATGAACCGCATCGACCTGCCGCACCTGGTGTGGGCGCTCGAGAGCCTCGTCGCCGGCACCGTCGTCAACCGCATCGAGGTCGACCCCGACGTCGCGCACTGGGCTCGCGTCGCTCTCGACCGCATGCTCGCCCTCCCCGGAGTCGGAGCCACCCCCAAGGACTAGAAGCCGGGCGCTCCCCACACGGCGAACCAGCGCGAGATCTCCGGTTCCAGGCGCAGGTCGTCCTTCAGCAGGTCGCGCAGCTGGATCTCCAGCAGGTTGTCGCGTCGCTGCGGTGCGGCACCCTCGATCGTCGTCGTCGTGCCCACGGCGGGGGCGAAGGGGTAGAACGTGCCGCGCTTGAACAGGTAGACGAGGCCGAACGTGCGGGTTCCGTCGGTGAACGTCGCCAACGAGCAGAGCAGCGTCGTGCCGAAGCCGGAGTCCTGCAGCGTGGTGTTGACCGCGTGCAGGTCGGTGACGAGGGCGGACAGGTCCGGCGGGTCCGAGCGGCAGACCAGCCAGGTGTAGCCGAAGGAGTCGACCTGCACGTCGACCTTCGGACCGCTGCCCGCGTCCAGCAGCGCCTGGACGTCGGCCTGCACGTCGGCGAAGGCACGACCCTCCGGGGCGCGGAACGCGACCGAACCGGTGCCCGTGCTGCGGAAGCCGAGCGACGCCTCGAGCGTGATGGCCGCCGAGGGCAGACCGAACAGCTGGTCGAGGTCGGGCTTGGCGGGCTTGCTGCGGCCGAGGATCGAGTCGAGGAGTCCCACGCCCCCACCCTGCCTCACGCGCCGAGCGTGGTCGCCACCCGGGCGAGCACCTCGAGCCGCGCGTCGATGGTCGGGTGGGTGTCGTCGGGATAGCCGATCCCCCGGTTGCGCGGCGGGACGAAGCCGACGGCGATCGCGCGACGGAGGTCCTCGCTGCGGATCGGCGCGTTCGGCACCGTGCACGCCTCGATCGCCGCCGCCATGGACGACGGCCGACCGGTGAGCAGCGCGGCCGCACGGTCGGCCGCGTGCTCGCGCTGGCGCATGAGCGAGCGCACCGAGCGCAGGACGTAGACCGAGACGAACTCCGGCGCCTTGCGGTCCGCGGTGTCGGCGATCCGCTCGAGCACGCGGAGCAGGGCGGTGTCGCCGTGCGCGACGTGGAAGAGCTCGTGCGCGAGCACCGCCTCGATCTGGTCGTCGGGCAGCTCGTAGGCCGCGTGCCGCGAGAGGTAGATCGTGACGGGCTGCCCCGGCCCCTCGCCGACGAAGGCGTTGCGCATCGGCAGGTCGATCAGGGCGAGCCGCGGTCGTGGCACGTCGCCCAGCGCGCAGAGCCGGGTCAGCATCGCGACGAAGCGGCTGTCGTCCGGGAGCAGCTCCGCGCCGCGGACCCGTTGCGCCACCACCCGGACCCGCCGGAACGCCGTCACCGCGGCCAGCAGGCCGACCAGGACCAGGGCACCGACGGCCCACCAGTGGCCCCACTCCCACGCCGCATGCACACCGACCGCGCCCTTGACCCCCACCAGCACGGCGTAGGACACGAAGATCGCGCCCACCGTGACGAGCACGGCGAACCCGACCCGGAGCACGGCGAGCCGCGTCGCTCGGGTGAGCTGCCGGTCGTCGCCGTAGCGGCTCTGCATCCCCATGGGGCGACGGTACGCCGGACCCGCGCAACCTCACGAGCACGCGCTCGGCGCGACACCGGACGAGGCGCAGCAGAAGACTCGAGGCGAGGTCGGGCCCCGGGGTTCGGTTGCGGATCCTGCGGGCGTGCCCACGCTCGAAGGAGGCGTAGGTCATGAACCGGACGATCCGGCATCTCTCCCTCGTCACGCTCGCGGCTGCGGCCGTCCTGGTGCCCGCGTCCGCCGCGCTCGCGGCCGATGCGACCGGGTGCTCGGGGGCGGTGGTGTCGATGACGGCCGACGGGTCGAAGCTCGATGCGGCGGCCGCGCCCGGATCCGGCGCCACGGCCGACACACCGCTCACGCTCGACCCGGCGGGATCCGTCGCCTGGAAGGGCTCGACGAGCACGGCGATCACCGACGGGACGTGGTCGGTGAGCGCGCTCGGCGTGACCCTGCTGTCAGGTGACGCGGCCAACACCGAGAAGAAGACCTCGGCCGCGGGCACGACTGACCTCTCCACGATCCCGGTGCTGAAGGTCCTGCTCACCGGGAGCGCGAAGATCCCGGTGTCCGGCTCCATCACCGGGACCGGCGGCAGCTGCACGGCGAGCGGCTACGTCACCGGCACCGGGTCCGTGACGGGAGCGCCGCTGTTCTGGGCCGGGTCGGTCCTGACCCTGCTCGGGCTGCTGCTCGCGGCCTCGGTCCTCACCGGCACGAAGGCGGCCGTCGCGGCCGCCGCAGTCACGGCTGGAGGTGCGGCGTCATGACCGCGAAGCGTCACCCCGTGCGCGGGTTCGTCGCCGGGCTGCTCCTCGGCCTCGGCGTCGCGCTGCTGCTCTTCGTCCTCGGCGTCCTGCCGATGACGGTCGCGTGGCTCGGCATCGTCACGCTCGTCGGGGTCGTGCTCGGTGTCTGCCTGGCCTACGTCGCTCCGGTGCGCGGCGCCGCGTAGGCGCCGACACGAGCGTCAGCGCTGGCCGAGCTGGGTGGCGATCTGCGCGAGCTGCTCGAGCCGCTTCTCCAGCGGCGGGTGGGTCAGGAAGAGCGACGAGATCGACGTGCCGCTGGTCAGCGCCGGCGCGAACGCGAACGCCGAGACGGACTCGACCGAGCGCAGATCCCGGTCGGGGATGGCGGCGATGTCGCCGGACACCTTCTGCAGCGCGGAGGCCAGCGCCGACGGGTTGCCGGTGAGCAGCGCGCCGGAACGGTCGGCGGACAGCTCGCGGTAGCGGGACAGCGCACGGGTGAGCAGGAACGAGATCACGTAGACGACCGCGCTCGCGAGCAGGACCGCCATGAACATCAGGGCCGCGTTCTGGTCGCGGTTGTTGCGACCCATGCTGCCCCAGAGCGCCATGCGGGTCAGCAGCCCGGCGAGAACGCCGGCGAACGACGCGACGGTCATCACCGTCACGTCGCGGTGCGCGACGTGGGAGAGCTCGTGGGCGAGCACGCCCTCGAGCTCCTTCTCGTCGAGCCGACGCAGGATCCCGGTGGTCACGCAGACGACGGCGCGCGACGGAGTGCGCCCGGTCGCGAAGGCGTTGGGGATGTCGGTGTCGGCCACCGCGATCCGCGGCTTGGGCATGTCGGCCAACGCGCAGAGCCGGTCGACCATCGCGTGCAGCTCCGGTGCTTCCTCCGGCGTGAGCACCCGGGCCCGCATCGCGGCGAGCGCCATGGTGTCGGAGAAGAACCACTGCGCCCAGAGCATCCCCACGACGATGACGAGGGCCACGAGCGCCGAGCGGAGGAACGTGATGAGGACGGCGGCGATGACGACGTAGAGCAGGCCGAGGCCGAACCACGTCCCGAGCATGCGCCGGGTGAGGCCGCGGTCCTCGGCGTAACGGGTCGATGCCATCGCGACGTTGCCTCCCACAGTGGTGTCAGCCGAGTTCACGGCTGTCCCAACATAGGACGAATGTGGCGATTCCACCGTTCCCGGGTTGGAGATCCTTGCCTAACTCCTCGAAGGCCGGACGGCGCGCCGCGGGCGGGGCTAGCGTCCCGACCTGACCGCCCACGGCGGGCGGGAGATCGGGGGATCTCATGAAGGTGCACCGGCGAACGCTCGTGGCGGCGGCCGCCACCGGCCTCCTCGCGACATTGCTCCCGCTCGGCAACCCATCGGCAGGGGCTGCGCCCACGGGCGCATCCGCCGGCGGCGGGATCGCCTGGGGTGCCTGCCCCGAGGGATCCTTCTACGCCGAGGTCGGACTCGACTGCGCGACCATCCCGGTCCCGCTGGACTACGACCGCCCGGGCGGGGCACAGATCACTCTGGCCCTGACGCGCCGCGTGCACACGTCACCGGACTCGGACTACCAGGGCATCCTGCTGATGAACCCGGGTGGCCCGGGTGGCAGCGGCACGTTCATGCCGCTCGTCTCCTACAGCTTCCCCGACGACTTGGCGTCGACCTACGACTGGATCGGGTTCGACCCGAGGGGGGTCGGAGAGAGCACGCCGGCCCTCTCGTGCGACGCCGGCTACCTCGCTCCGACGAGGCCGGACTACACGCCGACGTCGGCGGCCGTCGAACGAGCATGGCTCGACCGGTCGAAGGGCTACGCGCGCGCCTGTCGCACCGCGGGTGGCCGGCTGCTCGACCACCTCACCACGCTCGACACCGTGCGAGACATGGACCGGATCCGGTCGGCGAGCGGCCAGCGCCGGCTGAACTACTACGGATACTCCTACGGCACGTATCTCGGGCAGGTGTATGCGACGCAGTTCCCGGACCGGGTCCGTCGGATGGTCCTCGACAGCAACGTTCAGGCCAGCCACGTCTGGGAGCAGCTCAACTTCGACCAGGACATCGCCTTCGAGAAGGTGATCCAGATCTGGTTCCGCTGGGTCGCGCACTATGACGACGTCTACCACCTCGGCACCACGGCGCGTGCGGTCGAGAAGAAGTACTACGCAGCGCTCGGCGATCTGGCGACGCACCCGGCCGGCGGCACCATCGGGCCCGCGGAGTTCAGCGACGTGTTCGTCAACGCCGGCTACAGCCAGTGGTCGTGGCCGACGCTCGGGACGACGCTCTCCGCCTGGGTCAACGATGCCGACCCCAGCAACCTGCTCGCGATCTACGGCGACGGGGGTGGGGACAGCTTCCTCGCCAACTACCTCGCGGTCGAGTGCACCGACGCTCCCTGGACCCACGACCTGCGGACCTGGCGGGCCAAGAACACCGCCTACGCCGCGAAGGCTCCGTTCTTCACGTGGGGCAACGCCTGGTTCAACGCTCCTTGCCTGACGTGGCCGGCGCGGTCGAACCAGCGTCTGGCCGTGGGCAGTGACGAAGCGCCGGCGATCCTCCTGATCGACCAGACCCTCGACGCCGCCACGCCGTTCGCGGGCAGCCTCGAGGCGCGCAGGTTGTTCCCGAAGTCGCGACTGATCGCGGTCGAGGGCGGCACCAGCCACGCCACGTCACCGGACGGCAATGCGTGCGTCGACGACCAGATCACGGCGTACCTCCGCGACGGGTCGCTCACCCGTCGCCTGCACGGGGGCCGTGCGGACAGCGTGTGCGCGGCACTGCCGCAACCGGTGCCGAACGAGCTGCTCGGACCCGCGGCACCCGTGTCGGCGGCCCAAGCCCTCGCAGCGCGTGCGGCACACCGAGCCCGGATGTCGGCCAGCTGGACCCTCGTGGGGTTGGGCCGCTGACCCTGCGGATGTCCCGAAGCGACGACGGACCCGGCACCGTTCCGGTGCCGGGTCCGTCGTCGCGTGATGGTCGGGCTCAGTCCGGGACGAGACCGTCCTCGGTCAGCATGTCGCGGATGTCGTCCTCGCTCGCGTCGGCGAACGGCAGGATCACCTGCGACTCCTCCATCTCGTGGTCCGGCGGACGCACGCCCACCGAGCGGACCTTGTCGAGCAGCGCGTCGAGCGCCTGACGGAAGTTGTCCTCGGAGGTCTTCAGCGCGGCCTCGAGCTCGCGGTCGAGGCGGTTGATCTCGTCGAGCTCACTGTCGGGGACGACGAACTGGCCCTCGCCCAGGATCCGGATGAGCATGTCGACCTCCTACGCGGGGTTCTGGTCGGACGTCGGGGCCGACTCGATCGCCGGCGCGGCGTCCGCTCCGCCGATCTGCGTCTTCATCGCGGCGAGCTGCGCCTCGACGTCGTTGCCGCTGGCCATCCGCTCGAGCTCGAGGGTGATGCTGTCCTTCGACGTGCCGGTCGGGTCGTCGAGCGCGCCGGACGCGAGCAGCTCGTCGATCGCCTGACCCCGGGCCTGCAGCTGCGCCGTCTTGTCCTCGGCCCGCTGGATCGCCATGCCGACGTCGCCGAGCTCCTCGGAGATGCCGGAGAAGGCCTCGTTGATCTTCGTCTGCGCCTCGGCGGCGGAGTAGGTCGCCTTGATCGTCTCCTTCTTCGTGCGGAAGGCCTCGACCTTGGCCTGCAGCCGCTGGCTCGCGGCGACGAGCTTCTCCTCCTGGTCGGCGAGCCCGGCGTGCTGCACCTGCAGGTCGGAGATCTGGGTGGCCAGGCCCGAGCGCCGCGTGAGCGCCTCGCGCGCGAGGTCCTCACGGCCACCGGCCAGCGCCGCCTTGGCCTGGCCCTCGAGCTTGTCGCTCTGCTGCTGCAGCTGGGTGATCTGCAGCTCGAGGCGCTTGCGGCTGGTGGCGACGTCGGCCACGCCGCGGCGCACCTTCTGGAGCAGCTCGAGCTGCTTCTCGTAGGAGTAGTCGAGCGTCTCGCGAGGGTCCTCGGCCTTGTCCAGGGCCTTGTTGGCCTTGGACTTGAAGATGAGGGTGAAGCGCTGCCAGAGGCCCATCGCGGGCGCCCCCTTCGATCGGTGCGTCGGGTGTGTCGGCATCCAGGTACGCCGTACCGCACCAACCTATCCGCCGCCCCGGCGCCTGTCGCCCACCTCGGCGACGATCGCGCGACCCGGCACCGGTCGGCCGAGCGGACGGCGACCCGTAGGCTGACGCCGTGTTCCGCCGTAAAAGCACCGACGACGCTGTCTCCCTGACGCCCGAGACCGACTCCTCCTCGCAGGGGAAGGGCCGTCCCACGCCGACGCGCAAGGAGGCCGAGGCCGCCCGCAAGGCCGCCCTGGCCGGCACGACCGACCCCAAGGCCGCGAAGCGGGCCGACCGCGACGCCGCCCGGCAAGCGCGCTACGAGGCGCAGCAGGGCTTGCGCAGCGGCGACCCCAAGAAGCTGCCGGCGCGCGACCAGGGACCGGTCAAGGCGCTCGTCCGCGACCTCGTCGACGGGCGGATCAGCATGGGCGAGATCTTCATCCCCGTCGCCGTCCTCGTCCTCGTGCTCGGCTTCGTCCGTGTGCAGGCCGTCCAGGTCGTGCTGCTCTGGGTCTGGCTCTTCGTGCTCCTCGGCGTGTTCGTCGACTCGCTGTTCCTCGCGTGGAAGATGCGCCGGCTGCTCCCCCAGGAGTTCCCCGACGCCGACCCGAAGCTCGCCATCGGGACCGACGGTCGCGGCCACATCGTCTACGGGCTGAAGGGCGCCACGCTCTACGCCGTGGTGCGCAGCCTGCAGGTGCGCTTCCTCCGCCTGCCCAAGCCGCGCGTGCGCTGGAACGGACAGCCCGTCGTGCCCAAGCCGCCCAAGCCGCCCAAGCCCGCCAAGGTCTGACCCGGACGACCAGGGATCGCGGCCGTCCGCCGCCCCGCATAGGGTCGGCGCATGAAGCACCGCTACCTCGGCCGCAGCGGCCTCAAGATCAGCGAGATCTCATACGGCAACTGGATCACCCACGGGTCCCAGGTCGAGGAGGACTCGGCCGTGGCGTGCGTCAACGCCGCGCTCGAGGTCGGCATCACGACCTTCGACACCGCTGACGTCTACGCCGGCACCCGGGCCGAGGCCGTCCTCGGCCGCGCCCTCAAGGGACTGCGCCGCGAGAGCCTCGAGATCTTCACCAAGGTCTACTGGCCCACCGGCGAGGGCCCCAACGACCGCGGCCTGTCGCGCAAGCACATCCACGAGAGCATCAACGGCTCGCTGCGCCGTCTCGGGACGGACTACGTCGACCTCTACCAGGCGCACCGCTTCGACCACGAGACGCCGCTCGAGGAGACGATGCGGGCCTTCGACGACCTCGTGCGCGCGGGCAAGGTGCTCTACGTCGGAGTCTCGGAGTGGGACGCCGACCAGATCCGCCGCGCGGTCGAGATCGCCGACCGGATGGGGTTCGACCGGCTGATCTCCAACCAGCCGCAGTACTCCATGCTCTACCGCGTCATCGAGGCCGAGGTCGTCCCGACCAGCGTGGAGCTCGGTCTGGGGCAGATCGTGTGGAGCCCGATCGCGCAGGGCGTCCTCACCGGCAAGTACCTCCCCGGCCAGCCGCCGCCCGAGGGCTCGCGCGCCACCGACCCCACCAGCGGCCACTTCACCGAGCGGCTGCGCACCGAGCCGATCCTCACGGCCGTGCAGCACCTCACGCCGCTCGCGGAGCAGGCCGGGCTCACCATGGCGCAGCTGGCCGTGGCCTGGGTGCTGCAGCACGACTTCATCTCCTCGGCGATCGTCGGCGCCAGCCGTCCCGAGCAGGTCCTCGACAACGCGGCCGCGAGCGGCATCACGCTCGGTGCCGACCTCATGGCCGAGATCGACACCGTGCTCGCCGGCGTCTACCTCACCGACCCGCGGCTCACGGTGTCGCCGGAGACGCGCCCGTGAGCGGCTGGACCTGGCGCTACGAGCGCACCGACGGCAGCGCCGTCGACGAGGTGCCCGACGGCACGCCCGAGTCGTTCCCCGCGCAGGCGGACGCCGAGAGCTGGATCGGCGAGTTCTGGGAGTCGCTGCTCGAGGCCGGGGTCGACGCCGTGTCGCTGCTCGAGGACGAGCGGGTCGTCTACGGCCCGATGAGCCTGCACCCGCCGGCGTAGCCCGGTTCGGCCCGGCCTGCGGGGGCGTCAGGCGGACTTCGGCGCCGGTCCCGCGACGAGCGAGCCGGAGTACATCCCCATCACGCAGGTGAAGGCGAACGTCTGACCGGCGGCGACGGCCGGCAGCGTGATCGTGTTCTCGCCCGTCTTGAGGTTGAACTTCCAGTCCGAGCCGACCGCCCGCAGGTACGACGCGCAGGTGTACTCGGACTCCGAGTTGATCACCCACGTGATCGGCACTCCGGCGTAGACCACGGTCGCGTCGGGCTGATAGCCGCGCGCGGTCTGGTCCATCCGGACCACCTGTACGCCGTCGGCCAGGGTGACGTTGGCCGAGACGCCCGACGCGGTGACGGCGGCCCCCTTCGGGCTGGTCAGGCCGAGCAGTCCGGCCGCCGACGACAGGTTCACGACGGCGAACACCAGGAGCGCGACGCCGACGACCGACATGACCTTGGTACGCCGCTCGCCGGAGGCGAACATCGGCAGGCCCGCCAGCGCGAGCAGACCGGGCATCGTGCCGATCGCGAAGACAGCCATGACGGTGCCTGCGGCCAGCGGGGAGCCGGTGGTCATCGCGTACAGCTGGACGATCTGGGTGAAACCGCACGGCAGGATGAACGTCGCGGCGCCGAGCGCCGCGGCCCGCCAGTCGGCGTAGGGCTTCGAGGAGTCGGCGCTCACCGAGCGCGACCACGACTCGGGCAGCGCGAGCGACCAGCCGGCCATCCGGGGCGAGAGCCCGGTGAGACGCAGGCCGAGCAGCGCCATGGCCACGCCGATGACGACGATGAGCAGGGCCTGAACGGAGTCGGGCAGCGAGAACCGTGCCCCGACGGCACCGAGGGCGGCGCCGAGCACGAAGAAGCCCACGACACGTCCGGCGTGGAACGCCAGGTGCGGACGCCAGCGACCGACCGCGGGCGCATCCCCCTCGACATCGCGGCTCGCGGACACGGCGAGGACCAGGCCGCCGACCAGCGCCATGCAGGTCGAGACACCGGCGGTGAGGCCGAGGACGAGCACGAGGAGCAGACCTCCCGAGCCGGGGTCGCCGAGGCGCGAGCCGAGGTCGCCCACGCCCACGACGAAGAGCAACCACGCGGCGACGCCGACGACGGCGGCCGCGAGCAGTGCCGTGCGCCAGGCCTTGACGTCGCCGGTGAACCAGGGGGCGCGGCCGACGGAGTAGCCGGCTCCCTCGACGGCGTCGGTGAACTCGGCCCAGGGCACCTCGCCCTCGACCGTGAGGGTGGCGATGCCGGAGCGGGCTGACACCGACGCGGACTCGACGCCGTCGACCGTCGTGAGGGCCTTCGTCACGCGGCGTTCGCAGGCGGCGCAGGTCATCCCGGTGATGGGCAGGCGCACGCGCAGCAGGTCCGTGGTGCTGTCGTCGTGCGCGCTCATGCGTCCCTGCCCCGATCCCCGGACGACTCGTCCGGATACCCCCCGACGGTACGCCCGTACGGACCCGAATGAGCTGTGGGCGAGCACGGGGTGACGGTTCTCACGACGCCGCCGGCGCGGTCGGGCGAGCGGCTCGCCGTGGTCGGTCACGGGAGGGGGGTCGACCTGTGTACGGTGGGGCCACAACTTCACAGCACGCGTCTGACGTCCAGGGGAAGCCGGTCCGATTCCGGCGCTGACCCGCAACCGTAGGCCGTTCCTCATCGACGAGGGCGACGGCGAGCCGGAGCACCTGGCGGGCGCGAGAGGCTCACCCGTCGAGGTCTACGGAACGAGCCCGGACCGTGCCCCGGTCCGCACTCTCGCCCCTCGACCAGGTCCACGCGGACCACAGGTTCGAGGGGTTTCGTTCGTCTCCGGGGAGCTGTGCGGCCACGTGGTCGGCAGACCGCTCCTCGAAAGGACCCCCGTGGTCTATCTCCACCGCACGACGTCCCGCGGCCGGCGCGCGCCCGCGCTCGCCGCCCTGTCCGTGGCCGCGCTCGCCCTCGGTGCCGCGCTCGTCCCCACGGCATCGGCCGGGGCAGCGACGGCGCCCGTCCAGGTCGGCCTCTTCGGAGCCCAGGACCCCACCTACGACGGGGTCTTCCGGCAGTCGCTCGCGCTGCTGGCCTACTCGGCCGCCGACGCGACGCCGCCACCCGCGGCAGTCACCTGGCTGCTCGAGCAGCAGTGCGCCGACGGCGGGTTCCAGGCCTTCCGCGCCAGCACGGCGGTCGCCTGCCAGCAGTCCGACCCGGCGACCTACTCCGGCGAGGACACGAACTCCACCGGCATCGCGGCGGCCGCGCTGCGGGTGATCGGCAGGACCGCTGCGGCGGACAAGGCCCTGGCCTGGGTGCTCGCCGCGCAGCGCAGCGACGGTGGCTTCCCCTACTTCGTCGGCGGCGACTCCGACGCCAACTCCACCGCCGTCGTCCTGTTCGGCACGAACACGGCGGGTCGC
>Ga0302299_10000353_pt1 | contig 24298 bp, 21 predicted proteins | sample III_Fen_N3_4_FD_198795 | JGI IMG/M metagenome (GOLD analysis project Ga0302299, IMG submission 198795) | Peat permafrost microbial communities from Stordalen Mire near Abisko, Sweden - III_Fen_N3_4 | ecosystem: Environmental > Terrestrial > Soil > Wetlands > Permafrost | place: Sweden: Abisko...
TCGGAACGGGGATCGCGCTCGTCGTGCTCGGGCCCGGCGGCGGGGTCGTCGTCGGCCTCCACAAGGCGAGCTTCGTGACCTGGTTCTTCACGATGGCCGTGCACGTGCTGTGGCACGTGCGGGTGCTGCCGCCGCTCGTCGTCCCGGAGGTGAGCCGGCGCCCGCGGCTCGGCGGCCGCTCGTTCCGGCTCGCGCTCGTCCTCGTCGCGATTGTCGCCGGGATCGCCCTCGCCGCGGCGACGCTGCCCGCCGCCCATGCCTGGGCTCACTGGGCTGCATCGTTCGGCTCGGACGGGTAGCCGCACTCCTACGCGCGTGAGCGGGCGACCCGGGGCTTGCGCTCGGCGACGAGCGCAAGCGCGAGTAGCGGGCAGGCGTCGACAGCGCGCCGCGCGTGCCCTTCGAGCTCCTTCGGCACCGTCCCCGGCTCGATGATCGGGTAGCCCCAGTCGTCCAGCCGGACGAGCTCGGGCAGGAGCTCTGCACAGAGGCCGCGGCCGTCGCAGGCGATCGGATCGAGGCGCAGCGTGTGGCTCATGCCGCCACCGCCGTGCGCAGGACGGCGCGGCCACCGCCGCTACAGCGGCCGCCGGCGTGGAGCTCGACCTCGTGCGAGAAGACCTCGAGCGCGCTCGCCAGGAATCGCGCTGCCCCGTCGGGATGACGGCAGGCACCGCGCCCCTCGATCTCCCGCAGCCAGCGGTGCAGACGCGGCACGTCGCTCGCGTCGCCCGTCGCCAGCCGCTCGAACGCCGACGCGACGGCGGCGAGCCCGTGGACGCACGGCCCGCACTGTCCCGCGCTCTCCTCCGCCAGCCAGCGTGCCACACGGGCCGTCTCCGCGAGACCACAGGTCCTCGCCGGAAGCGCCACGAGCACGCGCGCGCCGAGCCTCGCCCCGTGAGGCCCGAGGTGGGCGTCGAGCAGCGGCACGTCGTACGCATCGACAGGCAACCAGCTGCCGAAGTAGCCGCCGACGAGAAACGCGCCCAGAGGCTCCGTCGCACCGCCGACGCCCTCGACGACGTCCCGGATGGACGCTCCGAGCGCGATCTCGATGACGCCGGGCCGCTGGACGGCGCCTGCGATCGTGACGAGCGCCGAGCCCGGCTCGGCCGGTGAGCCGAGCGCCCGGAACCAGCCGGGCCCGAAGCGGGCGATGAGAGCGAGGTGGGCCAGGGTCTCGACGTTGTGGACCAGGGTCGGGCGCCCCATGACTCCGCGCTCCGACGGCCGCGGGGGCGCGAGCGTGGGCTTTGGCGGCTTCCCCGACAGCCACGCCACGAGGGCCGTCTCCTCGCCCAGGACGAAGCGATCGGGCGCGACCGCGACGACCACGCCGACGCGGTCGAGACCGGCTCGCCCGCGTTCGTGGAGCGCGCGCTCGACTGCGGCCCTCTCGCGCGGCGCGGTCTCGGCGACGACGAGGATCGCGTCCCGGGCGCCGCAGGCGGTGGCGGCCAGCTCGAGCCCGTCGAGCACGAGGTGGGGGACGCTCCGGAGCAAGAGCTTGTCCTTGAGGCTGAGCGGCTCGCCCTCGACGCCGTTCCCGACGACGACCCGGCGGCCCCGATGGGCACGGACGGCGGCGAGCTTGGCGGCGGCCGAGAACGCGCCGCCACCGCGGCCGAGGAGGCCGCTCTCGTCGATCGCGGCCGCCAGCGCCCGGACGTCGAGTTCCGGGAGCCGTCCGTAGCAGGCCGTGTGCTCTTCCAGCGTGGCGGGGACGTCCCGGCGCCGCACGCCGGCGAGCAGCCTCGGCTGCGGGCGGGGGGACGTGTCGGTCGCACTCATCCCTGAGCCGTCCCCGTGCTCTCGCCCGACAGCGCCCGTAGCGTGCCGACCACCCGGCCCGAGGCGTGGTCGATCTGCAGGTTCAGGTCGAGGGACAGCGTCCGCCCGCCGGCATCCCGCAGAGCGACGAGCACGCGGCTCCCGTCGAGGCCCACGATCTTCCCGGTGTACGCAGACGGCAAGCCACCCGGCCCGTACCGGACGGCGCTCGCGCGCATCGCGACACCGCCGCCTTCGAGCGGCGTGCCCCAGAGATCGATGCGCAGGCGGGACGCGACTGCGCCGCGCGTGACTGCGCTCACGGCTACCGACTCGAGCCCGTGCCGGTCCGGGCCGGCGTGCGCGAACCGCCCCACGAGCGGTGCCGAGAACGGCGTAGCCGGCAGCGACTGCGCGCTCACGGGGGTCGTGGTCGCCACGGCCACCTGTCTCGCGGTACCGTGGAGGAGCGTTGCCGGAGTGCCGGCGCGCTTGGCCCAGCCGTGCTGGAGCGGCCCCGAGCGGTACCAGACCGCTCCGGCCACGAGTGCGAGCAGAGCGCCTCCGACCGCGGCGGCGCGGGGCGCCGTGGCGGCGCCCGAGCGTCCCACCCGCCACAGCACGGCCAGGGCGACCGTGGCCGCGCAGACACCTGCGAGCAGCTCCATCCAGCCGAGACGGGCGTCCGAACCGGTCCCGAGCGCATGCAGCATCGCCACGGGCCAGGACGCGTAGGCGAGCCAGTGCACAGCGCCCCAGATGCGGAGGCCGATCCGCCGCCGCAGCATGCTCGTGATCACGAGCGCGAGCAGCAGGTCGAGGGCGACGGCCCCGAGGCCGAGCCAGAACGGACGGTAGGGCGATAGAAACGGGATCAGCGCGTCCTTGAGGCCGATCGGTGCGAAGCCGTCGGCGATCGTGGTGATGACGTGGATCGAGACGAACGCGATCGCGAGCAGCGTGACGTTGCGGTGCAGTCCGGCCACGACGAACCGCGGCCACCGGCCGCCACCGGCGCCGATCGGCCCCATCACCCCGAGCACGAGCCCGATCGTGAGGAGGACGAGCGCGACGGAGCCGGTCCCGCGCGTCAGGTACCAGTACGCCGTCGGTGTGGTCGTGGCGATGAGGCTCACGATCCCGCCTCGTCCGGCCAGCCGCCGACGGTGACGACGCCGCCGGCAGTCTCGACGAGCCGTGCGCTCAGTCCGTGCGCGGCGAGCCAATCCGGGCCACCCCGGCCGAGCACGATCGCCGCCGTGCTCGCGGTGTTCGCCTCGACGCAGGATGCCGCCGCGACGCTGACGGTCCTCCAGGGGCTCTCCGCCGGTCGCCCGGTCCGCGGATCGAGGATGTGGTGGAGCTCGGTCGTGCCGGCCCGCCAGCGGCGGACGTACGTGCTCGACGTCGCGAGCCCGCCGGACGAGATCGCGACGACAGAGCCGAGACCGTCGAGCCGGGCGCGGTGGTCGTCGGCGATCAGGACGGGCCAGCCGCCGTCAGGGGCGGGCCCGGCCACAGCGATGTCCCCACCGAGGGAGACGAGGACGCCGCAGCCGGCGCGCCCGGCGGCCGCCCGCGCGGCACGGTCGGCGGCGAGCGCCTTCGCCGTGGCGCCGAGATCGAGCTCGGTGCCCGGCGGGAGCCGCACGACGCGGCGCTCCGGGTCGAGCTCGACGCACGCCCGGCCCGCGGGCCGGGCGGGCCGTTCCCGCACGGTCGTACTGCCGCGCGAGCGGACGACGCTGAACGTGCGGTCGTAGCCGAGCAGCCTGAGCGAGGCGCCGACGGTCGGGTCGACGAGCCCACCGGTGGCCGCTGAGGCGTCGAGTGCCACGCCGACGGCCTCCGCGAGCAGCGGGCCGACCGTCACGGCCGCTCCCGCGGCCCGGTTGAGGCGGCTGAGCTCCGAGTCGGGCCGGAAGCGGCTGCAGGCCTCGTCGATCCGCTCCAACTCCAGCCGGAGCTCCTCGAGCGCGGCTGGGAGCCCGTCGTCGTCGGTCGCAAGGACGACCGCGGTGGTGCCGAGCCCCTGGATCGACGCGGAGGCGAGGTCGCTCACGATCCTCCGGAGGCGACGACCGGAGGGCTCGAGGTGTAGACGGGAGCGGGTGCAGGCGTGGGCGCCGGAGTGGGGGCGGGAGCCGGGACCGGCGTCGCGGAGGCGGGCGCCGGAAGCGGAACCGGATCGGCGACCCGGAGCAGCGAGACTGGCTCCGTCTTGCGGACAGGGGGCGCGAGACTCGACTGAACGTGCTTGCGTCCCGGCGAGCTTGCGGCCGCCAGCCCGGCGAACGCGCCGGCCAGGACGACGGCGCCTGCCACGGTCGCGCGGGTGGACGTGCGCAGGAGGCGCAGACCGGTCTCGCGTATCTCCCCGGGGCGCCGTGCGTGAGGATTCTGCACCCGCTCATCTGAGCAGGTGCAGATGAGAGCCCGATGAGCCCGGGCTGGGTACCCGCTACCAGTCCGTCGGCCTGTAGTCCTTCAGGAACTTGCCCCAGACATGCTCGCCGGTGTTCGTGCCGTCGATGATCGGGTCGACGATCCGGGCTGCCCCGTCGACGATGTCGAGCGGGGGGTGGAACCGGTGCTCGGCCGTCTTCTGCTCGGCGATGTGGAGGGGATCCTCGTCGGTCACCCAGCCGGTGTCGACGCTGTTCATGTGGATGCCGTCGCCGTGATAGTCGGTGGCGGAGGTGCGCGTCATCATGTTCAGCGCCGCCTTCGCCATGTTCGTGTGCGGGTGCCGGGTCGTCTTGAAGCGCCGGTAGAACTGCCCCTCGACCGCCGACACGTTGACGATGTGCTTGTCGCGCTCGGACGTGCGCAGCATCAGCGGCTTCAGCCGCGCGTTGAGAACGAACGGTGCGACCGCGTTGACGAGCTGCGTCTCGAGCAGCTCCACCGTGGACACCTCTGCGAGCAGGAAGCGCCACGAGTTGCGGTCGCGCAGGTCGACCTGCTGCATGTCCTGGTCGAGCCGCCCCTCGGGGAAGAGGTGCCCCTGGTGGGCTGCCTCCTCCGGCAGGAGCCTCACCTGCGAGAGCGCTGCCGACGGAGTCGCGCCGAGCACCGCGAGGCCGGGTGCGGTGAGCACGGATGCGTCGCTCTCGAGCATGTCGTAGCGCCGCAGCCCCGCGTAGCCGCCGAGCAGGAGCTGCACGTCTGGGTCGAGGGCGTGCTCCGAAGCGAGCTCGGCGTCCATCATGTGACGGTAGAAGTCGGGCGGCCGGCGCACCGTCTGGCAGGCGTTGTTGACGATGTAGTCGAGCCGCTCGTGCGTCGTCAGGATGTGGTGGCAGAACGCCTCCACGCTCGGGGTGTGGCGCAGGTCGAGCCCGTGCACCTCGAGCCGGTCGGCCCAATCTGCGAAGTCCGGCTCGCGTGCGTACCGGGCGGCGGAGTCGCGGGGGAAGCGCGTGGTCACGATCACGTGGGCGCCCGCGCGCAGCAGCTTGATCCCCGCCTGGTAGCCGATCTTGACCCGTCCGCCCGTGATCACCGCGACGCGCCCCTCGAGGTCGGCCGTCTCCGACCGCTTCGCGTAGTTGAAGGCCGCACAGGGCGGGCAGAGCTGGTCGTAGAAGAAGTGGAGCTCGCGGTACGGCTGCTTGCAGACGTAGCAGTGCTGCTCCTCGATCGTCTCGCGAACGTCGCCGTCCCGGTCCTCCGGCTCGAACTCCTTCGGCGGGTAGGCGTTCGGCGTCGTGAACACGGGCTTCTCGCGCAGCACCCGGATTCCCGTGCTCGCGAGCGTGGACTCGTCCGCCTCGACGTCGGCGTCGCGGGCGCGCTTGCGCTTCTTCTTCGTGTAGCGGCGACGTGCGCGCACGTCGGGGTCGAAGACGTCTGCGGCCGCCTTGAGCAGGCGGGCGCGCTCCTCCGGCGAGAGGCTCTCGAGCAGGGCGCGATCGCCGGCCACCGTCTCGAGCAGCTCGGTCGCCTCGCGTAGCCTCGCCGCGGTCTCCTCCCCGGAGCCCGCCCCGTTCCCGTTCGTCGACATCGCCGCGCAGGGTATCTGCCCCTTGCCGGGCGATCCTGGACGCAGCGCTGCCGAAAGCTGCCCCGAGGCCGCTAGATTGACGAGGTCATGGCGATCGAGATCCCCGACAGCAACCCGATCGAGACGCAGGAGTGGCTCGAGTCCGTCGACGCCGTCGTCGAGTACGACGGCCGCGACCGGATGGGGTACCTGCTCGACCAGGCGATCGACCACGCACAGGAGTACGGCGTCACGGTCTCGGCGGGGCTCAGCACCCCGTATGTGAACACGATCCCCGTCGACGAGGAGCCGGATCTGCCGGGCGACCCCGAGCTGGAGCGGCTCGCGACGGCGCTCGTGCGCTGGAACGCGATCGCGATCGTGTTGCAGGCGAACGCGGAGTCGACGGAGCTGGGCGGCCACATCGCGAGCTACCAGTCGGCCGAGACGCTGTACGAGGTCGGCTTCAACCACTTCTGGCGCGCCCGCACCGAGACGCACGGCGGCGACCTCGTCTACATGCAGGGGCACTCGTCGCCCGGGATCTACGCGCGCGCGTTCCTCGAGGGACGGTTGAGCGAGGAGACGCTGCGGCGCTTCCGCCAGGAGGTCGACGGCGGCGGGCTCTCGTCGTACCCGCACCCGTGGCTGATGCCCGACTTCTGGCAGTTCCCGACGGTCTCGATGGGCCTCGGGCCGCTGATGGCGATCTACCAGGCGCGGTTCCTCAAGTACCTGGCCGCGCGCGGGATCGTCGAGCCCAGCGACCGCAAGGTCTGGGCCTTCATGGGCGACGGCGAGATGGACGAGCCGGAGTCGATGGGTGCGATCTCCCTCGCGGGCCGCGAGAAGCTCGACAACCTCGTCTTTGTCGTCAACTGCAACCTGCAGCGCCTCGACGGGCCGGTGCGCGGCAACGGGAAGATCATCCAGGAGCTGGAGACGAACTTCCGCGGGGCCGGCTGGAACGTGATCAAGGTGATCTGGGGCTCCGGCTGGGACCCGCTGCTCACCGCCGACGAGAGCGGCATGCTGCACCTCCGCATGGAGGAGGCGGTCGACGGCGAATACCAGGCGTTCAAGTCGAGGGACGGCGCCTACGTGCGCGAGCACTTCTTCGGCAAGTACCCCGAGACGCGCGCGATGGTGGCGGACTGGACCGACGACGAGATCTGGGCGCTCCGCCGCGGCGGCCACGACCCGAGGAAGGTGTATGCCGCTTACGCCGCGGCGACGCGCGCCAACGGCCGGCCGACAGTGATCCTGGCGAAGACGATCAAGGGCTTCGGCATGGGGGAGGCAGGCGAGGGTCGCAACATCACCCACCAGCAGAAGTCGATGAACGACGAGGCGCGCCTCGCGATCCGCGACCGGCTCGGCCTGACGCTCACCGACGAGCAGGCTACGGGTGCCTTCTTCCATCGCCCTTCCGAGGACAGCCCCGAGCTGCGCTACCTGCTCGACCGCCGCGCCGCGCTCGGCGGCAGCCTGCCCGTACGCCACGCGGACGCCGAGCCGCTGCCGACGCCGCCGCCGTTCACGACCGTGCTCGATGGCAGCGGCGAGCGCGCCAACTCGACCACTATGGCGTTCGTCCGCATCCTCAACTCGCTCGTGCGCGACCCTGTACTCGGCGAGCGAGTGGTGCCGATCGTGCCCGACGAGTCGCGCACCTTCGGCATGGAAGGCATGTTCCGCCAGCTCGGGATCTACTCCCAGGTCGGTCAACTCTACCAGCCGGAGGACGCCGACGACCTGATGTTCTACCGCGAGGACGAGCACGGTCAGATCCTCCAGGAGGGCATCAACGAGGCAGGCGCGTTCTCGTCGTGGATCGCGGCCGCCACCTCGTACGCCAACCACGGCGTCACGATGGTGCCCTTCTACATCTTCTACTCGATGTTCGGCTTCCAACGGGTCGGCGACCTCGCCTGGGCCGCAGGCGACAGCCGCGCCCGCGGCTTCCTGATCGGCGCCACGGCGGGCCGGACGACGCTCAACGGCGAGGGCCTCCAGCACGAGGACGGGCACTCGCACGTGCTGGCCTCGCTGATTCCGAACTGCCGCGCCTACGACCCCACCTACGGCTACGAGCTGGCGGTGATCGTGCGAGACGGGTTGCGCCGCATGTGCGAGGAGCAGGAGGACGTCTTCTACTACCTCACCGTGATGAACGAGAACTATGTCCAGCCCAGCCTGCCCGACGACGCCGAGGAGGGGATCCTGCGAGGCATGTACCTCCTGCGCGAGGGCACCGGCGAGGGGCCGCGCGTGCAGATGCTCGGCTCCGGCGCGATCCTTCGCGAGGTGATCGCCGGGGCGGAGCTGCTCGAGAGCGACTTCGGCGTTGCGAGCGACATCTGGAGCGTCACGAGCTTCACCGAGCTCCGCCGTGAGGGCCTCGCGATGGAGCGCTGGAACCGCCTCCACCCGCTCGAGGAGGAGCGCCGTTCCTGGGTCGAGACGTCGCTCGCCGGCCGCGGCGGGCCGTTCGTCGCCGCAACCGATTACGTGCGCACGTTCGCCGAGCAGATCAGGCCCTTCGTGCCGGGTCGCTACGCCGTGCTCGGCACCGACGGCTTCGGCCGCAGCGACTACCGCGTCAAGCTGCGGCAGTTCTTCGAGGTCGACCGCCACCACGTCGCGGTGACGGCGCTGAAGGCGCTCGCCGACGAGGGCGTCGTCGAGACCTCGGTCGTCCAGGACGCGATCGAGCGCTACGGCATCGACGCCGGCAGCGCCGCGCCCTGGACGCGCTGAGTCGAGGCCTCTCGCGGTGACGGGCTTCAGCCTGTCGCCGGGGTTTCCCGGCTCTCGGTAGTAACGAGCAACCCGCCTCGGGGAGCCGCACGATGCCGAGGCGCCCGGCCTGTGCGAGCCTGAGGCCATGACCGGCCTGCCTGTGCGCGAGGCCCGGCCCGGTGACATGGTCGAGCTGCCGGTCGGGCCCGAGATGTGGGAGCGCGTCCTCCTGGTCGCGCCGCTCGTATTGGTCGGGACGAAGGAGGGCAGTGGGTGGGACTTCGCGCCGAAGCACATGGCGATGCCGCTCGGCTGGGAGGGCTTCTACTGCTTCGCCTGCACTCCCCGGCACGCGACCTACCGCAACCTCCGCGAGCACCCGCAGTTCACCGTCAGCTTCCCGCGGCCCGATCAGGTGATCACCTCGAGCCTGGCGGCGGGCGGCAGGTTCGAAGGCGACGTGAAGCCGTCGCTGGCCGCGCTGTCGACACTCCCGGCGCGTGTCGTCGACGGGCGTGTGCTGGAGGGCTGCTCCCTCGCGCTCGAATGCGAGCTCGACCGCATCGTGGACGGGTTCGGGCCGAACAGCCTCGTCGTGGGGAGGGTCGTCGCCGCGTCCGCCTCCCGCGACGCGATCCGCGGTGCCGAGGTGGACGACGCCGACCTCGTGCACCGGCTGGGTCTGCTCGCGTACCTCGCCCCCGGGCGCTTCGCCGTCGTGCGGGACAGCCTCTCGTTCCCCTTCCCGCACGACTTTCGGCGCTGACGCCATGGCCGACCCGACCGCCGCACGGCTGCTCGCCTGGCTGGAAGGCCACCGGCAGGAGATGGTCGAGCTGCTGGAGCGGCTCGCGCTGGCAGAGTCGCCGACGCTGGAGCCCTGGACGCAGGCCGGCCCGTTCCGGATTCTCGCCGGCGAGCTCGAGCAGGACGGCTTCGCCGTGCGCCGCGTGAAGGGGGTGGGCGTCGGCGACCACCTCTACGCGAGGCCCCGCCACCGCGCGCACGGCGGGTCACGCCAGCTCCTTGTCGGCCACATGGACACCGTCTGGCCCGTGGGGACGCTCGCCGAGATGCCCCTGCACGAGCGCGACGGCATCCTCTACGGCCCCGGCGTCGCCGACATGAAGGGTGGGCTCGTCCAGATGGTGTTCGCCCTGCGCGCCCTCCGCGCGCTCGGCCTGGAGCCTGCCGTGACGCCCGTCGTGCTCGTCAACACCGACGAGGAGACTGGCAGCCGCGACTCGACCCGGCTCCTGCGGCTGCTTGCGCAGGGTGCCGCACGGGCGCTCGTGCTGGAGTCGGGCGAGGGCGCGGACGGGAAGCTGAAGATCGCCCGCAAGGGCCTGGGCCGCTTCACCCTTACCGTCCGTGGCCGCTCCTCCCACGCGGGAGCCGACTTCGAGCAGGGGGTCAGCGCCATCCTCGAGCTCTCCCACCAGGTGCAGCACCTCTTCGCCCTCAACGACCCCGCCCGCGGGATCACCGTCAACGTCGGCACCGTCGACGGCGGCCTGCGCCCGAACGTCGTGGCCCCTCGGGCGAGCGCGATCGTCGACGTCCGGGTGCCCACCGCAGCGGCCGCCGAGAGGGTCGAGGCGGCGCTCCGGAGCCTCGCGCCCGTGCTCGAGGGCGCGACGATCGAGGTCGAGGGGGGCTGGAACCGGCCGCCGATGGAGGCGCTCCCCCGCAACCGGACGCTGCTCTCGACCGCGCTGCGGCTGGGACGCGATGTCGACCTCGAGCTCGAGGACGCGGGCCTCGTCGGCGGCGGCTCAGACGCCAACACGACGAGCCTGTTCACGGGCACCCTCGACGGGCTCGGCCCGGTCGGCGAAGGCTCGCACGCGAAGGACGAGCGCGTCGACACCCTCCTGATGCCGAAGCGGACGGCGCTCCTCGCGCTGCTCCTGCTCCTGCCGGATCCCCGGCCGCGCCCGGTGCGCCGGCCGCGGGCGGCCGCGGTGGGCACGACGACGCGGCCCGCTCCACGGCTAGCGGTGCTCGGCACGGACGCGAGCGTCACGAACGTGCTCCTGACGCGGACGTGGTGCACGCTGGGGGTCGACGCCGTGCTGCTCGGCCCGGACGAGATCGAGGGCTGGCTGCAGGAGGGCGACACCGTGCTCGGGCGGCTGGACGTCCTCCCGAGCCTCGACGGTGTGGAGCGCGGACTGCTCGAGCTGCTGCTGCTGGAGCGGCGGGGGGTGCGTGTCCTCAATCCCGCCTTCGCCCTCGTCGCGGCACACGACAAGCTCGTTACCGCGCGCCTGCTCGCACGCGCCGGCGTCCCGCACCCCCGCACCGAGCACCTGCACCCGGGCCGCGAGGTGCCCGATCTCGGCCTGCCGGTCGTGATCAAGCCTCGGCTCGGCAGCTGGGGGGTCGACGTCTTCCGCTGCGAGACCGAGGCCGAGCTCGAGCAGGCCCTCGATGCCGTCCGCAGCCGCCCCTGGTTCCAGCGCTACGGGGCGCTCGTGCAGGAACTCGTCCCGCCGGCCGGCTACGACCTGCGGCTGATCGTCGCGGGCGGCGCCGTCGTCGGCGCCGTGCGCCGGGAGGCCGCACCCGGCGAGTGGAGGACGAACGTGAGCCTCGGCGGCGGCCGCCGCCGGGCGCGGCCGTCGGCCAGCGCTGCCGCCCTGGGGATCGCGGCGGCCGCGGGGATCGGGGCCGACCTCGTCGGCATCGACCTCCTGCCGGCGGGCGACAGCTGGACGGTGATCGAGCTCAACGGCGCCGTCGACTTCGACCTGTCCTACTCGCCTCCCGGCCGGAACGTGCTGCGCGACACCGTGCTCAGGCTCGGCCTCCTGCCGGAGCGCGTGGCCGGGGCCGACCCCGGCCGCGCCGGAGGTGTGCCGGAACGCGAACGAACCGTCCACAGCGCCGCCTGAAACGGCGCCTCGCCGCTCACCTCGGCCCGAACGGTCACTAGCGGTCGCGCCCGCTCGGCGATACCTCTGTTCTCCTTCCCGACCACCGAAGGAGGAACCGAGTGAACCGATACACCGTCGCGCTCGCGGGTGCCGCAACCGTGCTGCTGATGGGCACCGCGGCGATGGCAACCGCGGCAGGGGATGCCCCGACCACGATCGACGCGTGCCGCGACATCCGGCACGGGCTCGTGCGGATCGTCTTCGACGAGAACGCGTGCAAGAAGACCGAGGCGCACCTGTCCTGGGACGTCCAGGGGCAGGGGCCGGCCGGGCCGAAGGGCGACCAGGGCGCGGCCGGGCCGGCCGGCGCGAAGGGTGACAAGGGCGACCCGGGGGCAGGCCTCGCATCGGTGAACGAGCTCAACGGCAAGGGCTGCACGACGTTCGACGGCAAGACCGGCCACGTCGAGGTCTCGGCGTCGGCGACGGACCTGATCATGCTCACCTGCGAGACCGGCACACCGCCGCCGCCTCCGCCGAGCGGCAGCGCCCACCTCGTCATCAACGAGGTCGACTACGACCAGGTCGGCGCCGACACCGGCGGCTTCGTGGAGGTCGAGAACACCGGAACTGCCGCCGCAACCCTCGACGGGGTCGCGCTCGTGCTCGTGAACGGCGGCGACGGCACGGAGTACGCCCGCAAGGCCCTCACGGGGACGCTGGCGGCCGGAGCGCGGACGACCGTCGAGGTCGACCCGCAGAACGGCGCCCCCGACGGGGTTGCGCTCGTGGACACCGGCAAGAGCACGTTGCTCGACGCCCTCAGCTACGAGGGCGCGATCACGGGCGCCACGATCGGTGGGACGACGTTCAGCCTCGTCGAGGGAACGATGCTGCCGATCGACGTCGCCGACTCGAACACGGTCGAGGGGACGCTGGCCCGGATCCCGGACGGAGCCGACGCCGACAACGCGGTCGCCGACTGGGCGTTCACGACGACGCCCACGCCGGGGGCCGCCAACGTGAGGACGCCGTAAGTACGAGGGAGTCGTTCGAGTCGAAGAGCCGGGGTGTCTCCCGCGCGAGGGGAGACACCCGGGCCGGCTACTTGCCCTTCATCCGCATGCGCTCGCGCCCTTCCTGATTGAGTGCCTTCCACTTCTTCCGCTCCTCCGACGCGGCGCGCTTGTCGATCTTGCGCTCGAGGTGCGCGAGCTCAGCCTGCAGCTTCAGGTAGCTCTCCCAGCGGTCGGCTGCGAGGCTCCCGTCGTCGAGCGCGGCCCGCACTGCGCACCCGGGCTCGCGGTCGTGCGCGCAGTCGGAGAACTTGCAGTCCGCGAACAGCCCGGTGACGTCGTCGAATGCCTCCTCGATCCCCTCGTCGGCGACCCAGAGCTGGACCTCGCGGATCCCGGGCGTGTCGATCACGAGGCCGCCTGTAGGGAGTTGGATCAGCTCGCGGCGGGTGGTGGTGTGGCGGCCCTTGCCGTCGTCGCGGATCTCCTGGGTCGCGAGCAACTCCTCGCCCGCGAGCGTGTTGACGAGCGTCGACTTGCCGACACCGGAGGAGCCGAGCAGCACCGCCGTGTGGCCCGGGCCGAGCAGCGCCCGCACGTCGTCGAGGCCGCGGCCGGAGAGGCTCGAGATCGCGTGCACCGGCACTCCGCCGGCGATCGTCTCGACCTCCGCGACCGCCGCCTCGGGAGCGGGGTGGAGGTCCGCCTTCGTGAGCACGATCACCGGCCGCGCGCCGCTCTCCCAGGCCAGGATCAGGTAGCGCTCCAGGCGGCGCAGGTTGAGGTCCTCGTTCATCGAGGCGACCAGGAACGCCACGTCGATGTTCGCCGCGAGCACCTGCTCCTCGGCAGCCTGCCAGGCGGTCTTGCGGGAGAACCGCGTCAGGCGGGGCAGGACCGCCGTGATCGCGCCGGAGCCGGCCTCGGTGCCGAGGGCGACCACGACCCAGTCGCCGACGACGGGCAGGTCGGCTGCGCCGGACGCCTCGTGGACGAGCCGGCGCACCACCTCACAGCGGAGCTCGCCGTGCTCGGTGAGCACGTCGTAGGCACCGCGATGCTGGATCGAGACCCGGCCGGCGACGACGCCGTCGGCGGCGTGGGCTTCGTACAGGGTGCCCAGCCGGTCGTCCCAGCCGAGCGTTTCGAGTTCGGGCAAGCGTTGACTCCCTTTCGCGCGTGGGGAAGCCGCGATGGAAAAGCGTATCGCGGCTTCCCCAGCGCGGTTGCCTTCTGCACGCTTCGCGTGATCCTGAAGCCGGGAACCCACGGTTCCCCGTGACCCCTCCCTTGCAGCGGGGCTTCGGGTTGTCCGGGCGAGTTCCGGTTAGCCGACGGACCGCGCGGCGCGCGGGGTGGAGGAAGCAATGTCAATCACGTGAACAGCCTCCTTTGGTCGGGCACGGATCGAATCTGCGCCGACGAGCGTACCGCAGATCAGGAGAGGGCGCTGTCCGCGAGCACCGCTTCCGCGGCGAGGCGGCCGGAGCGGAGAGCGCCGTTCAGGGAGGGGTGCTCGCGATGGTCGCCGCAGGCGTAGAGCCCGGCGGCGAGTCGTGCCGGCAGCGGCTCGAAGCCGCCCACGGGGTACGCGGGGAGTGCCCGCGGAATCCGGTACGTGCGCAGGTGCCGCCACTCCGACACGACGGTGCCGAACCAGCCGCGCAGCTGGCGGGCGATCGCGTCGACGTCGGGCTCGCCCGAGCCGAGCACGCTGACCGAGACGAGCGAGCGCCCGGGCGGCGCGTAGCCGGGGACGGCCTCGCTCGGGATGCAGAGGTTGTTGACCGGTCCGCCCTCGCCGTTGAGGACGAGCCACGGGCCGGGCACGGGCGCCGTGGGTGCGTCGTAGTAGACGCACGTGACGCCGTTCCAGCCGTGCCGCGCCTCGTCGAGAATGCCCGAGGTGGCGACGACGACGGCCTTCGCGTGGAGCTGCTCGCCCGACTCGAGCGAGACGGCGTTCGGCCCCACCGTCGCGACTGCGCTGCCGCGGCGGATGTCGAGACCCTCGCCCAACTGGCCGGCGATCGCGCCCATCCCCTCGGCCGGCAGCGAGGCGGGCCCTTCGGCGAACGACTGCAGCACGAAGTCGAGGAAGCGACTCGACGTCGTCAGCCGCTCTTCCAGGAAGATGCCGCGCAGGAACGGGGCGAAGAAGGTCTCGGCGGTTGTTCGTGAAACACCCGAGCGCCGCAGTGCCTCCAGGGTGGTCGTCTCGTCGCCGCGGCCCCGGAGCAGTCGCAGCACGGCTGCGCCGTCCCGCACGCCGACGACGCCGGCTGCGAGTGCGCGCAGGCTGCGAACGGGCGCGTGGCGGGGGTCGGCGAGCCTGCGGAAGCGCCCTTCGACGCGGACGATCGCGCCGCGCTCGAACTGCCCCGGCCGGAGGCGGGCGTAATCGAGGGCGGCCCGTGCCTCCGGGTAGGCAAGCGGCAGCACCTGGAAGCCGTGGTCGAGCAGGAACCCGTCGACCTCGTCCGTCCGCACGCGCCCGCCGATCGTGTGTGAGCGCTCGAGCACGAGCGGCGCCCATCCAGCCGCGGCAAGACGGCGGGCGCAGGCGAGGCCGGCCATGCCGGCACCGACGACGATGACGTCGTGATCGCTTCTCACGATGGCGAGCGTACCGCCCCCGCGTCAGGCAGCGAGCGCGTGAGCGAGGCCGGAGTCGACGTCGGGCTGCCCGAAGGCGAAGCCGGCGTCCTCGAGTTTCCCGGGCCGGACGCGCTGGCCGCCGAGCAGCATCTCCTCGCCCATCTCGCCGAACGCCATACGCACGGCGACCGCGGGCAGCGGCAAGATCGCCGGCCGGTGCAGCGCCCGGCCGAGCGCCTTCACGAACTGCTCGTTGCGGACAGCGCCGGGAGCTGCCACGTTGACGGCGCCCTCGAGCCGATGCTCGAGGGCGAACAGGTAGGCGGTCACGACATCGTCGAGCGAGACCCAGCTCCACCACTGGTGACCGCTCCCGATGCGGCCACCGGTACCGAGCTTGAAGGGCAGGAGCATCCGCTGGAGCGCGCCGCCGTGCCGGGAGAGGACAATGCCCTGTCGCAGGTGCACAGTCCGCAGGCCTGCCTCGCGCGCAGGGGTGGCGGCGCCTTCCCAGGCCTCCACCACGTCGGCGAGGAAGCCGGTGCCGCGCGCGGCGGACTCGTCGAGCACCTCGTCGCCGCGGACGCCGTAGTAGCCGATCGCGGAGGCGCACAGGAGTACCGGCTGCCCCGGCAGCCGGGCCGCGGTCTCCGCGATCAGGCGTGTGCCCTGGACGCGCGAGTCGAGGATTCGATTCCGGGCCCCGGCAGTCCACCTCTGGCCTACGTTCTCGCCGGCGAGGTGGACGATCGCCTGCACCTCCTGCAGCGCGGCCTCGTCGATGGTGCCTGCCCCGACGTCCCAGCGGGCCTCCTCGGGGCCGGCGGGGTCGCGACGCACGAGGCGGACGAGGTCGTGGCCCGCGCCGGTGAGGGCGGTGGTGAGCGCCATGCCGATCAGCCCCGACGCACCGGTGATCGCGATCCGCATGGGCATAATTCTATACAAAAGCGGGACAGACTCGTCGGTACCGCGCGAGCCGCGCCGAACGTGAGAAGATCGGACGATGGATGTCGAGGCGATCGTTGCCCGCATTTGGCCCGGCGAGGAGGCCAGGGTCGAGGTGCTCGGCGGCGGCATCACTGACCACAACGTGAGGATCGACGTCGCCGGCGGGACGTACGTGCTGCGCGTCGGGGGCCGCGACGCGGCGTTGCTCGGCATCGACCGGGCGGTCGAGTACGAGGCGGCGCTGGCGGCAGCCGCGGTGGGGATCGGCCCGGAGGTGATCCAGTTCGTCGAGCCCGAGGGCTACCTCGTCACCCGCTACATCGAGGGGGAGATCGTCCCGCCCGAGCGGATCCGCGAGCCCGACTCGATCAGGCGCGTCGCGCGGGCGCTGCGGGCCGTGCACAACGGCCCCCCGCTCCCGGCGCGCTTCATTTCCTTCCGCGTCGTCGAGGACTACCGCACGGTGGCGTTCGCCCACGGCGCCGAGGTGCCGTCGCGCTACGCCTGGGCGCACCAGGTCGCGCGCCGTGTCGAGCGCGCGCGCGGTGCGTTCCCGGAGCGCCCCTGCCACAACGACCTGATCAACGCGAACCTGATCGACGACGGCACGCGGATCAGGATCGTCGATTGGGAGTACGCAGGCATGGGCGACGTCTTCTTCGACCTGGCGAACTTCTCGGTCAACAACGGGCTCGAGCGCGAGGAGCGGCAGGCGCTGCTCGAGGCGTACTTCGGGACCGTGCGCCCGGCCGACGAGCGGGCCCTCCAGCTGATGGTCTTCATGTCCGACTTCCGCGAGGCGATGTGGGCCGTCGTCCAGGGAGCCGTCTCGCAGCTCGACTTCGACTTCGCCACCTACACGGCGGAGCACGTCGAGCGGATGGAGGCGACGGCCGCCTCGCCGGCGTTCGTCAGCGCGCTCGACGGCTGAGCGGCGTTCAGCCGATCCAGCTCTGGCCGTTCCAGAACGCCCGCAGGTGCCCACGGCGGCCGAGCTCGAGCTGCACCTCGTCGGCAGCGGCCAGGCCCGGCGTCGCCCAGACCGCGATCCCGTCCTGCTCGCAGAGGGGCGCGAACGCGCGGTCGGGCGGGTGCGTGGCGACCTCGAGCGTGTACCTCCGGCCCGCGCAGCAGCGCGTCTCGCGTGGCCACAGGTAGAGGTTCCCGCCTCGCTCGGCGACGTGCCGGAACGTCTTCTCTCCCGCCACGAGGCGCACGCGGGCAACGTAGCACCCGGCGCGTCGCGAGATCGTCGCCGAACGGTCTAGACGTTAGGACGATCTCCGCCTAGGGTGGGCACGTGGAAGCGTCGTTCTCCGTCACGGTCGAGCGAGGCGCGCGGCCGCTACACGTCGCGATCGCCGAGCAGCTGGCCGCCGCCATCGCCGCCGGGACTCTGCCGCCCGGCACGCGCCTGCCGCCGGAGCGCGAGCTCGCAGAGTCGCTCGGCGTCAGCAGGATGACGGTGCGTCAGGCGCTCGGGGACCTCGAGCGCGACGGGCTCCTGCGCCGCGTCGTCGGCCGGGCCGGAGGCACATTCGTCCGCCATCCCGAGCAGGCGGCAAGCGCTCCCGGCACGCCCAGCCTCGCGGCGGAGCTTCGCCGGCAGGGTGGCGCAACGGCGGTCGAGTCGATCTCGGCGGCGATCGAGCCTGCCGGCAAGCGCACGGCGGCTGCGCTCGACATCACGCGGAGCGACCCCGTCGTCGTGATCACGCGGCTGCGCCTGGCGAGCGGGAAGCCGCTCGCGGTCGAGCGCTCGTCCTTGCCTGCCCGGCTCTTCCCCGATCTCGAGGACATGGATCTCGGCGGCTCGCTCGCCGACCTGATGGGCGGGTTCGGGTTGCGGCCGGTGCGGTCGGTCGAGCGGCTCGAGCTGACGATGGCCCGCCCGGTGGACGTTCGCGCCCTCGGGGTCAGGCGCGACGGTCCCCTGCTCCTCCTGGAGCGGATTCGCTACGCGGCCGACGGGACGCCCGTCGAGTTCGCCCGCCACCGGTTTCGGCCAGACCGGACGCGGATCGTGCTGGAGTCGGATGAGACGGCCGACTAGGTTCCCCGCAGGTCGGGTGGCCGTAGCGCGGCGAACGGATCCGTGATCTCGAGCGACTGCCCGGCGAAGGAGAACTCCTCGGCCGGGCGACCGCCGGCCCGCCCCGGGTCGCGGCGAGCCCCCGTTGGGTGGAGCGCGCCCCGGCGCACGAGGACGCGCTTCAGGTTCGTGGCCGAGACCTCGTAGCCGAGAGCGGCGGCGTACACCTCGCGGAGCTCGTTCAGCGTGAACGTCGCAGGAGCAAGGGCGAAGCCGATGTTGGAGTAGGAGAGCTTGCCGCGCAGGCGCTCGCGCGCGGAGTGGATGATGGCGCCGTGGTCGAAGGCCGTCTGCGGCAGCGCCTCGACCGGATGCCAGCTCGTGTCGGCCGGCACGGACGGGTCGACCCCGAGCGGCACGAGCCCGAGGTAGCCGGTGGCGATCTCCCACTCGTCGGGGTTTCTCCCGGGATCGCTGTAGGTGGCGACCTGCTCCAGGTGCGCCACCTCGGCCAGGTCGACCTTGGCCGCGAGATGCCGCCTGATCGACGCCTCCAGCGTCTCGGCCTCCGCGAGCACGCCGCCCGGTAAGGCCCACGCCCCCGCGAACGGCTCCAGGGCGCGCTGCCAGAGCAGCACCTGGAGGCGGCCCGCCCGCACCTGGAGCACGGCGGCAAGGGTCACGTGGGAGGGTCTGGTAAACTCGCCCGGAGGTTTACGACTCATAGTCAAAAACTAGCGAAAGGTTCGGAGCAATGCTCAGAGGAGCGACCGCGGCGGTGATTGCCGCTCTCGTGGCTGGAGTGGCGCTGCTCGCCGCTGCCGGCACGACGGCGGCGCCGGCCACGAGCGGGGCGACGCCGATCAAGGTGGGGCTGATCACCGATCTGGGGCAGCTCAACGACAACGGGTTCAACGAGCTCGCCTACAACGGCCTGAAGCGGGCCGAGCGGCAGCTGGGGATCCAGGGCCGCGTGGTCGAGTCGAAGTCGGCTGCCGACTACGTGCCGAACATGGCCACGCTCGCGCGGCAGGGGTACGACCTGATCATCGGTGTCGGCTACGCACAGGGAAATGCAATCGCGACTGCGGCGAAGGCGTTCCCCAATACCAGCTTCGCCATCGTCGACGTGGACCAGGCGACGCTGAAGGGCAAGCCGAAGAACGTCCGTGGGCTGCTCTTCCGGGAGCAGGAGGTCGGCTACCTCGCCGGCTACCTCGGCGCGCTCGAGGCGAAGCGGGCCGGGGCGAAGCGAATCAGCGCGGTGGGCGGTTACAAGGAGCCGCCCGTCGACCGGTACATCGCGGGCTACAGGGCGGGTGCGCAGGCGGCCGTGCCCGGAACCACGGTCAAGTGGGGCTACTCGCAGGACTGGGTGGACCAGGCGAAGTGCAAGGAGCTCGCCCTCAACCAGATTCAGGCAGGCTCGAAGGTCGTCTTCCAGGTCGCAGGGGGCTGCGGCCTCGGCGCGCTCCTGGCAGCGAAGCAGCAGAACGCGTGGGGCATCGGTGTCGACGCCGACCAGTCGTTCCTCGGCCCGCACGTACTCACGAGCGCGCTGAAAGGGGTCGACACCGCCGTGTTCCTCACCGCGAAGGCCAGGCAGGCCGGCGCGTTCAAGGGCGGCGGCAACGCGGTCTTCGGTCTCGACCAGGACGGTGTCGGGCTCGGCAAGTTCAGCCCCAGGGCGAACAAGGCAGACATCGCCGCGACGAAACGCGTCGCGATCAGGATTGCCGCCGGCCAGATCTCCAACATCCCCACGACGTTGAAGTAGGCCTGCGTGGGGGTCAGGCTGAAGCCTGACCCCCACCGTCTTTCAGGCCGTCCTCACCGAAAGCACCGGCGGCAGGTGGTCTGCGACCTGCGTCCACTTCGCGCCCGCGTCCGCCGAGCCGAAGACCTCGCCCGAGGTGGCGCCGAAGTAGAGCTCGAGGCCAGGCCCGGCACCGGCGGAGTCGAACGCCTCGCGCAGGACCGTCAGGTACGCGTTCCTCTGCGGCAGGCCCTCGGCGCGTGGTGCCCAGGTGGCGCCGGCGTCTCGCGTCTCCCACACGAGGACGCTCCCACCCGGCGTCGTCCGGTCCTCCGCGCCGATCATCGGGATCACGTAGGCACTGTCCGGGTCGGCCGGGTCGACGACGATGGGGAAGCCGAAGTCGGACGGCAGGTCGGTGCCGTCGCCGGTGTCGATCCAGCTCGCGCCGGCGTCGTCCGAGCGGTAGACCCCGCCGTGGAACTGCATGAAGAGGCGCTCCGGTCGCTGCTGCGAACGTCGAACGTTGTGCACGCAGTAGCCGATCGGCGCGCCGCGCGCCTCCTCGGGCAGGTACTCGGGCACGATGCCGCTGTTCGAGTAGCGCCAGCTGGCGCCCCGGTCGTCGGAGAGCCAGACGCCGACGGCCGAGATCGCGACCAGGAGCCGGTCGGGGTCGCCGGGCCAGGGCACGATCGTGTGCAGGCAGAGCCCGCCGGCGCCGGGGCTCCACTCCGGCCGGGTCGGGTGGTCCCAGAGGCCGCGGTTGAGCGACCAGGTGAGGCCGCCGTCGTGGCTCTCGAACAGACAGCCCGGGTCGCCGCCGGCATAGAGGTCGCCGTCGGCCTCCCCGGCGGCGATCACCCAGATCCGCGCCAGTGAGGCGTCGCCGTCCTCCGGGAGCGCGATGCCGTCGGCCTCCTGCCATTCGCCCGCCGGATCGTCGCCGACCCAGATCCGTCCGCCGTAGAACCACGAGGTGACCGAGGCGAGGTAGCGTCCCGTCCGGGGATCGCGCATCGCGTACTCGACCGACTGGCCCGGGAAGGCCCGTGCGGTCATCTCAAAGCCGCTGTCGACATCGCCGTGGAGCACGAACAGCCCCTTCTTCGTCCCGACCAAGACCTCCGTCATCTCACCCTCCTGTGATGGCCGGGAGGACGTGGATCCGGTCGCCGTCGCCGACCACCGTGTCCCCTCGCGCCAGCTGACCGTTGACGTAGACGTTGACATGCGCGCGGATCGCCCGCCGCTCGTCGAGCACCCAGCCTGCGATCGCCGGGCAGAGCCGTTCGAGCGCGACGAGCGCCTCCTGCACGGTACTACTCTCGACCGCGTGCTCGCGGCCGCCGGCCAGCTCCGACAGCGGTGCGCGCAGCAGGACGAGGGCCATCCGCCGATCGTAGTCGGCCGGGGCCGGGATGAAAACGGCCGCGGTCATCGTTGGTACCGGTGACTCGACAATTATTCGACAGGAGGAGACCCCGTGGCAGACCTTTCCGACGCGCAACGCGCGTTCCTCGAGGACAACCCGTTCCCCGGCGTCGTTACGACGCTCCGAGCAGACGGCTCGCCCCACTCGACGGTCGTCTGGCTCGACACCGACGGCTCCGGGGTCGTCCGCTTCAACACGGCCCGCGGGCGCGCCAAGGAGAAGCACCTGGCGCGCGACGCGCGGGTCTCGGCCCTCGTCATCGACCCGGCCGATCAGTATCGCTGGGTGGCCGTCACCGGTACCGCCACGCTGACCGAGGAGGGCGGGGACGCGCACATCGACAAGCTCGCGAAGACGTATCTCGACGCCGACAGCTACCCGTTCCGGAACGCGACCGAGATCCGCGTGATCGTGAGCATCGCCGTCGAGAGGGTCGACAGCTCGGGCTTCGGGGCGTAGGGGCTGAGCCGGAGGAGAGCGGCCGCAGCCTCTCCCCGAGCCCGGCGCGGCTACGCGGCGCCGGGCTCCAGCTCCAGCACGGCGTGCGGCGAGCCGAGGTCGGCGAGCTTGTCCAGGAACGGCTGCGCCGGGAACGACTCGGGGCCGAGTACGCCGGCGCCCTTCCAGGCGCCGTCGGCGATCAGCTCGAGCGCGACGAGGGGGTTCAGCGCCGTCTGCCAGACGACCGCCTGGGAGCCGTACTCGCGCATGGCCCACTCGTTGTCGACGACGTGGTAGAGGTAGGTCCTGCGTGGGCGGCCGTCCTTGCCGAGGCCGGTCACGAGCGTGCCCGCGCACGTCTTGCCGACCATGCGGTCGCCGAGGGTCATCGGGTCGGGGAGCGTCGCGGCGACGACGTCGCGCGGAGAGACCTCGATGTCGCGGACGCGCACCTTCTCCGTGGAGTCGAGGCCGAGCTTGCGCAGCATCTTCAGCACCCCGATGAACTCGTCGCCGAGCCCGTACTTGAAGGTGACGCGGTTGCAGTCGATCGCGCGCGGGATGAGCAGCACCTCCTCGTGCTCCACGTTGACGCACTCGACGGGGCCGATCCCCTCGGGGAAGTCGAACACCTCGGGCTCGGAGAACGGCTCGGTGGTGAACCAGCCGCGGCCCCGCTCCCAGATCACCGGCGGGTTGAGGCACTCCTCGATCGTCGTCCAGATCGAGAACGTGGGCGCGAACTCGTAGCCCTCCACGACGAGGTTGGCGCCGTCCCGGACCCCGACCTCGTCGATCTCGGAGAAGAGCTCGTCGGCCGCGTGCCGCGCGAACACGTCCGCGGCGCCGGGCTCGATCCCGATCCCGACCAGCGCCAGCAGGCCGGCCTCGTGCCAGTTCTCGTGCTGGGCGAACTGGTAGTCGCCGAGCTTGACGTGCGTCTCCTCGTACGGCCGCTCCGGATGGGGTTGCGACAGGGTCGCTGCCATGTCGAGGTACGTGACGCCGGCCCGCAGGCAGGCGTCGAAGATCTGCGGGTTGAAGCGGGGATCGGTCGCGTTCAGGACGGCGTCGGCCTTCACGTCGCGGATCAGCGAGACGATCGACTCCTCGCTGGAGGCGTCGACACGGGCGGCGTTGAACCGGTCGTGCTCGCCCAGTCGGTCGACGACGGCCTGCGGCCGCGACGGGTCGAGGTCGGCGAGGGTGATGCGGTCGAAGAACGATCGGCGCTGGGCGATTGCGGCGAACGCCGACCCGACTCCGCCCGTGCCGACGACGAGGATTCTCATGCCGCAGGTTCTATCTGATCACGCGGTCGGGGTCCACGAGAGGCGTCGGACACAGGGTGGTACGCTCGCCTCGACGTCGATCTTTTCGTTCAGGGAGGAGAGTCACCATGAGCGTTGCCGCGACCCAGCACAAGATGTTCATCGGCGGCGAATTCGTCGATTCGTCGTCGGGCGAGACGATGGAGGTGCTCAACCCCTCGACCGGCGAGGTGATCGCCGAGGTGCCGCGCGGGACCGCGGAGGACGTCGATCGCGCCGTCGCATCCGCCCGGACGGCGTGGGACGGGTGGCGCTGGAAGACGCCCAAGGACCGCATGGAGCTGCTCCTCAAGCTCGCCGACGTGATCGACGAGAACGCCGAGGAGCTCGCCCGGCTCGAGTCGAAGAACGTCGGCAAGCCGTGGTGGGTGGCAGTCGACGAGCCCGGGATCATGTCCGACAACCTCCGCTTCTTCGCGGGCGCGGCCCGGAATCTGGAGGGGAAGTCGGCCGGGGAGTACGTCGAGGGCTACACGTCGATGATCCGACGCGAGCCGCTCGGGATCGTCGCCGGCATCTGCCCGTGGAACTACCCGCTCTTCATGGCCGTGTGGAAGATGGGCCCGGCACTCGCGGCCGGCAACGTCCAGATCATCAAGCCGGCCGAGCAGACGCCGCTGACGATGCTCCGCTTCGTCGAGCTCGCGCAGGAGGTGCTCCCGCCCGGCGTCCTGCAGGTCGTGACCGGCGACGGCGTCCCGGTCGGCGACGCGCTCGTTCGCCATCCCGCGATCTCGCTCGTCTCCCTCACCGGCGACACGGCCACCGGCAAGCTGATCGCGAAGAACGCCGCCGACACCGTCAAGCACGTGCACCTCGAGCTCGGTGGCAAGGCACCGATGATCGTGCTCGACGACGCCGATCCCGCCGTCGTCGCCGAGGCGATCAAGATCGGCGGCTACTTCAACTCGGGCCAGGACTGCACGGCGTCGTCTCGGATCCTCGTGAGCGAGCGGATCTACGACGAGGTCGTCTCGCGCACGGTCGACGCGGTCAACGGTCTCACGGTCGGCGATCCCGGCGCGGACGACGAGATCGGCATGGGCCCAGTCATCTCGCAAGAGCAGCAGCAGCGCGTGCTCGGCTTCCTCGAGCGCGCCGTCGACGCGAAGGCCACCGTGCTGACCGGCGGCGAGGCGGTGGGCGACCGCGGCTGGTTCGTGAAGCCGACGCTCGTCGCCGACGTGCAGCAGGACGCAGAGATCGTCCAGAGCGAGGTCTTCGGCCCCGTCGTCACGGTGCAGCGGTTCTCCTCCGACGAGGAGGCGGTGCGGATGGCGAACGACGTCCGCTACGGCCTCGCCTCGTCCGTCTTCTCCGAGAACGTCGGGCGCGCGATGAAGGTCGCCGCGCACCTCG
>Ga0302299_10000355_pt1 | contig 24278 bp, 26 predicted proteins | sample III_Fen_N3_4_FD_198795 | JGI IMG/M metagenome (GOLD analysis project Ga0302299, IMG submission 198795) | Peat permafrost microbial communities from Stordalen Mire near Abisko, Sweden - III_Fen_N3_4 | ecosystem: Environmental > Terrestrial > Soil > Wetlands > Permafrost | place: Sweden: Abisko...
CGGCGGCACACCGCCTTGGCCTCCTCGATCTGCATCAGCGCGGGGCCGGTGTTGCCGATCGGGAAGAACAGCTCGGGGTCCTCGTCACGGCAGGCCGCCTCGTGGCGCCAGTCCATGCGTCTCCTCCTGTGGCCGGCGGGCAGTGCCCGTCGGGACGGTCGTTCGTGCCGGGACCTGCGACGCCTTGTGAACGCCGTCACGAGCCCGGACCCGTCGCTGCCCCGGAGCCTGACGGCTCTGAGGGACGCACGACGACGTCGGGGCACTCGGTTCGGGCCCACGACACCGTCGACCCTCACACATGGCGCGGTGAGTGTCTAGGGCTTTCGAGGAGAACAACGAGCGGCGCGCCTGTAGGTTCCGTCACACAGGGTGTCGACGTCCGGTATCGCTGCTGGTGAACACCGCGCCGTCCGGTGGCTCGTCGACACGGTGGGTGACCGGTCGTGGCCGGTGACCTTCGTCTCGTCCGCCAGTGCGTCCCACCATGCGAGACGTGCGTCTCGCGGGGAACCGACGTCGGCGTCCGGACGGCTGCTCAGACCAGCACGTCGAGGCTGCGCGGCATCGACCGGAAGACGACCCGGGTGACCGGGCCGGCGGCGTCGCCGTCGATCTGCAGCGGCGTCGCGCGCGACGCGGTGACGGCCATCTCGGACTGGTCGTGGAGGGTGAGCAGCCCGCCGAAGGGGTAGCGGGTGCGGCGTCGCAGGAGCATCCGGCGCACGTGCCCGATGGCGTGGATGATCGCGAGGCTGCGCGGGGCGAACAGGTCGAGGCCGGTGTCGAACGAGGCGCGCGGGCACGGGTCGATCGGCCACGGCCCGATGTACGTCCAGGGCGAGGAGTTCTGGACGATGGTGAGGAACACGCCGTCGACATCGGGCACGCCCGGCCGCGAGACGGTGAGCGCCGGCTCCCGACGGTCGGTGCGCAGCAGGCCGTGGCGCAACGAGGTCTGGACGTAGCGCGACGCGGTGGCCTCGTGGCCCTCGGCGCGCTGCTTCTCCATCTCCTCGATGATCTCGGCGTCGAGGCCCACGCCGGCGTTGCACAGGAACCAGCGTCGCCGGTCGCCGGTGTCGGCGACGCCGAGGCCGACGCTGCGGGTGCGCTTGTCCTCGATGGCCTCGATGAGGGCGCCGGTGGCCTCGATCGGGTCCTCGGGCAGCCCGATGCTGCGCGAGAAGACGTTGGCGCTGCCGCCCGGCACCGTGCCGAGCACGGGCACGTCGTGGCCGATCCCGTCGGCGAGCAGCCCGTTCACGACCTCGTTCACCGTGCCGTCGCCGCCGAGGGTGATCACGACGTCCAGACCGTCGCGCCGGGCCTGGCGCGCGAGGTCGGTCGCGTGCGAGCGGTGCGTGGTGGTGACGACGTCGAGGTCGATCGACGACGCCAGCGCGTGCGCGATGACCTCGCGGGTGCGGGTGGTCGTGGACGTGGCGCGCGGATTGACGATGAGCAGCGCACGCATGACGAGAGGGTACGTCGTCGCGGGGGTCCGGGGGCGGCGGTGGGGTCTGGCAGGCTGGGGCCGTGAGCGAGCCGACCGCACCGTCCGCGACGCCGGTACCGCCGGGGGAGCGTCCGAGCACCCTCGTGGCCGCGGCGGCGGTCGCGGCGCTCGAGGCGGTCGCGCTCGCGGCGTACGCCGTCGTCATCGGCGTCGCGGCGCTGCAGACGCCCGACTCGATCGCGGCCGGGCCGGTCGTCGTGGTGATCTTCCTGCTCTTCGGGGCGGGCCTGGGCCTCTGCGCCCGCGGGCTCTGGCGGCGCAACCGCGCGGCGCGCACGCCGTTCGGCGTCGCCCAGCTGTTCGGGCTGGTCACCGGCTACACGCTCATGCAGGGCGACGGCACCACCACGCACGTGGCGGGCATCGCTGTGCTCGTGGTGTCGGTGGTGGGGATCGCGCTCGTCATGAGCCCGGGCGTCGGCTCGGCCCTCGACTGACCTGTCCCGAATCGCTCGCGATGCCGCCGTTGTGGTTGCCATGCGGCGCCACATCAACCACAGCCACGGCATCGCGCCGGTCAGACGGCGACCGCGTCGACCTGGTCGGAGAGGGCGTTGAGCGCGGTGCGCAGCGCCACCGCCTCGTCGAGCGAGAGTCCGTAGCAGGCGAACACGCGCTGCGGCACGTCGGCTGCGCGCTCGCGCAGCGCGAGCCCGACGTCGGTGAGCTCGATGTTGACGCGACGCTCGTCGTCGGGGTCGCGTCGTCGCTGCACCAGGCCGGTCTCCTCGAGCCGCTTGAGCAGCGGCGTGAGGGTGCCGCTGTCGAGCCGCAGCCGCTCGCCGATCGCGCCCACGGTGAGCGGGCCGTCGGACTCCCACAGCACGAGCATCGTGAGGTACTGCGGGTAGGTGAGGCCGAGGTCTGCCAGGTGCGGCGCGTAGCCGCGCTGCACGGCACGGCTCGCGCGGTAGAGCGCGAAGCAGAGCTGGTTGTCCAGGAGCAGCTGCGGGTGCGCCTCACGGGTCATGGGCAGCAGCATAGTTTGCGCAATGCGATTGTGTCCAATATGATTGTGCACATGAAGAGCCTCTACACCGCTCACGCCACCGCGACGGGTGAGGGCCGCAACGGCCACGCCGCCTCGGACGACGGACTGCTCGACGTCGACGTCCGCATCCCCGTCGAGATGGGCGGCCCCGGCGGCGCCACCAACCCCGAGCAGCTGTTCGCCGCCGGCTACGCGGCCTGCTTCCACTCCGCGCTCAAGGTGGTCGGGGGCGGCAGCGACCTGACCGGGTCCACGGTGTCCTCGGACGTCGCGATCGGCCGCCTCCCGTCGGGCGGGTTCGGCCTGGCCGTCGCGCTCCAGGTGAGCATCCCGGCACTGTCGCACGACGACGCCCTCGCGCTGGTGCAGAAGGCCCACGAGGTGTGCCCCTACTCCAACGCCATCCGCGGCAACGTCGAGGTCGACCTGCGCGTCGCCTGAACCCGAGGCAGTCTGATGGCGAGCGCCCGCGCGGTCGCCCCGACCTGCCTGCCCAACGATCGAGGAGAGACCGTGTCCGACACGACCGCATCGCTGTACGACCTCAGCTTCACCGACAACCACGGCCAGCCGGTCGACCTCAAGCAGTTCGAGGGTCGGCCCGTGCTCGTGGTGAACACCGCGAGCAAGTGCGGCTTCACCCCGCAGTACGACGGCCTGCAGGAGCTCCACGACAAGTTCCAGGACGAGGGCCTGGTCGTCATCGGCTTCCCCTGCGACCAGTTCGCCCACCAGGAGCCGGGTGACGACACCGAGATCGAGGAGTTCTGCCGGCTCAACCACGGTGTCACGTTCCCGCTGTCGACCAAGGTCGACGTGAACGGCTCCGACACCCACCCCGTGTTCGAGTTCCTGAAGGATCGCGCGGGGGGCATGCTCGGTTCGCGGATCAAGTGGAACTTCACCAAGTTCCTCGTCGCGCCCGACGGCCGCACCGTGAAGCGCTACGCGCCCAACGTCACGCCCGACAAGCTCGTCGGCGACATCGAGAAGGCCATCGCCGAGGAGCCCGCCGCCTAGGCATCCGCACGTCACGACGCCGCCGACGCACGTCCGTCGGTGGCTTCGTCACGCATCGGCTCAGTCGTCGTCGAGCAGGCCCTCGCGCAGGGTGGCGAGCGACTTGGTGAGCAGGCGCGACACGTGCATCTGCGAGACGCCCACCTCCTCGGCGATCTGGCTCTGCGTCATGCCGTGGAAGAAGCGCAGCGCGAGGATGCGGCGCTCGCGCGACGGGAGCGCCGCCAGCAGCGGCCGCAGCGACTCGCGGTACTCGATCGTCTCGAGGCTCGGGTCGACGTCGCCGAGGCGGTCGGCGAGCATCGGCGCGTCGTCGTCGCCGCCGACCGGTGCGTCGAGGCTGCTCGTCGAGTAGGCCTGGGCGCCCTCGAGCCCCTCGATGACGTCGTCCTCGCTGATGCCGAGGTGCGCGGCGATCTCGGCCACCGTCGGCGTGCGACCCGACGACTGCGACAGCTCGGCGGTGGCGCTGCCGATCGACAGCCGCAGCTCCTGCAGCCGGCGCGGCACGCGGATGGCCCAGCCCTTGTCGCGGAAGTGCCGCTTGATCTCGCCCACGATCGTCGGTGTCGCGTACGTCGAGAACTCGACGCCGCGCTCGGGGTCGAAGCGGTCGACAGCCTTGATGAGGCCGATGGTGCCCACCTGCACGAGGTCGTCGAGCGGCTCGCCGCGGTCGCGGAAGCGGCGCGCGAGGAACGACACGAGCGGCAGGTGCAGCGTGACGAGGTCGTCGCGCGCGCGGCGGTGGGCGGGGTCGTCGGCGGACGTCGACGCCAGCACCTCGAGCAGCTCGCGCTCCCGTTCACGCTGGGTCTCGCCCCACCGCGACGGCGTACGCGGCTCGGGCACGAGGTCGGGAGCCCGGCCGCCGCCCTGCGCGGGCACGAGGTCCGGTTCGGTCATGCGCGCACGCTCGCCGCGCTGCGCGAGGTGCGGAGCAGCACGGTCGTCTGGCTCGCATCGACCGTGGTGGTGACGTCGTCGACCAGGGCGGTGAGCACCGCCCACGCGAAGGTCTCGGTGCTCGGGAGGGCTCCGCTGTCGGTCTCGGCCCGGATCGCGATGTCGAGGCGGCCGTCGTCGTAGGGCACGAGCTCGCAGCGGACGTCGGTGCCGGGCAGGGCGCGCTCGATGAGCATGGTCGCGACCTCGTCGACGGCGAGGCGCACGTCCTCGAGCCGGTCGACGTCGAAGTCGAGGCGCGCGCAGCACGCCGTGGCCGCGGTGCGCACGAGCACGACCCACGCGCTCGACGCGGGGATGGACAGCCGGATCGCAGGTCTCACGTCCGCGAGGCTAACGCCCTCCACGCGCCGGAAGGCCGCGGACGCCCCGACGCGCCACCCGCGCGCTGACGCGGCGCCGTTCCGGGGTGAGACGTGATCACATCTGGCCGTGGCCGTGGCCTGAGAACGGATCGGGTTCTGGGTGAGGCGTGATCACATCGGGGTCAGTGGCCGTCGGAGGGGTCGTGGGCCGCGAGCTGCAGCAGGGCGTCGCCGGTGACCCGGTGCACCGTCCACTCGTCCATCGGCTCGGCGCCGATCGAGCGGTAGAAGCCGAGGGCCGGCTCGTTCCAGTCGAGCACCCACCACTCGAGGCGCCGGTAGCCGCGCTCGAGGCAGACGCGCGCGAGCGACTGCAGCAGCGCGGTGCCGTAGCCGTGGCCGCGCAGCTCGGGGCGCACGTAGAGGTCCTCGAGGTAGACGCCGTGCGTGCCCTTCCACGTCGAGGTGTTGAGGAACCACAGCGCGAACGCGCCGAGCACGTAGCCGCGGTCCTCGTCGGGGTGCTCGACCACGTGCGCGTAGGCCGCGGGGGCGCCGCTGGGCGTCGTCGAGGGGAGGTCGGGCGCCTCGGGCGTGCCGCCGAACAGCAGCGTGCGCAGCTGCTCCTGGGTGACCTCGACCTCGTGCGGCGCGCGCTCGTACTCGGCGAGGTCGTGGATCATCCCGAGGATCTCGGGGACGTCGGTCGGGCGCGCCGGGCGCAGCCGGCCGGTGATCGGGACGGGGCTCATGGGGACATCCCATCGCAGTCGTGGGTGCTCATGCAGGACGGCGCGCCCGGTCGCGGCGGGACCCGGTCCGGTCGCCGGCGAGGTGTTGACCACCGACAAGTCGCGATATATCGTCAACCCATCGCGAGCGTACGCCGTCCGATCGGACGCACCGGGACGCACGCGGAGAGGAGACCGACATGACTGCCTACGCAGGGGCCTGCGGCCCCCGAGGATTCGCCGGGTTCGACGACGACGACGTGGCCGCGATGGCCGAACAGCTGCGCGGCATGAAGCGGATGTTCATGGCCGGGCGCCGCGGTGGCCCCGGGCACGGCCCCGGAGGGCACGGCGGGCCGGGCGTCCCGTGGCGCGGGTTCGGGCCGGGCATGGCGCGCTGGGGCTTCCCCTTCGGCGACGGCGGCCCGCGTGCCCGAGCCGGCCGGGGCGACGTCCGCACCGCGGTGCTGGCGCTGCTCTGGGAGGGCCCGCGGCACGGCTACCAGATGATCCAGGAGATCGCCGAGCGCAGCGAGGGCGCGTGGAAGCCGAGCCCCGGCTCGATCTACCCGGTGCTCTCCGCGCTGCAGGACGAGGGCCTCGTCGACGACGAGAAGATCGAGGGCCGTCGCGTCTTCTCGCTCACCGACGCCGGACGCACCGCGGTCGAGGAGCGCGCCGAGGAGATCGCGCACGTCTTCGACTCCAACAAGGCCGAGGAGGACGCCGACCTCGTCGACATCCGCCCGCTCATCGCGGGCGTCGCCTCGGCCACCATGCAGGTGCTGCAGACCGGCAGCCCCGAGCAGGTCGCCGCGGCGCGCAAGGTGCTCGCCACCGCGCGCCGCGAGCTCTACCTGCTGCTCGCCGAGGACGACGAGGACGCGTGATGGGCGCCGAGGCTCCCTTGCGGGCAGGCGACCAGGACCGTCACGAGGCGGTGCTGGCGCTGTCCGACGAGTTCGCCGAGGGGCGGCTCGACCGCGACGAGTTCGACCGACGCCAGGCTGTCGCACTGGAGGCGACGTACCTGCACGACCTCGACCCGCTGTTCGCCGACCTGCCCGGTCGCGTGGCTCCCACCAGCCGCACGACCGCCCGGCCGCCCGTGCCGACGCGGACCGCGCCGCGGCCGGCTGCTCTCGCGGTGCTCGCCCTGCTGTCCGCGCTGGCGAGCCTCGCGCTGGTGGCGCTCGCGGTCGGATCGGTCGTGAGCGGCCACCTGCTGTGGCTGCTCGTGCCGCTGGCAGCGTTCGTCATCTCCCGCCGGGCCCGGCGTCGCGCCTACCGCTACGCGATCGCGCGCCAGGCGCTGGGCCCCGACCATTCCGCGTTCGTGCCGCCCCAGGCGTTCGCGCACGGGCGAGGGCACGGGCCGCACGGCTACGGCGCTCGCTGACCGGCGGCTCGTCAGTCGGAACGGCCGGGGAGCACGGGCGTCGCGGTGACGCGTGCGCGGAACACGCGGTAGGTCCAGCCCTGGTAGATCAGCACCACGGGGAAGAGCACCGCGGCTGCCACGGTCATCACGTGCAGCGCGTAGTCGCCGGAGGCCGCGCCCGCGACAGTCAAGGTCGCCGCTGCGTCCGAGCTCGAGACCAGCACGTTCGGGTAGAGGCCCGCGAACAGCCCTGCGACCGTCGCTCCGATCGTCACGGCCGTCGCGGCGAACGCCGCGCCCTCGTGGCGTCCGGCGTACCGCCACAGCGCGAGGGCGCCCGCGATCGCCACGACGAGCAGCGCGTACGAGAGCGGCGACTGGCCGGAGAGCGCGAACGTCCACGCCGCCGCGCCGACGGCGAGCAGGGCGGCCGGCCAGCGCAGCACGCGCAGCAGCGCGTGGGCGGAGTCGCGCACCTGGCCGTCGGTGCGCAGCGACAGGAACGTCGCGCCGTGCGCGAGGCACAGCGCGAGCAGGGTGACGCCGACGACGAGGCCGAACGGCGTGAGCAGGTCGACGAACGATCCGGTGAACGCGCCGTTCGCGTCGAAGGGCAGACCGGCCAGCAGGTCGCCGAGCCCGACGCCGATGAGGAGCGGGGCGAGCACCGAGCCGACCGTGAGCGTGGTGCTCCACGTACCGCGCCACCGGGAGCCCGGCGACTTGCCGCGGAACTCGAAGGAGACGCCGCGCACGATGAGCGCCACGAGGATGAGCACGAGCGCGAGGTAGAGCGCGGAGAACCACGTCGCGTACCACGCGGGGAACGCGGCGAACATCGACGCGCCCGCGACGATGAGCCAGACCTCGTTGCCGTCCCACACCGGGCCGATGGCGTTGATGGCCACCCGGCGATCGAGGTCTGTGCGCCCGACGAAGCGGTGCAGCGCACCGACGCCGAAGTCGAAGCCCTCGAGCACGAAGAAGCCGGTCCAGAACACGGCGACGATGGTGAACCACACCACCGGGAGACTCATCGCGGCCTCAGTAGGTGAGCTCGGGGACGCGTGGCGCGTCCACGTTGTCGGGGAGGGGGACGACGGGTTCGAGGCCCGCACGCGTGTGGCGCACCATGAGCACGAACGCGGTGATGCCGAGCACGGCGTAGAGGGTCACGAAGACCACGAGGCTGATCGCCACCTGCGTCGCGCTGACACCGGTGGAGACGCCGTTCTTCGTGAGCATGAGACCTTGCACGATCCAGGGCTGCCGACCGTTCTCGGTGAGCACCCAGCCCGCGGTGCCCATGACGAAGGGGAGCACCAGCGTCCACGCGGCGACGCGTTGGAACAGCCGCGACGAGTCGAGCCGCCGCCGCCACAGCAGCCAGGCGCCCCAGAGGCCGACCAGCATCGTGAGACCGGCCGGGTAGGCCATCGCGCGCATCGACCAGTACTGCACCTTCACGTCGGGGTAGTACTGCTGGTCGCCGTACTGCGGGTGGGCCTGCGACTCCTGCTGCTGCACCGGCGTGAGACCGAGCACCTGGCCGTTCGGGTCACCGGTCGCGAGGATCGAGAGCAGGTAGGGGATCTCGATGATCTTGGTGGGCGGGTCGTCGGCGGTCCAGCCGCCGATCTGCGCGATGGAGAACGAGCAGGGCTGGCACGTCGTCCACTGCGCCTCCATCGCGGCGACCTTGGCCGGCTGGTAGACCGTGATCGCCATCCCCAGCCTCCCGCCGACCTGCACCTGCAGGATCGACGCGACGAGCAGCACCCACACCGCGAGCTTCGCCGAGCGGTGGAACAGGGGAACGTCGTTGCCGCGTCGGAGGTGCCACGCCGACACCGCGAGCATGACGGCCGAACCGTAGACCAGCGCGGCGACGATGACGTGGACGTAGGCCCAGAGGAACACCGGGTTGGTGAACACGGCGCCGATGTCGTCGAGCACCGGTGCGCCGGTGGTCGGGTTCGTCGTGTAGCCGACGGGGTTCTGCATCCACGAGTTCGCAGCGATGATGAACAGCGCCGACAGGCATGCGCCGAGCGCGACGGCCCACGCCGACGCGAGGTGGACGCGGCGGGGGAGCACGTTCCAGCCGAACACCCACAGGCCGAGGAACGTCGACTCGAGGAAGAAGGCGGCGAGCCCCTCCATCGCGAGCGGGGCACCGAACACGTCGCCCACGAACTTCGAGTAGGCCGACCAGTCCATGCCGAACTGGAACTCCTGCACGAGACCCGTCACCACGCCGACGGCGATCGACAGCAGCATGAGCCCGCCGAAGAACCGGGTGAGGCGGCGCATGCCCTCGTCGCCGCTGCGGTACCAGCGGGTGTGGAGCACGGCGACGAGCAGCCCTAGCCCGATCGTGACCGGCACGAACAGGAAGTGGTAGATGCTCGTCGACGCGAACTGGATCCGCGCGAGGTCGAGCTGGCTCACGGAACAGGCTCCCCCAGGTCGTGGTGTGTCGCTCGCTCCGACGGTAGCGGGGACGACGCCGCCGCGCCTCCCCCGTGCGACAGCCTTCAGGTTCGCCTGAGCGCCGAGGGCGGTGCCCGGCTCAGGCCAGGGCGAAGAAGCGGATGCAGATCGCGCCGTTCTCGCTGCGCGCCATGCCCACGAAGACGGTCTCGGTGAGCCAGCGCAGACCCTCAGCCCCGGTCGTGAAGACCGGCGACGTGCGGTAGTAGTACGCGTTCTCCGGCACGTCGACGCCGTCGTCGAGCCGCGCGGTCACCTCCGGGCTGGCCCGCCAGAACCCGCGGTTGCGCACGTCGACGAGGTCGCCGTCGTCGGTGCGCAAGACGTAGCGCGCGTCGAGGTGCGCTACGCCGTCGCGGTCGACGTACCAGTCGCCGCCGCCCGGCAGGATCTCGCCGCACAACCGCGGTCCGGTGGCTGTTCCACCGGTGATCGGCACGTACACGAGCTGCTCGTGCTCGCTCGCACCACCCACCGGCAGGGCCGGTCCGACGTCGACGCGCACCTCGAAGGCGAGCTCGAGCAGAGGCTCGGGCAGGGGAGCCGGCGGCTGCGTCTCGGTCATGCGCGGACGCTAGCAAACGGGTCGCGTCACAACCCGTTGCTCGCTTCGCCGAGCCCGAGCGTCAGGGCCAGCGCGAGCAGCGTGACGGCGGAGAACGCACCGGCGAGCAGGCTGACGAGGATGGCCACGACTCCGCACGGGTGGCAGCGGGCCACCACGCCGGTGATGAGCCCCGCGACGGCGAACGCCGACGCGAGCAGGTTCGCGAGCGCCCACGACGCGACGACCTGTCCGGTCGTCCAGTCAGGGACGAGGGTCCAGGTCAGCAGCGGGATGGCACCGGCGCCGACGGCCAGCGCGAGGGCGACGTAGGCGCTCGTCCCCACGTCCGGCGCCGGGAGGCTCGGTGCGGATGCGTCTGCTGCGGGATCGAAAGCCATGCTCGGTGTCGGTCATCTCGGGCCCACCTCCCGCTTCCGTCCTCAGGCTAGGCGCCGGGCAGGCAGGTGGCTCGGCGCGCACGCGGCGGCGTCCGGATGCCGTGCGGCGTGCAGCTCCGTACGCGCGAGGGGCTCCCCACCGACACGGTGGAGAGCCCCTCACGAAGCGCGGGCAGCGTCAGGCCTTCTTGGTCTCCCAGAAGATCTCGGCGATCTCGTCGATCTTCGCGAGCAGGTTGTCGGCGACGGCGACGTCGAGCGAGCCCTTGGTGCCGCCGGCACCGGCCAGCTTCGTGGCCTCGTTGAACAGGCCGTTGAGCTGCGGGTACTTCTCGAAGTGCGGGGCCTTGAAGTAGTCGGTCCAGAGCACCCACAGGTGGTGCTTCACGAGGTCGGACCGCTCCTCCTTGATGGCGACGGCGCGGGCCTTGAAGACCTCGTCGTCGCTGGCGTGGTACTTCTCGATGCAGGCCTTGACCGACTGCGCCTCGATCGTGGCCTGGGCGGGGTCGTACACGCCGCAGGGGAGGTCGCAGTGGGCGTGGACGGTGACGGTCGGCGCGAACAGACGGCGCATCGGGGACCTCTCAAGCGTGGGGTGTGCGGGGAAAGGCTTGCCTTCGGTGACACTACCCCGCAGGGGAGTCGGCAGCACCAGGGAGGTGGCATGAGCGGGAGGGACGACGCGGTGCTGCCGTGGCGCACCGTGCGCGTCGAGGGCCGCTCGATGGAGCCGGCGCTGCGCGACGGCGATCTGCTGCTGTGCCGGCGGGCCGCAGGGGGCGACGTACGGCCAGGAGCGCTCGTGGTGGCACTGCGCCCCGATCGTCGCGACCTGACCCTGGTCAAGCGCGCGGCGCACCGTGACGAGCGAGGCGGCTGGTGGGTCGAGGGCGACGACGGCGCGCACAGCCACGACTCGTGGGTGTTCGGCCCGGTGCCCGACGACTGCGTCCGCGCCGTGGTCGTCGCCCGCTTGTGGCCGCGACCGGGCCGCCCGCGCTGAACCGAGTCGGACGGCGTCCGACCCCCGTGTCAAGGCGTCGTTCCGTCGTGCGACACTCCTCGGACGGGAGACCCCCGTGACGGCTGCCCCGCCCGCAGCGCCACCCCGCGCGGCACATCGGCTCGCCTCACCCCTGCCCCGTCGCCCAACCCGAGGTCTCCCATGAGCATCGCCCCCCTTCCCGTCCCCGGATACGAACCGCCGCCGGCCGACTCCCCGTACGACGCCGATCCGGCCTTCCCGCTGCACCTCGAGGGCAAGATCGAGGTTCGCCCGACGGTGCGGGTGCGCGACAACGCCGGCCTCGCGCTGGCGTACACGCCGGGCGTGGGTCGGGTGTCGCAGGCGATCGCCGACGACCCGTCGCTGGCGTGGCGCTACACGTGGAAGCGCAACTCCATCCTCATCGTCACCGACGGCACGGCGGTGCTCGGCCTCGGCGACATCGGCCCTCTCGCGGCGCTTCCGGTGATGGAGGGCAAGTCGTTGCTGTTCAAGGAGTTCGGCGGCGTCGACTGCGTGCCGATCTGCCTGGGCACCACCGACGTCGAGGAGATCATCGAGACGGTCGTGCGCATCGCGCCCGCCTACGGCGGGATCAACCTCGAGGACATCTCGGCGCCGCGCTGCTTCGAGATCGAGCGCCGACTGCAGGAGCTTCTCGACATCCCGGTGTTCCACGACGACCAGCACGGCACCGCCGTCGTGGCGACCGCGGCGCTGGAGAACGCCGCGAAGGTCACCGGCCGCACGCTGGCGGATCTGCGCGCGGTGGTGTCGGGCGCGGGTGCGGCGGGCATCGCCGTGGCCAACATGCTTCTCGCAGCGGGCATCGGCGACATCGCCGTGTGCGACCGAGGCGGAGTGATGACCTCCGACCGTGACGACCTCGGACCCGTGAAGCGCGACATGGCCGAGCGCACCAACAAGGCCGGCGTGCGCGGGTCGCTCGAGTTCGCCATGTCCGGGGCCGACGTGTTCATCGGCGTCTCGGGCGGATCGATCCCGCGCTCGACGGTCGCGACGATGGCGCGCGATGCGATCGTGTTCTCGCTCGCCAACCCCGTGCCCGAGATCCATCCGGACGACGCCCACGCGGCGGGCGCTGCCGTCGTGGCCACCGGGCGCAGCGACTTCCCGAACCAGATCAACAACGTGCTCGCGTTCCCCGGCATCTTCCGCGGCGCGCTCGACGCCGGTGCCACGCGGATCACCGAGGGCATGAAGCTCGCCGCGGCCGACGCGATCGCGGGGCTGGTGGGCGACGACCTCGCCCCCGACCGCATCGTCCCCGACCCCTTCGACCACCGGCTCGCGCCCGCGGTGTCGGAGGCGGTCGCCGCGGCTGCCCGCGCCGACGGCGTCGTCCGCGGTTAGCCTTCAGGTCTCGCGCGCACAGGTGAGCGAGACCCGGGTGGACGAGAGGGGTGGGCGATGACGCGCTTGCGGGTGCACTGCTTCTCGACGTCGTTGGACGGCCGCGCGGCAGGGTCGCACCAGTCGGTCGACGCCCCGATGGGCGTCGGCGGCGAGCTGCTGCACGGCTGGGTCTTCGAGACGGCCTACGGCCGCGCGATGATCGGGCAGGACGGCGGCTCCAACGGCGTCGACGACGCATGGCTGCGTCGCGGCGACGTCGGCGTGGGCGCGACCGTCATGGGCCGCAACATGTTCGGGCCGGTGCGCGGGCCCTGGCCCGACGACGAGTGGCGCGGTTGGTGGGGTGAGGAGCCGCCGTACCACCACGCGGTGTTCGTGCTGACGCACCATGCTCGCGAGCCGTTGGAGATGGCCGGAGGGACCACGTTCCACTTCGTCACCGACGGCCTCGACGCCGCGCTCGCGCGTGCGGTCGAGGCTGCCGACGGCGGCGACGTCCGGTTGGGCGGTGGCGTGTCCACCGTGAGGGAGGCTCTCAAACGGGGGCTCGTCGACGACCTGCACATCGCGCTGCTGCCGGCCGCGTTGGAGGACGGGGAGCGCCTCGTCGACGGCACTCGCGCGTGGCCCCCGGGCTACGCGCTTGTCGAGAGCGAGGCAGGCGAGCGCGCCCAGCACCTCCGTTTCACCCGCACCTGACCGCGGATGTGATCACTCCCTCACTGGCTTCGCCAGCGGGGGCCCACCGCGAGATCTACCTCGCGGAAACGTGATCACGAGCTCGGGAGGCTGCTCGCCGAGGGCGGCGCGAACCTCGGCGAGCACGTCGCCGCGCAGGCCGACCGCGTCGTGGGTCCAGAACGTCTCGGGGTAGACGATCGGCCCGCGCATCCATCCCTCGTACGCCGGGAACCGCACGGCCTGGAAGGCCGCGGCTGGAACTCGGGGCGACGCGGGCGTGAGCCCGAGCTCGGCGGCGTGCCCGAACCCGAGGCGCGCGTAGTAGCCGGGGTCGCCCTCGAGCACCACGACCGGCACCCCGGTCGCCTCCGCCGCGGCGACAGCACGCTCCACGAGCGCACCGCCGACACCGCGGCCCTGCGCGTCGGGCACCACCGACAGCGGGCTCAGGACGCGGGCTTCGACGAGCGCGTCCTCGGCGTCGATCCAGCACCGGGTGATCCGCACGTGCCCGACGACGCGGCCGTCGGCCTCGGCGACGAACCCGACGCTGTCGTCGCGCCCGCCGAGATCGGCCTCGAGCGGCGCCACGGCCGGGTCGTCGGCGAAGGCGGCGCGCACGACGGCGAAGACCGCATCCGCGTCGTCGGGCCGCTGATCACGGATCGTCACGTCGAGCGCCGCCATGACCCGACGCTACTGCTGCGGGGTCGCGCACGGCTGCGGCGTCGGTAGGGTCGGGGGCATGTTCGCCGTCACCGCCACCTCGTTCTCGTCCGACGACCCGCTGTCGGGGCTCACGCTCGGCGACATGCCCGACACGGTCGTGCCGGAGGGCTGGGTGCGCGTGCACCCGCGCGCCGCGAGCCTCAACCACCACGACCTGTGGTCGCTCAAGGGCGTCGGTCTGCGCCCGGAGCAGCTGCCGATGATCCTCGGCGGCGACGCCGCCGGGGTGCTCGACGACGGCACGCCGGTGATCGTGCACGAGGTGATCGGCGACCCGGCCGCCGGCGGGGGCGACGAGACGCTCGACCCCAAGCGCTCGCTGCTGTCGGAGAAGCACCCGGGCACGCTCGCCGAGACCGTCGCGGTGCCGGCGTACAACATCGTGGCCAAGCCCGACGACCTCACGTTCGAGGAGGCCGCGTGCCTTCCCACGGCGTGGCTCACGGCTTACCGGATGCTCGTGACGAAGTCGGGTCTGCGCGTCGGTGACACGGTGCTGGTGCAGGGCGCGGGCGGTGGTGTCGCGACCGCCGCGATCCAGCTCGCCAGCGTGCTCGGCTACCGCGTGTGGGCCACCAGCCGCGACGAGGCCAAGCGTGCTCGCGCGGTCGAGCTCGGCGCCGCCGAGGCGTTCGAGCCGGGCGCCCGGCTGCCCGAGCGCGTCGACGCGGTCATCGAGACCGTCGGCGAGGCGACGTGGTCGCACTCGCTGAAGTCGCTGCGTCCCGGTGGAGTGCTCGTGGTCTCGGGCGCGACGAGCGGGCCCAACCCGCCCGCCGACCTCGCGCGCGTGTTCTTCCTCCAGCTCTCGGTCGTCGGCTCCACGATGGGCACGAAGGCCGAGCTCGAGTCGCTCGTGGCGCTGCTCGTCGACACCGGCGTGCGCCCGACCATCGACCACGTCTACGACCTGCGCGACGCCCGAGCGGCGTTCGAGAAGCTCGCGTCGGGCGACGTCGTCGGCAAGATCGTCCTCACCACCACCTGACGTCGTGCCCGCAGCCGAGCGCACCGTCGACGTGCAGGGGATCCCCGTGCACGTCGTCGAGCGCGGCGCGGGCACGCCGATCGTGCTCGTGCATGGCTGGTCGGCCGACCACCGCTACATGGTGGCCGACCTCGACGGAATCCTCGAGGCGCACGGCGGCTGGCGCCGCGTGTACGTCGACCTGCCGGGGCACGGCACCACACCGGCACCCGAGTGGCTCTCGACCCAGGACCAGATGCTCTCGATCCTCGGTGAGGTCGTCGACGTCGTCGTGCCCGACGAGCGCGTCGCCCTCGTCGGCAGCTCGTACGGCGGGCACCTGGCGCTCGGGCTCACGCGTCTCGTGCCCGAGCGGCTGCTCGGCGTCTGCCTCGTCGTCCCCGACATGCCCTCGCCGCAGAACACGCGGCTTACCGAGCCGTCGGCGGTGTTCGCCGAGGACGCCGCCTTCGCGTCGCTCTCCGACGACGAGCAGTGGATGCGCGACGCGCTCGTGGTGCGCCAGCAGTGGATGCTCGCCGAGCTTCGCGAGCACGACGCACCGGCGTACGCCGCGGCCGACTACGCATTCCTCGAGCGGCTCGACGCCGCGTACATCCCCAGCGGGTCAGCGGGACCGCCGGGCGAGCCGTTCACCGGTGCGTCGCTCGTCGTCTGCGGCCGGCAGGACTCGACCACCGGGTTCCGCGGCGCGTGGCCGCTCGTCGACGAGCTGCCGCGTGCCACGTTCGCCGTGCTCGACCTCGCCGGCCACCAGCTCGGCCGCCTGGAACGGCCGGTGCTCTTCGGCGCGCTCGTCACCGACTGGCTCGACCGCGTCCGCTCGGTGTCGCCACGCCGCCCGCTCTGAGCACTGCTCGCGGACGAGGTCAGGCGATGCGCTCGATGCGGGAGTTCTGCGCGAGCGGGTGCTCGGCGAGCAACGGCGAGATCGCGTCGAGGAGGTCTTGAGCCGACGGGCCGTAGACGTAGACAGCGGTCTCGTGCGTGCCCTCCCAGAACGCCTGCAGCACGCCGTGCCCCTGCACCCGCTCGTGCAGCGCGTCGAGGAACTCGTTGATGTCGTGCCCGGCGTAGACCTCGGCGGGGAGGCCGTGCCCGTCGACGTAGACGGCCACGCCCTCGGCGGTGCCGATGTCGCGGGGCGGGAGGTCGTCGACGACGAGGCGGGAGCCGCGCGGGGCGCCGAGCCGTTCGAGGAGGTCGATCGTGGCGTCGAGCACCTCGGCCGCGTCGCCGACGACCTCGGCGCGCACGGCGCAGGACAGGGGCTCGCCCTCCGGGCTGCGCAGCGTGCCTCCGGCCGTGACGCGGCTGCCCGGGAACCGGGACTCGAGCCAATAGGCGAGCGGGTCCTCGAAGCGGTCACCCCGCTGCGGCCCCGGGAGGCGAGCGTTGAGCAGTGCTTCGAGGTTCGAGGTGCCGTCCATGCTCCGACTTCCTGGCCCGCGTTCCCCCGAACTCGGTGATCCTGCCACCCTGAACCGCGGTCGATGCCACTCGGCGCGCGAATCCCGACGCGATCCTGACGTCGGGTTCACCCGTCCGGCTCGACGCCGGGCTCGTCAGCCCTTCGCGTCGGCCCAGGACTCCGCGACCGTGGTGTCGGACACCAGGCGGACGCCGGAGCCTGCGCACCACCACGCTGCGGTCGACTGCAGCGCGTCGTCGACGATCGCGGCGACGCGGTCGGAATCCGCCTCGGCGCACTCGACGAGCAGCTCGTCGTGCAGGCAGAGCACGATGCGCGCGTCGGTGCCGGTCAGGCCCGCGCGCACGGTCGCGGCCCACGCCTTGAACAGCTCTGCGGCCGCGCCCTGCACGACGGCGTTGCGGGCGAAGCGCCCGTATCCGTGCGCGGACGCCGACGACTGCTCGCCGTCGGCGCCGGGCTGGTGCAGCGACGAGAGGCGTAGCAGGCGCCCGCCGTAGGTGCGCAGGTCGACGCCGCGACGACCGAGGTCCTCGGCGTCGCGCAGGTAGGTGATCGCCGCGGGGTAGGTGCGCTCCATGTCCTTGAGCGCCTCGCCCGCGGGGCCGGTGGTCTGCCCGTACATCGCCGCGAGCACGGCCACCTTCGCCGTCGGCCGGTCGCTGCCCAGCGCCCGGGCCACGGGCGCGTACATGTCGTCGTCGCGCGCCGCCTCGGCCAGCCGTGCATCGCCGGACACGGCTGCCAGCACGCGCGGCTCGATCTGCCCGAGGTCGCTGCGCACGAGCACCCGCCGTGGCGCGGGCCGGATCGCGGGCCGCAGCTCGCCCGGCAGGTTGTGCAGGCCGGCCGACGCCGTCATGCGACCGGCGCCCTCGCTCGCCCCCCACACGCCGCGCAGCCGGTCGTCGGCGCCGACGTCGCGGTCGACCCAGGTCCAGCCGTACGTCGTCGCGACGCGCTCGGCCTTGCGCCACTGCAGCAGCGCGGAAACACCCGCGGATCCGGCGGCGTAGGGCTCGAGACGCCACGACCGCGTGTCGGGGACGTCGACGCCGTGACGCGCCAGCAGGTCGCGCACGACGGCGGGGTTGCGCAGGTCGACGACGTCGCCGCCGAACGCGTCCCACACGACGCCGTCGCGGGCACGTCGGATCTCGGCCTCCTCGGCCTCGCTGCGCGGACGCGGGCCGACGGTCTCCGTGAGCATCGTCTCGAGGATCGCGCGGTCGACGGGCAGGCCGTCGTGCTCGAGCTCGACGCACAGCAGCGCGGCCATCGACTCCGACAGCGCCACGAGGTAGGGCAGCGGCGACGCACCGGGCGCCGCGCGGTGGTCGGGAAGGGCGCGCACGTCGCGTTCCTGCGCGGCGAACACGTCGAGCGCGAGCCGCGCCCACGTCGAGGCATGCTCGAGGCTGCGCGACCACTCGCCGCGCAGCCACTCGCGCGAGAGCTGGCCGTCGGGGCGCACGGCGTCGTCGGCCTCGCCTGCGAGGTCGAGCAGCGAGAGCTCGCCGAGAGCGTGCGGCGGCTCGGGCAGGCCACGGTGCGCCGCCCACACGGCGCCCTCGTCGTCGCGCCAGATGCCGTGCAGCAGGCGCGCGACCGCCGCGAGGTCCCAGCACGCGCGTGGCCGGACTCCGGCCGCGACGAGCGGAGCGGCGTGCACGCGCGCCGACCACCACACCCAGCGGGGCGCGAGCGGCTCGAGGGCGGCGACGACGCCGGCGGGATCGCCCGCCACCGGCCGCGAGCCGCCGTCCCACGCCAGGGCGACGCCGATGCCCGGCGCGACGACCAGCGCCACCGGGGTGCCGCGGCGCACGCCTGCGGCGTCGAGCTCGTCGCGCAGCGTCGCGTGCTCGGCCCCGGTCACGACGTCATCGTGCCCTGACCCGCCGACGCAGGTGCCCCGACCCCTACCCCGCGGAGAGATCACCCCAGCGAGGCCGACGGGCTCAGGTGTGATCACGTGTGAGCCAGGTCGTCGTGGCTCAGGTGTGATCACGTGTCAGCCAGTCCCGGTGGCCCAGGTGTGTGATCACGTGCGACCCGAGGTCACGTGGCTCAGGTGTGATCATGTGTGCCCGAGGTCGACGTGGCGGTCAGTCGTCGTCGGACTCGTCGTCGAGGCGCGCGAGCCACACCGCGAGCCGCTCCACGGGGATCTCGAACTCCGGGTTGAGGTCGACGAAGGTGCGCAGCTGCTCGGCCAGCCACGCGAACGTGACCTCCTCGTCGCCGCGACGCGACTCGAGCTCCTCGACCCCGCGGTCGGTGAAGTACACAGGCCCTCCCGGCGCCGGCTACGCGAACGCCGCCTCGACGATGGCGTGCTGCTCCCGCTCGTGCACCTTGTGCGTGCCCACGGCGGGGGACGACGCCGCCTTGCGCGACACCTTCCGCAGGGCACGACCCGGCAGGAGCTCGTGCAGGCCGAGCGCGACGAAGCCCCAGGCGCCCTGGTTGGCCGGCTCCTCCTGCACCCACACGATGTCGGCGTCTCCGGGGTAGGCCGCGACGGCCTCCCGGATCTCCTCCTCGGGCAGCGGCGCGAGCCGCTCGAGGCGCACGATCGCGACGTCGGTGCGACCGTTGCGCCCGCGCTCGGCGACGAGGTCCCAGGAGACCTTGCCGGTGCACAGCAGGATGCGCGTGACGCCGGCCGGGTCGACGGTGGTGTCGCGCAGCACCGGTTCGAAGGTACCCGTCGTGAAGTCGGTGCGCTTGGACCCCGCGGCCTTGAGCCGCAGCATCGACTTGGGCGTGAACACGATCAACGGCTTGTGGTACGGCGCCAGCGCCTGGGTGCGCAGCAGGTGGAAGTACGACGCAGGTGTCGAGGGCATCGCGACGGTCATGTTGCCCTGCGCGCACATCTGCAGGTAGCGCTCGATGCGCGCGGACGAGTGGTCGGGCCCCTGGCCCTCGTAGCCGTGGGGCAGGAGCAGCGTGACGCCGGAGGTCTGGCCCCACTTCTGCTCGCCCGAGCTGATGAACTCGTCGATGATCGTCTGCGCGCCGTCGGCGAAGTCGCCGAACTGCGCCTCCCAGAGGACGAGCGCCTCGGGGTCGGCCACCGAGTAGCCGTACTCGAAGCCCATCGCGGCGTACTCCGAGAGCAGCGAGTCGTAGACGAAGAAGTACCCCTGCTCGTCCCACGGGGCGAGGTGCGCCAGCGGGGTCCACTCCTCGCCGGTGACGCGGTCGACGACCACGGAGTGCCGCTGGCCGAACGTGCCGCGACGGGAGTCCTGACCCGCGAGGCGCACGGTGCGGCCCTCGATGAGCAGCGAGCCGAAGGCGAGGGTCTCGCCCATCGCCCAGTCGATCGTGCCGTCCTCGACCATCTGCGCGCGGCGCTGCAGCTGCGGGATCAGGCGCGGGTGCACGGTGAATCCCGCGGGCATCTCGACCTGCGCGCGCACGATGCGGTCGACCACGTCGTCGCCGATCGCGGTCTCGACGCGCACCGGGAACTCGGGAGGCTCGGGGTGCGACATCTCGACCGGGTGCGTGAGCGCGTCGCGCGTCTCGGTGAAGATGCGCTCGAGGTGCTCCTGGTACTCGCGCAGCGCCTGCTCGGCCTCCTCGACGGTGATGTCGCCGCGACCGATGAGCGCCTCGGTGTAGAGCTTGCGGGTCGAGCGCTTGGCGTCGATCAGGTTGTACATGAGCGGCTGCGTCAGCGACGGGTCGTCGGCCTCGTTGTGGCCGCGGCGGCGGTAGCAGATCATGTCGACGACGACGTCCTTGTGGAACGCCTGCCGGAACTCGTAGGCGAGCCGAGCCACGCGGACGACGGCCTCGGGGTCGTCGCCGTTCACGTGGAAGATCGGCGCCTGCACCATGCGGGCGACGTCGGTGGCGTAGACCGACGAGCGCGACGACTCGGGGGCGGTGGTGAACCCGACCTGGTTGTTCACGACGATGTGCACGGTGCCGCCGGTGCGGTAGCCGCGCAGCTGCGAGAGGTTGAGGGTCTCGGTGACGACGCCCTGGCCGGCGAACGCGGCGTCGCCGTGCAGGAGAACGGGCAGCACCGAGAACACCCGGCCGCGGGGCAGGTGGTCCTGCTTGGCGCGCACGACGCCCTCGAGCACCGGGTTGACGGCCTCGAGGTGCGACGGGTTGGCCGCGAGGTAGACCGGGATCTGCTCGCCGTGCTCGGCGGTGAACACGCCCTCGGTGCCGAGGTGGTACTTCACGTCGCCGGAGCCCTGCACGGACCCCTCGACCTCGAAGTCGCCCTCGAACTCGCGGAAGATCTGGCCGTAGGACTTGCCGGCGATGTTGGCGAGCACGTTGAGCCGGCCCCGGTGCGGCATGCCGATGCACACCTCGTCGAGGCCGTCCTCGGCGGCGGCCGAGAGCACGGCGTCCATGAGCGGGATGGTCGACTCGGCGCCCTCGAGCGAGAACCGCTTCTGCCCGACGTACTTCGTCTGCAGGAACGTCTCGAACGCCTCGGCGCCGTTGAGGCTGCGCAGGATCCGCAGCTGCTCCTCGCGCGGGGGCTTGTCGTAGCGGCGCTCGACGCGCGACTGGATCCAGGCCCGCTGCTCCGGGTCCTGCATGTGCATGTACTCGATGCCGACTGTGCGGCAGTAGGCGTCGCGCAGCACGCCCAGGATGTCGCGCAGCTTCATGAACGGCTTGCCGCCGAAGCCTGCCGTGGCGAACTCGCGGTCGAGGTCCCAGAGCGTGAGGCCGTGGCTCGCGACGTCGAGGTCGACGTGGCTGCGCTGGTTGTACTCGAGCGGGTCGGTGTCGGCCATGAGGTGGCCGCGCACGCGGAACGCGTGGATGAGCTCGTGGACCCGCGAGGTCCTGTCGAGCTGGTCGTCGTGCGAGGTGGCGATGTCGCCGGCCCAGCGGATCGGCTCGTAGGGGATCTTCAGCGCGTGGAACACACCGTCGTAGAAGTCGTGCTCGCCGAGCAGCAGCTGGTGCACGAGGCGCAGGAACTCGCCGGACTGCGCGCCCTGGATGATGCGGTGGTCGTAGGTCGACGTGAGGGTGGTGACCTTGCTGATGGCGTGCCGAGTGATGGTCTCGAGGGCCGCGCCCTGCCACTCGGCCGGGTACTCGATGGCGCCGACGCCGATGATCGCGCCCTGGCCCTGCATGAGCCGCGGCACCGAGTGCACGGTGCCGATGCCACCGGGGTTCGTGAGGCTGACGGTGGTGCCCGCGAAGTCGTCGGGCGAGAGCTTGCCGCCGCGCGCCTTGCGGATGAGCTCCTCGTAGGCCGCCCAGAACGTCGCGAAGTCCATCTGGTCGGCGTTCTTGATGTTGGGCACGAGCAGCTGGCGCGAGCCGTCGGGCTTGGCCAGGTCGATGGCGATGCCGAGGTTGACCCGCTCGTTCTGCAGGACCGCAGGCTTCCCGCCGAACTCGGTGAAGCCGTAGTTCATCTCGGGCATGGCCTTGAGCGCCTGCACGAGCGCCCACCCGACGAGGTGGGTGAACGATACCTTGCCGCCGCGGCTGCGGGAGAGGTGGTTGTTGATGACGATGCGGTTGTCCCAGAGCAGCTTCACGGGCACCGAGCGCACGCTCGTCGCCGTGGGCACCGCGAGGCTGGCCTCCATGTTGGTGACCACGCGGGCCGCGGGGCCGCGCAGCACGGTCGGCTCGACGGCGGCGGCCTGCGCCGCGGGGGCCGGGGTGATCACCGGCGCGGGAGCGGCGGGCGCTGGGGCCGGGGCGAGCGGCTGGGGGGCGGCGTGCCGCGCGATCTCGGCGTCGGACGCGAGCTCGGCGGCCTCGGCGGCCGCCTTCGCGGCCTTGCGCGCCTCGGTGGCGGCGGCGACGAGCGCGGCGTCGGCGTGCTCGGTGGGCACGTAGTCGGCGAAGAAGTCCCACCAGGCAGGGTCGACGCTGTTCCGGTCGGTGAGGTACTGCTGGTAGATCTCGTCGACGAGCCACTCGTTGGGTCCGAAAGCGGCGAGGCGGCTGCTCAGGTCCGACGTCATCGACGACCCTTCCGGTCGATTGTGAGCCCAGTTCACATCGCGGGCTCGTCGGAGGACGATGCTACGCGGCCGCGCTGAGGGTCACCTGACCGGTCCCGTCGAGCGGAACCCGTCGTCTCGTCCGAGTCCCGTCAGGTGACGTCGCGGCGCTGGGTCGTGGCCGCCGCGGCCAGTGCGAACACGGCGGTCCAGCCGATGAGCACGAGGCTCGCGCCCCACACGGGCAGGTAGGCCTCGTTGTTGTTGGTTCCCGTGGCCTGCAGGATCCCGTTGAGCGCCCCGCCCGGGAGCCACTTGCCGATCTTGGGCAGGAACGACACCACGAGCGACTCGATGATGAGCACCCACACCAGCACCCCGAGGATCGCGGCGATCTGGTTGCGGACCAGGGTGCCGACGGCGACTCCGAGTACGGCGAACAGGGCGCAGCCGAGGATGGAGCCGCCCGCGATCTGCCACAACGCCGTCCAGGGGATGTCGGCGTGCGTCTTCAGCGGCAGCAGCGCCAGGGCGAGCGCGTAGCCGAACGCGACACCGACGACGCCGTACACCGCCCCGATGATCGCGTACGCGGCCATCTTCGCGACCATCACCTTGTTGCGGTGCGGTTCGGCCAGCAGCGTCGACGTGAGCGTCTGGTGCCGCAGCTCCTGGGTCATGCCCAGGGTGCCGATGATGATGGCGAACAGGTAGGCGCCGCCGGCCTGGGCGAAGACGTTGCGCATGCCCTGGGGCGTGGTGAGGTGCGAGACGGTGACGCCGGGCTGCTCGGGCGCCAGGATCGAGGCGGCCACGCCGATCCCGATGAACAGCACGACGCCGATGAGCATGCCGAGCCACATCTTGGTGCTCGTGACCTTGAGCAGCTCGGCCGAGACCAGCCGGCTGCGCGCGTCGATCGAGGCCGCGGGGCGGGGTGCGGTCAGGGTGCTCATGAGGTGGCTCCACCGGTGAGGGACAGGAAGACCTGTTCGAGGTCGGACGCCGCGGGGCGCAGCTCGTGGAGCTCCACCTGCGCGCCGAAGGCGATGTGCCCGACGGTCGCGGCGTCGGCGTCGACGACCTCGAGACCGTGGTCGGTGAGGGTGACGCGCGCCTGCGGGGCGTGCTCCGCGAGGGCGTCGGCCAGCTGCTGCGGGGTCGGCGTCGCCACGACGACGTGGCTGTGGTCTGCGGTGAGCTCGGCGAGGGGGCACGCGCGCACGAGGCGCCCGTTGGCGATGATCACGACGTCGTCGACGGTCTGCTCGACCTCGGAGAGCACGTGGCTGGAGATGAGGACCGTGCGCCCCTGAGAGGCGAGGTAGCGCAGGAACGAGCGCAGCCAGGCGATGCCTTCGGGGTCGAGGCCGTTGGCCGGCTCGTCGAGGACGAGGACGCCGGGGTCGCCGAGCAGGGCCGCGGCCAGCTGCAGCCGCTGCCGCATGCCGAGGCTGAACCCACCGACGCTGCGTCCGGCCGAGTCGGTGAGCCCGACGAGCTCGAGGGTCTCGTCGGCGCGCGCCTCCGCGATGCCGCCGGCGCGGGCGAGCACCAGCAGGTGGTTGCGCGCGCTGCGGCCGGGGTGGAAGCCGGTGGCCTCGAGCGCCGCGCCGACCACGCGTGCGGGGTGACCGATGGCGTCGTAGCTGTGCCCGCCGATCCTGGCCGTGCCGGACGTGGGGGCCACGAGACCGAGCAGGCAGCGCAGGGTGGTGGTCTTGCCGGCGCCGTTGGGGCCCAGGAAGCCA
>Ga0302299_10000356_pt1 | contig 24255 bp, 19 predicted proteins | sample III_Fen_N3_4_FD_198795 | JGI IMG/M metagenome (GOLD analysis project Ga0302299, IMG submission 198795) | Peat permafrost microbial communities from Stordalen Mire near Abisko, Sweden - III_Fen_N3_4 | ecosystem: Environmental > Terrestrial > Soil > Wetlands > Permafrost | place: Sweden: Abisko...
GACCGGGACGCAGAATCGCGGGGTCGATCATGTCCTCGCGGTTCGACGCGCCGATCACGATGACGTTCTCCAGACCCTCCACGCCGTCGATCTCGCTGAGCAGCTGCGGGACGATCGTGTTCTCGACGTCGGAGCTCACGCCGGAACCGCGGGTGCGGAACAGCGAGTCCATCTCGTCGAAGAAGACGATGACGGGGACGCCTTCGCTGGCCTTCTCGCGGGCGCGCTGGAAGACCAGGCGGATGTGGCGCTCGGTCTCACCGACGTACTTGTTGAGCAGCTCCGGACCCTTGATGTTCAGGAAGTACGACTTGGCTTCCTTCTGCCCGCTCACCTCGGCAACCTTCTTGGCCAGCGAGTTGGCCACGGCCTTGGCGATCAGGGTCTTGCCGCAGCCAGGAGGGCCGTAGAGCAGGATCCCCTTCGGCGGCCGCAACTTGTGCTCGGCGAAGAGATCCTGGTGCAGGTACGGCAGCTCGACGGCGTCGCGGATCATCTCGATCTGGCCGGCCAAGCCGCCGATGTCCGCGTAGTCGATGTCGGGCACTTCCTCCAGGACGAGCTCCTCGACCTCGGCCTTGGGGATCCGCTCGTAGACGTATCCCGACTTGGGCTCGAGCAGCAACGAGTCGCCGGCCCGGATCGGCTGGTCGGCGAGCGTCTCCGCGATCCGCACGATCCGTTCGTCGTCGGTGTGCCCGATCACCAGCGCGCGCTCGCCGTCGTCGAGCAGCTCCTTGAACAGCACGACCTCGCCGACGCGCTCGAAGCCCATGACGCGCACGACGTTGAGGGCCTCGTTGAGCATGACCTCGCGCCCGCGGACCAGCTCGTCGGCCTCGACGTCGGGGCTGACGTTGACGCGGAGTTTGCGACCACCGGTGAACACGTCGACGCTCGCGTCGTCGTGGCGCTCCAGAAACACCCCGTAGCCCGAGGGTGGTTGGGCGAGGCGGTCGACCTCTTCCTTCATGGCCACCATCTGGTCGCGCGCCTCGCGCAACGTGGTGGCCAGGCGCTGATTCTGGGCCCGGCTCGCGGCCAGCTCACGCGCCAGTTCGGCAGGGTCCGGTGCCATCTCGTCCTCGGATGCGGGCATCGCGCTCACCTCCCAGCAGGGCTGTGTCTGTGACCCTACCCTCGGCACGGTGGCGACGAACCTGGACGATTTCCGGCGGCGTGTTGCCGGGAATGTGATGTCGGCGTCGACGGCGATTCGTGAGCCACTGGAGAGAGACTGTGCCGTGCCGGCTGCCCGATCGTGCCGGGCACTGGAGCGCTCGTGACGGTGGCCCAGCCCTCGACAGGTCGCTGTGGTCCGCGGTCGCGGCCTCGGCTCGCGGAGGCCGGGCGGTCCCGATCAGACCGACGCCCCGCCCGTCCGAGTTGCCCGATGTGTACCGGTTTCGCTGCCGGTGAACGGCCGTTCTGCTCACCACTTACCGAATCAACGCTTCGATGCTTCAACACTTACTGAAGCAACGCTTCGACGCTTCAGTTTCGCCGCAACGCTTCGACGCTTCAGTTTCGCCCCACGCTTCGACGCTTCAGTTTCGGTCCCCCCGGGGGGCGTCAGCCTTCGCTGGACGCGACGTCGCTCGGGGCGGTGTCCGTGGCCGCCCAGTCGGTTCCGTAGGACCCCTTCGCCGGGCGCCGACGGCGCAGTGGTGCCCTCACCCCCGGCGCCAGCCGGCGCGCGGTCACCAGGAAGCCCGTGTGCCCGATCATCCGGTGGTCGGGGCGGACGGCGAGCCCCTCGACGTGCCACCCCCGGACGATCGTCTCGCTGGCCTGCGGCTCGGTGAACCCCTCGTGTCCGCGCAGCGCCTCGACGGTCCGCGACAGCTGCGTGGTGGTGGCCACGTAGGCGAGCAGTACCCCACCGGGCACCATCCGGTCGGCCATGACCTCGATGCACTCCCACGGGGCGAGCATGTCCAGCACCACGCGGTCGACGTCGTCGTCGCTGACCGTCTCGGCCAGGTCCCCCACGGTCAGTCGCCAGGCCGGGTGCTCAGCGCCGAAGAATGCGCGGACGTTGTCCTGCGCGATCGCGGCGAAGTCGGCCCGCCGCTCGTAGGAAGAGACGAGGCCTTCGTCCCCCACCGCCCGCAGCAAGGAGCAGGCGAGGGCGCCGGACCCCACCCCCGCCTCCACGACGCGAGCCCCCGGAAAGAGGTCGGCCAGCTGCACGATCTGCCCGGCGTCCTTGGGGTAGACGACGGTCGCCCCCCGGGGCATGGACAGGACGAAGTCGTTCAGCAGCGGTCGCAGGGCGAGGTATGACGTGCCGCCGGTGGACGCGAGCACGACTCCTTCGGGCCCACCGATCAGCGTGTCGTGGTCGATGGAGCCCTTGTGCGTGTGGAACTGCTTACCGCTGACCAGCGTGAAGGTGTGGTGCCGCCCCTTCGGGTCGGTGAGCTGCACCTGGTCCCCGGCCCGGAACGGACCGCGCCGGTGCTTGGCCCCGGTGGGCGCCATCAACCCACCCCGAGCCGGCCCAGGGCCCGCTCGACGTCGGCGCGGGCGAGCACGCCGTAGATGGCACCGCCGGCGTCGAGCACCAGGTACTCCGGACAGGTCGAGCCCGCCAGGCGCTGAAGCAACGGCGTCCCGGACAGGTCGATCGGGAGCGTGGACTCGGCATCCACTTGCCGGGCGACCGCAGCGACCGTCACCCAGGGGCGACGTTGCTCGGGCAGGGCCGACACCGCGGCTTCGGCCACGATTCCCTTCGCCTGGCCCTCGTGGTCGACGATGACCAGGGCGCGCGCCCCGGCCTCGTGCAGGCGACGGACCGCCTCGGCGACCGGCACCTCGGGGGTGACCGGGATCGCCCGCCGGGTCAGGGCGCGCACCTGGAGGGCGGGCAGCTGCTCGCGCACGCGCGACGACGCGAGGGCCCGCCCGGCTCCGGTCCAGATGAACGCCGCGAGCAGGATCGACCAGAGCCCGAACACGTACCCGCCGAAGGCCAGCTGGGTGCCGCCGGTGACTGCCGGGAGCAGGCCGAACAGGGCGAGGACGACCGCGAAGCCACGCCCGACCCAGGCGGCGACGACCGTTCCGGTGTGCTCGCTGCGGGAGGCGCCCCACACCACGTCGCGCAGCATGCGCCCGCCGTCGAGGGGAAGCCCGGGAATCAGGTTGAAGGCGCCGACGATCAGGTTGGCCCACGCCAGCTGGAAGACCACGAGCCCCACGATCGTGTCTCCAGGAATCGCCCGGGACAGCACCCACGTCAGCGCGCCGACCGCCAGCGAGGTCAGCGGTCCCACGACAGCGATGACGAAGTCCTTGCCAGGACGGTGGTCGTCGCCGCCGATCTCGCTGACCCCCCCGAGCACATGCAGCGTGATCCGGTGCACCGGGAAGCCGTAGCCCTTGGCGACCACGGCATGGGCCAGCTCGTGGGCGAGGACCGAGAGGCCGAGCAGCACCGCGAAGGTGAACGCCACGGTGAGGAGCAGACCACCGGCCAGGTCGGGGAACTGGCTGCTGAACACCGGAAGCACCAGCAAGGCGATGACCGCGCTGCCGAGGAACCACGACCAGGAGACGACCACCGGCACGCCGAACGGCCGACCGAGGCTCATCCCCTCGACGGCGCGGGTTCCGCTCGGTGGCCCGGACACGGTCACGATGCTAGGCAAGGGTCCGGTCGAGTCGACCGACCGGCACTGTCGGAACCTTCTCCTAGGGTGGTCCCGTGACCGAATCCGTCGTCGACCCGACGCCGCAGACCGACGAGCGCGTGCGGGCCCTGTCGCCATCGCGGGCCAGCGACTTCATGAACTGTCCCCTGCTCTACCGGTTCCGGGTCGTCGACAAGCTCCCCCAGGCGCCGAGCCCGGCGGCCACGCGCGGCACCGTCGTCCACACCGTCCTGGAACGGCTGTTCGACCTGCCGGCCACCGAGCGGACGCTGGCGGCAGCCGCCGGGCTGGTCGACGCGGCCTGGCAGCAGACACTCGCGGACGACCCCGAGCTGGCGGCGCTGTTCACCGAGGGCGGCGCCGGTGCCGATGTGGCCGATGTGGCCGACTGGATCGGCGGCGCTGAGGACCTGCTCGCCACGTACTTCGAGCTGGAGAACCCGACCCGGCTGGAGCCGGCCGAGCGGGAGCTGCACGTCGAGGTCCCCCTGGCGTCGGGTCTGGTGCTGCGCGGCTACGTCGACCGGCTCGACCAGGCAGCCGACGGCGCGTTGCGGGTGGTGGACTACAAGACCGGCCGGGCACCGCGCGACGGGTTCGAGCAGCGGGCGCTGTTCCAGATGCGCTTCTACGCTCTGGCCCTGTGGCGGATCCGTGGGGTGATCCCCCGTCGGCTGCAGCTGTTGTACCTCGGGTCGGGCGAGACCGTCACGCTGGATCCCGACGAGGCCGACCTGCTGGCCATGGAGCGCACGCTCGAGGCGCTGTGGACGGCCATCGAGCGGGCCCACGAGACCGGTGACTGGCGACCCAACCGATCGAAGCTGTGTGACTGGTGCGACCACCGCGCGTTGTGCCCGGCGTGGGGCGGCACCCCGCCGCCGCTCCCGGCGCAGGGCGACCCGGCGGTTGCCGCCGGCGACGCCACGGACGTCGCCGAGGTCGAGTTCTGATCCGTTGCGCCCACTGCGGCTCGGCCCCGTAAGGTCGAACCGCACCGTCGATCCAGGGAGTTCTGCGTGTCCACGTCAACCACGCCCGATGCTGCTGCGCCCGATGCGCCCCCCGAACTGGCCGCGAGAGGCGAGAACCTGACCAAGATCTACGGCGAAGGCGACACCCAGGTCGTCGCCCTGGACTCGGTCAGTGTGGAGTTCGCCCGCGGGCAGTTCACCGCGATCATGGGTCCCTCGGGATCCGGCAAGTCGACGCTGATGCACCTGTGCGCCGGCCTCGACCAGGCCACCGACGGGCGGGCCTTCGTTGCCGGCACCGAGCTCAACCTGCTGAACGACGGACAGCTGACCCGGCTGCGACGCGACCAGGTCGGCTTCATCTTCCAGGCGTACAACCTGGTGCCCACCATGACGGCGCTGGAGAACATCACCTTGCCCATGGACATCGCCGGGCGCAAGCCCGACCAGCAGTGGCTCGACACCGTGATCGACACGGTCGGGCTGCGCGATCGGCTCCGGAGCCGACCGAGCCAGCTCTCCGGAGGCCAGCAGCAGCGGGTGGCTGCCGCGCGCGCCCTGGCCAGCCGTCCGGCGATCGTCTTCGCCGACGAGCCCACCGGAAACCTCGACTCGCGGGCCGGCGCGGAGGTCCTCGGCTTCCTTCGCGAGAGTGTCGACCGGTTCGACCAGACGGTCGTCATGGTGACCCACGACGCGGGGGCCGCCTCGTACGCCGACCGGGTCCTGTTTCTCGCCGACGGGCGGATCGTGGACTCGATGCAGAGCCCCACGGCCGACCGGGTGCTCGAGCGGATGAAGAGCTTCGACGGCAAGGGCCGGAGGTCGTAGCCGATGCTTCGGGCTGCCTGGCGAAACGTCCGGGCGCACCTGGTGCGCTTCCTCCTGTCCGGCCTGGCGATCGTGCTGGGGGTCGGATTCGTCGTCGGCACCTTCATCTTCACGGACACGCTCAACAAGACGTTCACCGACCTGTTCACCCAGACTACGGCCGACGTCGTGGTGACCCCGAAGAGCACGGTGAACAACGGACTTGCCGGCCAGGTGGCCACGCTGCCCGAGTCCGACCTCGCCGCCGTGTCCGGCGCCAACGGCATCCAGCGGGCGGGGGGCGCCGTGCTCGTCGACGGCGTCACGATCCTCGGCGCGGACCGGTCCCCGCTGGGCGTCCAGGGCGCTCCGCACTTCGGTTCGAACTGGGGCGACGACCCCGACCTCTCCCCCTTCCGGCTGCAGAGCGGCCGCGGGCCCACGACGACCGGCGAGGTCGCGATCGACTCGGTCAGCGCCGACAAGGGCCAGCTGTCCGTCGGAGACACGATCGACCTGATCACCCCCAAGGGTGCGCAGACCGCGAAGCTGGTCGGGATCTTCCAGTACGGCTCCACCGGGAACCTCGCCGGTGCGACGATCGCGGCGTTCGACCTGAAGACCGCACAGGACACGCTGCTGGGCGGCAAGCGCGGCTTCACCGAGATCGATGCCGTCGCCGACGACGGGACCTCGCAGACCACAGCCGCCGACGCGGTGCGCGCCGCGCTCGGCGGTGACGTCAAGGTGCAGACCGGCCAGCAGGCCGCAGACCAGAACGCCAGCGACCTGACCAACTCGCTGCGCTTCATCAACGTCTTCCTGCTGATCTTCGCGGGGATCGCGCTGTTCGTCGGCACGTTCATCATCTTGAACACCTTCGCGATCCTGGTCGGCCAGCGATCGAAGGAGCTGGCCTTGCTTCGTGCGGTCGGAGCGACCCGCTCGCAGGTGACCCGGTCGGTGCTGACCGAGGCGCTGATCATCGGGGTCGTCGGCTCGGCGCTCGGCGTCCTGGCCGGGATGGGGGTGGCTTACGCCCTGCAGGCGCTGTTCACCGCGATCGGTGCCGAGATCCCGACCGGTGGACTGGTGCTCAAGCCGCAGACGGTGGTCATCGGCATGAGCGTGGGGATCGTCATCACCGTGCTCGCCGCCCTGGCACCGTCGTGGCGGGCTTCCCGCGTGGCACCGGTGGCTGCCATGCGGGACGACTTCACACTGCCCGCGCGGTCGCTGCACCTGCGGGCCATCGTCGGGTCGGTGGTGCTCGTCCTCGGGGCCATCGGTCTGCTCGTGGGTGTCGTAGTCAAGGGCGGCGCGATCTCCTTGGCCGGCCTGGGAATTCTGGCGATCCTGATCGGCGCGATCGTGGTGAGCCCGGCGCTGTCGCGGCGTGCCGTCGCCGCCCTCGGCTTCTTCTACCCGAAGGTGTTCGGAGTCGTCGGTCGCCTGGCGATCGACAGCGCCCAACGCCAGCCGCGGCGCACGGCCGCGACTGCGTCGGCGCTGATGATCGGACTGGCCCTGGTGAGCATGCTCACGGTCTTCGCCGCCTCGACGAAGGCGAGCACCGACAAGGTGCTCGACCAGGTCGTCGGTGCGGACTTCCTCGTCTACACCCAGGGCCAGAGCCCGTTCCCGTCCGCGGTCGCCACAGCCGCTGCCGGGGTGCCGGGCGTCGAACAGGTGTCTGCGGCGCAGAACATCTCCGCCAAGGTCGACGGCAACGACGAGGACCTCACCGGGATCGACCCCAAGACCGTGACCTCGATGATCAACCTCGACTTCTCCCAAGGGTCCGTGACCGATCTGACCGGGAAGACCGTGGGGCTGGACACGCGAACGGCGAAGAGCGCCGGGCTCACGATCGGCAGCACCGTGAAGGTCAGTTTCGGCGGGCCTGCGGAGGACTACACGGTGGTGACGCTCTACGACCCCGCCGGCTTCTTCACCGGCTATGTGGTGTCGTCGGCCACCGTGGCGCAGGCGGGCGTCCACGTGGGCGACAGCGTCGTCTACATCAAGACCTCTCCCGGTGCCGACCTCGCGCAGGTCAGCACCGACCTGAAGGCCGCGTTGACCGACTACCCCACCGTGACGGTCCAGGACCAGTCACAGTTCAAGCAGGCGATCAGCAGCAACATCAACCAGCTGCTGGCCGTGCTCGTCCTCCTGCTCGGACTCGCCATTCTGATCGCCATCCTCGGGATCGTGAACACGCTCGTGCTCACCGTGATCGAGCGCACGCGCGAGCTCGGCATGCTTCGGGCGGTCGGTGCGACCCGACCACAGGTGCGTCGGATGGTCGTGCTGGAGTCGATCGTCATCGCCGTGTACGGGGCCGTTCTCGGCATCCTGATCGGCGTGCTGTTCGCAGCGGCCTTCCAGAAGATCCTGGCCGATCAGGGCATCACCGTGCTCAGCATCCCGTGGAGCCAGCTCCTCTTCTTCGTGGTGCTCGCCGCGCTCATCGGCTGGTTGGCCGCACTGTGGCCCGCATACCGCGCCGGGCGGATCGACGTCCTGCGCGCCGTCACGACCGAGTGAGGACCGAACGCAGCACGCCCAGATCCACCTCGCGCAGCGTGGCGACGACCTGTCGGCGTGGACCGGGCTCGATGGGGACCACGCTGGGCACGGCGATCACCGCGCACCCGGCGGCCTCGGCCGACGCCACCCCGGCTGGTGAGTCCTCGAGCACCACGCAGTCGCGCGGCGCCACGGACAGGAGGCCCGACGCGCGCAGGTACGGCTCCGGGTGGGGCTTCTTGTGCGTCACGTCGTCGCCGGTGACGAGGACATCGAAGCGGTGGTCGGGAAGGCTGTTCAGCACCAGGTCGAGGTGATCGCGCACCGAGGAGGTGACCAGGGCGGTCGGGATCTCGGCCTTCGCCAGTGCCGCAACCAGCTCGGTGACGCCCGGCCGGAAGGTAACGCCGGTGCCCAGCTGAGCGGTCATGGCGTCCTTGAGCATCACGGCCACCTCCGCCGGTGGCCGGGAGGAGCCGGTGAGCCGGATCATGTAGTGGGCGGCGAACTCCAGGTTCGAGCCGAGCAGGTCTTCTTGATGTTGCTTGGTCCAGGTGCCGCCCAGCTCGTCCACCACCTGCTGTTCGGCCAGGAACCACAGCGGCTCGCTGTCGACCAGCAAGCCGTCCATGTCGAACAGGACCGCGCTCGGCGTCGACTCCGCGCCCTCGATCGATCCGGTCATCGGGCGTTGAAGTACTTGGCCTCGGGGTGGTGCACGATCAGCGCCGACGTGGACTGCTCCGGGTGCAGCTGGAACTCCTCCGACAGCTCCACGCCGATCCGGGCGGGATCCAGCAGCGTCATCAGCTGCACCTGGTCCTCGAGGTCGGGGCAGGCCGGGTAGCCGAATGAGTAGCGCGACCCGCGGTAGCCCTGGCCCAGGATCTCGTCGAGGTCGCCGGCGTCCTGCGCGGCGAACCCGAGCTCGTCGCGGACCCGCGCGTGCCAGTACTCGGCCAGCGCCTCGGTGAGCTGTACCGACAGGCCGTGCAGCTCCAGGTACTCCCGGTAGGCGTCCTTCGCGAACAGCTCCGCGGCCGCGACGCTGATCCGCTGCCCCATCGTCACCACCTGGAACTCGATGACGTCGACCTCGCCGCTGTCGCGGGGTCGGAAGAAGTCGGACAGGCACAGGTGCCGGTCGCGTCGTTGGCGCGGGAACGAGAACCGCACGCGTTCGGCGCCGGCCTGCGGCCCCTCGTGGCTCAAGACGATCAGGTCGTTGCCCTCGCTGACCGCCGGGAAGTACCCGTACACGACCGCGGCCTCGAGCAGGCCTTCGGTGTGCAGCCGCTCCAACCAGTAGCGAAGCCGCGGACGGCCTTCGGTCTCGACCAGCTCCTCGTAGCTCGGACCCGCCCCGCTGCGTGAGCCCCGCAACCCCCACTGCCCCATGAACGTGGCCCGCTCGTCGAGGTAGCCCGCGTAGTCGGCCAGGGCGACGCCCTTGACCACGCGGTCGCCCCAGAACGGCGGGGTCGGCACGGAGTTGTCGGTGGCGACGTCGGACCGGGTGACCGGCGACGCGTCGTCGGCAACCACCGACGTCGCCACCGCGCGCACCCGACGAGGACGACGCTGCGGCAGTGCCGCTCCCGCTTCGCCCCGCTTCACCGCCATGATCGCGTCCATCAGCCGCAGCCCCTCGAAGGCGTCGCGGGCATAGCGCACCTCGCCGCTGAACCGGTCGGCGAGGTCGTGCTCCACGTAGGCGCGGGTGAGTGCGGCGCCGCCCAGCATCACGGGCCAACGCTGGGCCACTCCGCGCCGGTCCATCTCCTCGAGGTTCTCCCGCATCACCACGGTTGACTTGACCAGCAGCCCGGACATGCCGATCACGTCGACGGCCTCAGCCTCGGCCGCATCGAGGATCGCCGACACGGGCTGCTTGATCCCGAGGTTGACCACCGTGTAGCCGTTGTTCGTCAAGATGATGTCCACGAGGTTCTTGCCGATGTCGTGCACGTCGCCCTTCACCGTGGCCAGCACGATCGTGCCCTTGCCCGTGGTGTCGGCCTGGTCCATATGCGGCTCGAGGTAGGCCACGGCAGCCTTCATGACCTCGGCGGACTGCAGGACGAACGGCAGCTGCATCTCGCCGCGGCCGAACAGGTCGCCCACGACCTTCATCCCTTCGAGCAGGTCGACGTTGATGATGTCCAGCGGATCGCGCGTGGTGAGGGCTTCGTCGAGGTCGGCTTCGAGCCCGGTTCGCTCCCCGTCGATGATCCGGCGCCGCAGCCGCTCCCCCAGCGGCAGCGCGGCCAGCTCCTGCGCGCGCGACTGACGAAGGTCGGCCGCGGTGGCGCCTTCGAAGAGGTCGAGGAAGACCTGCAACGGGTCGTACGCGGGGGTGTCGGCCGTAGCCGCGCGACGACGGTCGTACACGAGGTCGAGGGCCACCTGGCGCTGCTCGTCGGGAATTCGGGTCATCGGCAGGATCTTCGACGCGTGGACGATCGCGGAGTCCAGTCCGGCCTGAACGGTCTCGTGCAGGAACACCGAGTTCAGCACGATCCGGGCCGCAGGGTTCAGGCCGAACGAGACGTTCGAGACCCCGAGCGTGGTCTGCACGTCGGGAAATCGGCGCTTCACCTCGCGAATCGCCTCGATCGTCTCGAGCGCATCGCGACGGGTCTCCTCCTGACCGGTGGCGATGGGGAACGTCAAGGTGTCGACGATGATGTCGGCGGTCTGCATCCCCCAGTTCGTGGTCAGGTCGGTGATCAGCCGTTCGGCCACCCGCACCTTCCACTCCGCGGTACGCGCCTGCCCGTCCTCGTCGATCGTGAGCGCCACCACCGCGGCCCCGTGCTCCATGATCAACGGCATGATGCGGCGCATGCGGGAGTCGGGGCCGTCTCCGTCCTCGTAGTTGACCGAGTTGACGACGGCCCGGCCACCGAGCAGCTCCAGCCCCGCTTCGATCACGGCGGGCTCGGTGGAGTCCAGCACGATCGGGAGCGTCGACGCGGTGGCCAGGCGGCCCGCCATCTCGGTCATGTCGGCGACGCCGTCGCGGCCCACGTAGTCGATGCACAGGTCGAGCAGGTGTGCGCCGTCGCGGGTCTGTTGCCGCGCGATCTCGATGCAGTCGTCCCAACGGGCCTCGAGCAGCGCGTCGCGGAAGGCCTTGGAGCCGTTGGCGTTGGTCCGTTCGCCGATCGACAGGTAGGAGGTGTCCTGGCGGAACGGCACGCTCTGGTAGAGCGAGGCCGCGCCCGGTTCGGGGCGCGGCCGTCGGACGGGAAGCTCTCGACCGCCGACGCGGGCGACCACCTGGGCCAGATGCTCTGGGGTCGTGCCGCAGCAGCCACCGACGAGGGCGAGGCCGTAGTCGGCCACGAAGCTGTCGTGGGCGTCGGCGAGCTGCTCCGGCGTCAACGGGTAGTGGGCGCCGTCGGCAGTCAGCACCGGCAGACCGGCATTGGGCATGCAGGCCAGCCCGATCCGGGCCTGCTTCGACAGCGTGCGCAGGTGCTCGCTCATCTCGGCCGGTCCGGTGGCGCAGTTCAGGCCGATCAGGTCGATGCCGAGCGGTTCCAGTGCGGTGAGCGCGGCTCCGATCTCCGTCCCCAGCAGCATCGTCCCGGTGGTCTCGACGGTGACGTTGACGATCACCGGAAGGTCGACCCCCGTGGCGACCAGCGCGCGCCGGGTGCCGATGGCCGCCGCCTTGGCCTGGAGCAGGTCCTGCGCGGTTTCGATCAGGACGGCGTCCACGCCCCCGCGAACCATGCCGGCCACCTGCGCCTGGTAGGCGTCGCGCAACCGGGCGAACGACACGTGACCGAGCGTCGGCAGCCGGGTGCCTGGCCCCACCGAGCCCAGGACGAACCGCGGCCGGTCTGGCGTGGACCAGGCGTCGGCCACCTCCCGACCCAGCCGTGCCCCGGCCTGCGACAGCTCCTCGATCCGGTCGGCGATGTCGTACTCGCCCAGGTTGCCGAGGTTCGCCCCGAAGGTGTTGGTCTCGACGGCGTCGACGCCCACCGCGAAGTAGGCGTCGTGGATGCTGCGCACCACGTCGGGCCGGGTCAGGTTCAAGATCTCGTTGCAGCCTTCGAGCCCCTCGAAGTCGTCGAGGGACAGCTCGTGGGCCTGCAGCATGGTTCCCATGGCGCCGTCGGCCACGACGACCCGCTCGGCGAGTGCGCGCCGCAGGGCGTCGGGGTGGGCACTCATGGTTGGCCCAGGATACCGGGGCCGGCCGCCCCTGGACCCGACCGCACCGCTGCCCCCGAACGCGGTCGGCCACGACGTAGGCTGACGGCGGTCGCCGCAGCGGCCGACCTGGTCGGGGAAGGGGCGTCCAAGTGATCGAAGTCGAGGCGGTCCCGCCGCTGGAGCACGCGGTGCTGGTGGCCGCCTTCGAGGGGTGGAACGACGCCGCGGATGCTGCGTCAGGAGTCATCGCACACCTCATCGAGGTCTTCGACGGGCGTCCGATCGCGGAGTTCGACCCGGAGGACTACTACGACTTCCAGGTGAACCGACCCACCGTGAACGTCGGGGAGCGCGGAATCCGGTCGATCACCTGGCCCACGACGCGGGTGTACCTGGCCCGGACGCCGGCCGGTCAGGACCTGGTGCTGGTCCGAGGGATCGAACCGAGCATGCGGTGGCGCTCGTTCGTGAGCGAGCTGGTGGGGTTGGCCTTCGAGCTGGACGTCGAGACGGTGGTCACGCTGGGGGCGCTGCTGGCCGACACTCCACACACCCGGCCGGTGCCGATCACCGGGTCTGCCTCGACGCCGGGTTTGGCGCAGACGCTGTCGTTGGAGCCATCCCGCTACGAGGGTCCGTCGGGGATCGTCGGAGTCCTCACCGACGCCACGACCCGCGCGGGTCTGGAGACCGTGTCGTACTGGGCGGCCGTCCCCCACTACGTCGCGCACCCGCCTTGCCCCAAGGCGACGCTCGCCCTGCTGCGCGAGCTCGAGGACGTGCTCGACGTCGCAGTGCCCAAGGGTGACCTCGACGACGAGTCGCTGGCGTGGCAGCGCGGCGTCGACGAGCTCGCCGAGGAGGACGACGAGGTGGCGGAGTACGTGCGGGGCCTCGAGGAGGCGCGGGACACCGCGGCTCTGCCCGAGGCCAGCGGCGACGCGATCGCCCGCGAGTTCGAGCGCTACCTGCGCCGGCGCGAGGACGGTCCGGGCCGTCGCGGCTGAGGCGGTCCGGCCCCGGCTACGGCGTGACCCGGATGTCGGTCCCGGCCACGTCCTGGTAGCCGTCGTCCTGCAGGAGATAGAGGGTGTACCGACCCGGTGACAGCGGCCAGGTGCCGCCGTGGGTCCGGCCGTCGATCGTGGCCGATCCGTCGACGGTCGAGCCCGTGTACAGCCACTGCTGGTAGTTCCCGCTGCCGGTCCGGGCGTGGTACGGGTAGACCGACACCCAGTCCCAGCGGTTCCCCGCAGCACCCGTCCACGCGACATGGATCGGTGCTCCGCTGCGGTACCTCCGACGGTCGGTCGAAAGGGTCACGGCGTCCGACGCCTCCACCCACACGGTGGACCTCGCGATCTCGTCACCGTTGCCGGCCACCAGCACCACGTCGTAGGGCTGCGGGTCCCAGCCGGCGGTGTCGAAGCTGGTCGAGCCGGCGCTGGTGCCATCCGGTACCGGTGAGTCGGCAACGGCGGCGACGTCGACGGTCCCACCCTGGGGGACGACCACGAGGTGCGAGCCGGGTGACCCGTCACCCTGGTAGCGGACGACCACCGGTTCGCCGCGGGTCGCCCGACGCGAGTCGACGGACACGAGCGGTGGAGCCGGCGCGGGCGCGACGGTCATCGTGGTCATGACGGCGTGGTGGTCGGACGGCCACGGCTGTGAGGTCACGTCGACGCCCGCAGTGCCCGGCTCCCCGACGACGACGCTTGACGTGGGGGTTGCACCGGACAGGTAGATGAAGTCGATCCGGTCCCGCGGTGCGTGGTCCGGGTAGGGGTTGTAGGTACCGCGGACGGCGCGGTTGGCCGGCCAGGTCAGGCCGGGGTGAGTGACCGGGTCCGGGTACAGCGTTCGGTAGGAGTCCACGAAGCCGGCCCGCTCGACGGCTTCGCTCACCGGCCAGGCGACCGGGTGGGTGATCTGGCTCCGGATGCCGACGGTGGCCGGCGTCCAGTCGAGGTGCGACGGGGCGTTGAAGTCGCCGGTGATGACGGTCGGGACTCCGGCCGCGACGAGCGGCGCCACCGCGTGCAGGTACTCCTGCGCCATGGGCAGGCGGCCGCGCGCCTCGACGGCAACCAGCTTCGCCGGCGAGGCGCCGCGTCGGGCGAGGTTGGGCCCGTACGGTGCGGACGGCAGATGCAGGTTGGCCAGGGCGACCACGTGCCCGGGGGCGACCTCGACGAGGTCGTAGTGCGAATCGTCGGACGGCGCCAGCAGCGGGTACTTCGACACGACCTGGGTGCGCGGGTCGTAGTACCGCCAGCCGAGTGCCGCTGCGATCCGCGGCATCTGGGCGTACCCCTCCTCGATCGCCACCACGTCGGGATCGGCCTTGCGGATCGCCTGCGGAACTCCGGAGAAGTCCACGACGCTGCCGCCGTACTCGATGTTGAACTCCATGACCTTCACGGTCATGGGAGCGACCGACCCAGCTCCGCTCGCGCCGGACCCGGTGGGATCGGGATTCGAGCCGCCCGTGCAGGCGGCGAGGGCGAGCGTGCTCATCAGCACGATGGCAGCTCCGACGGGGAGTCGGGCGGCCGGCGATCGACTCATGGGCGGACCCTACTGAGCGATCGACTGGGTGAGCGCGATTCCCAGCAAAGCATCAGCGGCGGTCGCGACCGTGCTCGGCGCAGCGGGGTCGCTGCCACGGCCTCGCTGGACGTCGCGGGTCCACTGGTCGACCACGCGCAGCGCCCGCGGGGTGTCGAGGTCGTCGGTCAGGGCCTCGCGCAGCTGTCGGACGACGACGGCGGCGTCGGGACCGGTCTGCGCGGCCACTGCGCGTCGCCACGTGGCGAGTCGCTCCTGGGCCGTTGCGAGGTCTGCGGCGGTCCACTCCCAGTCACCTCGGTAGTGGTGGCCCAGCAGGGCCAGACGAATCGCCATCGGGTCGACCCCGGAGCGTCGCAGGGTCGACACGAAGACCAGGTTCCCGCGGCTCTTCGACATCTTCTCGCCGTCCAGGCCCACCATCCCCGCATGGACGTAGGCCCGGGCGTAGGGCCAGTCGCCGGCGATCACGTGCGCCTCGCTGGCGCCCATCTCGTGGTGCGGGAACGCCAGGTCCGAGCCCCCGCCCTGCACGTCGAACCCCATGCCCAGGTAGCGAAGCGCAATCGCCGTGCACTCGATGTGCCAGCCCGGTCGGCCGTGACCGAGCGGGGTCTCCCAGGCCGGCTCGTCCGGACGCTGCTGCTGCCAAAGCAGGCAGTCCAACGCGTCTCGTTTGCCGACCCGCTCGGGATCGCCACCTCGCTCGGCGAAGATCCTGAGCATCTGCTCGCGACCGAGGTTGGCGACGTCGCCGAACCGATGGTCGGCCGACAGGTCGAAGTACACGTCCCCGTCCACGTCGTAGGCCGCGTCCCTGTCCTGCAGCGACTGCACCAGCTCGATGATGTGCGGAATGGCTTCGACCGCACCGATGTAGTGGTCCGGGGCGAGAATGCGCAGCGAGGTCATGTCCTCGCGGAACAACGCGGTCTCGCGCGCGGCCAGCGCGGTCCAGTCCTGACCGGTCGCGACGGCCCGCTCCAGGAGCGGGTCGTCGATGTCGGTGACGTTCTGCACGTAGAGCACGTCGTGCCCGGAATCCCGCCACAGGCGGTTCACCAGGTCGAACGCCACGTACGTGGCCGCGTGCCCGAGGTGAGTGGCGTCGTAGGGCGTGATCCCGCAGACGTACATTCGCGCCGTCGGTCCCGGCGCGGTCGCGACCAACGCCTGCAAGGCCGTGTCGAACAGACGCAGCGGGAGGCCTTCACCGGGCAGCACAGGCAGATCGGGCGAGGGCCAGGCTTCCACGCGGGCAGCCTAGTGGCCGTTGATCACCGCCGTGGCCGTGGTCAGACGACGCGACCCAGCGAAGCCAGGAGGTGGCTGGCCGCGTCCGAGGTGACGACCAGCTCGATCCGCCTGGTGGATCCCTGGCAGTCCAGCACGTGGTTGGTCCCGACGTTGGCCAGCACGTGCTGGGCGACCTCGGCATCGATGACGTAGTGCGCGCCGACGGCCCGCGCCAGGTCCCAGCCGTGGATGGCGACCTCGGCCAGGTGGCGGTCGAGTGCGGCCGCACCGTCGATGGTTCCGCCGGGCAACGCGAACAGCCGGGTCAGCGCGTCAGGGTCGTGCCAACCGGCGAGCGCGGCCTTGCGCGAGGCCTCGAAAGCAGCGAGGTGGTCGACCCCGAGCAGGTCGATGTCGTCGATCTCGTCGCCCTCGTACTCGCCACCTTCGGCCAGGGCCCCGTAGATCCAGTTGAGCTCGACGAGGTGTCGCAGCAGCACCGCCACGTCCCAGCCCTGGCAGGGCGTGGGATCACCGAGTTGGTCCCGCGGGACGATGGCCACCACTTCGGCCAGGTCGTCAAGTGCGCGGTCCAGCAGAGCGATCGATTGCACTTGGTGGCCTCCTCGTCCCCTCAGGGAGCCAGCGGACTCGCCCCCCTGTTGAGGCGCCTCGATCCTCCCGCGCCCGGTCGGCCCGCCGTCAAGGGGGTGGGGGTGGCCAATCCTTCAGAAGGGCGGCCACGGCACGGCGGGCCAGTCCGGCGACGGGCTTGGGTGGATGCCGGTCTCGAGCAACCGGCGCGCGCGACGCCGGGTGGCCTGCACCTCGGTACCGGTGAGCAGTGCGACCAGCTGCTCGGCGAGCGGACCCGGGGAGCGTCGTGAGCCAAGCTGCTGGTCGAGTGAGTCCAGGGCCTCGAGGCACTCGCGGGGCAGCGGCTGTCCTTCCCACTGCCACAACAGGGTTCGCAGCTTGTCGTCCACGTGGAACGTGACACCGTGGTCGATCGCGCGTACGGCGCCCGTGGGCAGTGGCAGCAGGTGGCCACCCTTGCGGTCGGCGTTGTTGATCACCGCGTCGAGGACGGCGATCCGACGCAGGTCGGGATGCTGGCTCCGGACGAGGGCCACCGGGTCGACCGTCTCGTCGACGTCGACCCACTCCTGCACCATGCCGGGGCCGAACGGGCCGTCGCGCAGCGTGGTCCGCGGGATGAGCTCCCAGCCAAGGGCGCGATCCACCAGGAACGACGCGTACTCGCGTTGGGCAAGCGTGCCGTCCGGGAAGTCCCACAGCGGTCGCTCCCCGCGAACCGGCTTGTAGATGCAGGCGATCTGGTCGGCTCCCCTGGCCACGCGGGCGAACAGCGTGGCGTTCGACGCATCGACCAGCCGTCCTTCGACCGTGAGCTCACCGTCGAGGAGCAGGACCTCGGAGTCGGTGGTCATGACCGACGCCGATAGCCGTTCTGTCGGGGACAGACGTGCCCGTCGGGGTCCAAGGGCAGGTCGCAGAAGGGGCAGGTGGGCCGGCCGGCCGCCACCAAGGAGCGGGCCCGTTGGGCGAAGGCCCGGGCAGCGGCACCGGACAGCAACACTCGGAGGACGTCGGCCGACTCGTCGACGCCGTCGATCTCGTCCTCGCCTTCGTCCTCCTCGTCGTCGACCGTGAGGTCTGGTCGACCGATCGCCGTGGCTTCGGACGCGACGTCGTCGCCGGTCTCGTCGAGGGCGCCGAGGACGTCGAGGTCGTCGGACGGCTCGGAGACTGCGTACGCCTCGATCACCACGTGCTCGGCCTCGTCGTCCCACCCCAGTCCCATGGTCCCCACCCGGAACTGCTCGTCGAGCGGGGTGTCGAGCGGTTCGAGGTCGACGGAGTCGGCGGGAGCCACCGCGGGAATGGGCGCGTCGCCGGAGGAGCGACGCAGCACCGTGTCGAGCAGCTCGTCGAGACGCTCGGCGAGCACCGCCACCTGTTGCTTCTCCAAGGTGACGCTCGTGATCCGGGCTCCGTCTCGAGCCTGCAGGTAGAACGTGCGCTGCCCCGGCAAACCGACGGTGCCCGCGACGAACCGCTCGGGATAGCGGTACTCGAACACCGCGAACATCAGGCCCCCTCCCCCGCCCCACCGCCGACTGCGGCGTCGCTGCTGCGGCGTCGCCGTCGCGACCGTGGCTTCGGCCGCAGTGCGGCGACCGAGCCGCCGACGTCGTTGACGCGCACCACGAAGGGCCGCGTGGACGTGTACGTGACCACCGACAGCGACGCGGGGTCGACGACGATTCGCTGGAACTGGTCGAGGTGGGTGCCCAGCGCGTCGGCGAGCACGGCCTTGATCACGTCGCCGTGCGAGACCGCGACGTAGACCGCGTCGTCGCCCAGCTCGTCGTTCCACCTTCGCACCGACGCCACGGCCCGGGCTTGCATGGCGGCCAACCCCTCACCGCCGTCACCGGGGAAGACTGCGGCGCTGGGATGCCCCTGCACGACCTTCCAGAGCGGGTCCTTGGCCAAGGTCTTCAGACTCTGACCCGTCCAGTCGCCGTAACGCACCTCGCCGAGAGCGTCGTCCACGTGGACCGGCAGGTCGACCCGATCGGCCACCAGCGCCGCCGCTGTCTCCTGGCATCTCTGGAGCGGGCTGGTGACCACAGCGGTGATCGGGACCTCGGCGAGCCGCTCGGCCAAGGAGGTCACCTGGCCGCGTCCGGTGTCGTCGAGACCGACGCCCTCGGTCCAGCCGGCGAGGACCCCCGAGGTGTTCGCGGTGGTCCGGCCGTGACGGACGAGCAGCACGGTGGTCACGACGTCACCCTAAGCGGCGTCGGTGGACTGCGCGCGGCTCAGGTGGTCACGTGGGAGTGCAACGTCCCGGTGGCCAGCAGCACCAGCACGAGGCTGCCCACGATCACGCGGTACCACACGAAGAACGCGTACGTGTGCGTGCGGATGTAGCGCAGCAACCAGCCGATCACCACATAGCCGACGACGAGCGCGACCGCGGCCGCCACGACCGTCTTCGGCATACCGGGCTCGGCGGACGCGGAGATGTCGGGGATCTGGAAGAGGCCGGACGCGACCACGGCCGGGATGGCCAGGAGGAACGCGTACCGCGTGGCCGCCTCGCGGGTGTAGCCGCGGAACAGACCCAGGCTCAACGTGCTGCCCGAGCGGGAGACCCCCGGCATCAGGGCGAGCATCTGCGCGAGGCCGTAGTACACCGCGTCGAGCATGTTGAGCCGTTCCAACGGTCGGTCCTTGCGGCCGACGCGGTCGGCCCACCCCAGGATCAGGCCGAAGAAGATCAGGTTGAAGGCGATCAACCACAGGTTTCGGAACGTCGTCTGGATCACGTGCTCCAGCAACACCCCCGCGATCGCGATCGGGATCGTGCCGATGATGATGTACCAGCCCATCCGGGCGTCGAACGTGCCGCGCCACTGCGGCCGGAAGAGCGAACGCACCCAGGCCGATGCGATCCGCCAGATGTCGCGCCAGAAGAAGGCGATCACCGCGAGCTCGGTGCCGATCTGCGTGACTGCGGTGAACGACGCGCCCGGGTCGTTGGCTCCCCACAGCTGCGGGTAGATCGCCAGATGAGCGCTCGACGAGACCGGGAGGAACTCGGTGAGCCCTTGGATCACGCCGAGCACGACCGCTTCCAGCCAGCTCACTGACCGTCCTCCAGGCCGGCCGTCGTGAGCGCCTGCCGCGCGGTCCGGATCGCCGCCACCTGCTCCTCTGGGGTCGGCGCGTAGGTGGACACGGTCAAGGTGGTGACCCCAGAGTCGGCGTAGGCCTTCATCCGCTCGGCGATCCGCTCGGGCGGACCGATCAGCGAGGTCTGGTCGATGAACTCGAACGGCACGGCAGCGGCCGCGGCTTCGTAGTCGCGGGCGAGGTAGAGGTCCTGCACCGTAGCGGCTGCTTCACCGAACCCCATGCGCGTGGCGAGCGCGTTGTAGAAGTTCTTCTCCCGGCTGCCCATGCCACCGATGTACAGCGCCGAGTAGGCCCGCACCGGGGCCGCGCAGGCTTCGAGGTCGTCGCCCACGATCAGGGGCACGGTGGGCACCACGTCGAACCCCTCCAGCGTCCGGCCCGCCCGCTCCCGACCGACCCGGATCGAGTCCAACGACTCGGCGGCGTGCTCGGGGCTGTAGAACAGCGCCAACCACCCGTCGGCGATCTCGCCGGTCAGCTCCAGGTTTTTCGGGCCCAGCGCCGCCAGGTAGATCGGCAGGTGGTCGCGCACCGGGTGAACCGTCAGGCGCAGCGCCTTGCCCGGCCCGTCGGGCAGCGGCAGCGTGATGTGCTCCCCCTGGTACCGGACCACTTGACGGGCCAGCGCCAGGCGCACGACGTCGACGTACTCGCGGGTGCGTCCCAACGGCTTGTCGAACCGGACCCCGTGCCAGCCCTCGGAGACCTGGGGACCGGAGACCCCGAGCCCGAGGCGGAACCGCCCCCCCGACAAGGTGTCGAGCGTCGCGGCGGTCATGGCCGTCAGAGCCGGCGATCGCCCGGGGATCTGGAACACCGCCGAGCCCACGTCGATGTGCTCGGTCTGCGCAGCGACCCAGGCGAGGACCGTGGCGGCGTCCGAGCCGTACGCCTCAGCTGCCCAGGCCACGGCGTACCCCAGCCGGTCGGCTTCTCGGGCCAACGCCAGGTTGGCCGCGTCGTTGCCCGCTCCCCAGTACCCCAAATTGATGCCCAGGCGCATGGCGACGGACTCTAGCCCCGTCCACGTCGGTAGCCTCACGCGGCATGGAACAGCGTCACCTCGGCCGATCCGGCCTTCAGGTGTCCCGACTGACCCTCGGCACGATGACGTGGGGTCGGGACACCGACGAGCACGAGGCCCGCGACCAGCTCACGGCCTTCGTCGGCGCCGGTGGAACGCTCGTGGACACCGCCGACGTCTACGGGGACGGCGCGTCGGAGCGGGTGTTGGGCCAGCTGCTCGACGACGTCGTGCCGCGCGACCAGGTGATGGTGGCCACCAAGGCCGTGAGTCGACCGGGCAGCGCCCGGCACTTCGACGCGTCGCGCGGCCACCTCATGGATGCCCTCGAGGGCTCACTGCGTCGCCTCCGGACCGACCACGTGGACCTGTGGCAGCTGCATGCGCCCGACCCGTTGACCCCGATGGACGAGACGCTGAGCACCCTCGACGATGCGGTTCGCAGCGGCAAGGCGCGCTACGTCGGGGTCTCGAACTTCTGCGGCTGGCAGACCGCGCAGTTCGCCACGTGGCAGGAGGCCGTTGCGGGACGGGCCCGGGTGGCGAGCAACCAGATGGAGTACTCGCTGCTGCAACGCGGGGTGGAACGTGAGGTGCTCCCCGCGGCGCAGGCGTTGGGGATCGGTCTCCTCGCCTGGTCGCCGCTGGGGCGTGGCGTCCTGACCGGCAAGTACCGCACCGGGACACCGGCTGACTCGCGGGGGGCGTCCGACCACTTCTCGGCCTTCGTCCAGCCGTTCCTGGGCGAGCACTCCCGCCGCGTCGTCGAGGCCGTCGTGACCGCCGCCGAGGGCCTCGGCGTGGCCCCCCTCGAGGTGGCGCTGGCCTGGGTGCGTGACCAGCCAGGGGTGACGTCGGCGATCGTCGGGGCCCGGACCGCCGCTCAGCTCCTGGGGTCGTTGCAGGCGGAGAGCCTGGAGCTGCCCGACGAGATCCGCAGCGCCCTGGACGAGGTCTCCGCACCGGAGCGCGGGTACCCCGAGTTCGGCTGGAACCAACGCTGAAGCTGATCGAGCTCCTGAACCGGGCCGCCGCCGACGGTCACGCCGCGCTGCCCTGGCCCATGGTGACGTCGGCCCTGACGGCCGCAGGGGCCGATCCCGACGCCGTGGCCCGCGACGCCGTGGCCTCGGGCGAGGTGTCCGCCGTCCTGCTCGGGGACACCCGGATGCTGGCGTTGAGCGAGAACGTGTCCGCCGAGCAGGACGTGGCCGACGCCGTGGGTCAGCTCGCCGAGGAGGGTCGGCTGGCCGTGGTGCTCGGCTCCGGGCCCCACGACGGTCCGGAACCGGTCATCACCGACGCCCACCTGCTCGGCAGTGGGGCGTTGGCGCGTCGGCTGGAGGACGCCGACCCGGACTCCGTGGTCACGGTGATGGGCGACCCCGACCTGCTCGGCCCGATCGGGCTCGGCGCTCCCTTCCGCGACCTGGTCGCTGCGGTGCACGACCGGCCGGGCCTGGTGCCCGTGGCCGACCTCCGGTCGCCGGCAGCGGTGCGCGGAGCGTCCGGTTCGCCGGTGACGGAGCTGGTCGCCGGCGTCCGGCAGGGACGCCTGCCGACGGTGGCGGCGGACCATCACGAGGTGGCGGTGGTGCCTGCCCCGGACGACCGGTCGCTGGCCACCCGGGTGGAGCAGCTCGTCCACGATTCGATCCCCCGGGTCTTCGGGGTCACGGCGGAGGAGATCGCCGTGGTCACACCCTTGCGCGGTGGGGCGTGCGGCACCACCGCCCTGGCCGAACGCCTCGAGGGCGCCGCACAGGTCCGACTGGTCCACGAGGCCCAACCGGACCGCTGGCCCGCGGTCGTCGCCGTCTACCCCGCCCAGGCGGCCGGTGTGCTCAGCCGTCCACTGGTCCTGACCGGGCTCACCCGGGCCGGCCGACACGTCAGCGTCGCGGTCGGACAGGGCTGCGAGGTGGCCACGGCCGTGAGCCAGGTGGGGCACCGCCCGCGGTGGACGCTGCTGCCCAGCCTGCTGGCTGCGATGTGGTCGTCGGAGTCGGGCACCCACCCGGCGTAGGCACTGCACAATGGCCGCGAGCGGGCGGTCGGGACGGGAGGTGTCGTGGCCGAGTTCGAGACCTGGCGGCTGGACTTCTCACGTCACGCGAGCCGGCACGAGGTCCGTCGCGCCCTGACCGAGCATGCCGAGTACGGACGCTGGGAGCTGTGGCGGGTCCGTCGCTACCCCGACGGCAGCCGGCGGGTCTGGCTGCGTCGCCCGGTCGTCCGGGTCGCCCTCACCCGTTGACCGCCCCGCCCCCCACCCCCAGCCCCCACCCCAAGCTGTTGATCTTGGACTTGATGTGCAAGTTGATCACCCTGGGCCGACATCTTCTCCGAGATCAACAACCGGCTCGGGCCGGTGATCCACGGTGCGGCAGCCGTGGCGTCGACGGCGAGCGCCCGGACGTCGTCGACCGGTCAGATCTGGTCGAGGAAGCGGTCGAGGACGCGGGCCCCGAACTCCAGCGACGCGACCGGCACCCGTTCGTCCACGCCGTGGAAGAGGTCGGCGAAGGCGAGTGTGGGTGGCAGCCGCAGCGGAGCGAAGCCGTAGCCGGTGATCCCGAGCCCGGCGAACGCTTTGGCGTCGGTTCCGCCCGACAGCGTGTACGGCACCGTGCGGGCAGCCGGGTCCTCCGCCAGCAGCGCGGCGCTCATGGCGTCGACCAGTGGTCCCTCGAAGCCGGTCTCCAAGGCGATGTCCTCGACCTCGTTCACGCGGGTCACGTGCTCGCCGAGGACCTCGTCGACCTCGGCCAGGAAGGCCTCGCGATGACCGGGCAGGTACCGACCGTCGACGGTGGCGTGGGCCTCTCCCGGGATCACGTTCGCCTTGTACCCGGCGTCGAGCATGGTCGGGTTGGCGCTGTTGCGCAGCGTGGCGCCGATCATGGGCGCGATCGGCCCCAGGTGGGTGACGATCTGGTCGGGGTCGGTGGCCGGATCGAGGTCGAGGGCCTCGCAGACCTGCTCGAGGAAGGCACTCACGGTCTTGGTCGGCGTGATCGCGAAGTCGTGGGCGCCGAGGCGGGCGACGGCCGCGCTGAGCCTGGCCACCGCGTTCTCGTCGTTGACCATCGACCCGTGCCCGGCGCGACCGCGAGCGGTCAGCCGCATCCACGCGATCCCCTTCTCGGCGGTCTCGATCAGGTACAGACGGAGGTCGTCACGCACCGTGAAGCTGAACCCGCCCACCTCTCCGACGGCTTGGTCGGCACCGTCGAAGAGGTCGGGACGATGGTGGGCCAGCCAGCGCGAGCCCAGACCGCCTCCGGCTTCTTCGTCAGCCAGGAAGGCGAGGACGATGTCGCGCGGAGGTCTGCGCCCGGTTCGCATCCGGTCGCGCACCACGGACAAGATCATGGCGTCCATGTCCTTCATGTCCACCGCACCGCGGCCCCACACCATCGGTTCGCCGTCGTGCTCGACGATCTCCGCGGCGAACGGTGGGTGCTGCCAGTCGGCGGCGTCGGCGGGGACCACGTCGAGGTGGCCGTGGAGCAGCAGTGCCGGACGCGACCGGTCGACGCCGGGGATC
>Ga0302299_10000357_pt1 | contig 24185 bp, 20 predicted proteins | sample III_Fen_N3_4_FD_198795 | JGI IMG/M metagenome (GOLD analysis project Ga0302299, IMG submission 198795) | Peat permafrost microbial communities from Stordalen Mire near Abisko, Sweden - III_Fen_N3_4 | ecosystem: Environmental > Terrestrial > Soil > Wetlands > Permafrost | place: Sweden: Abisko...
CGACGAACGAGCCCGTGTCGCGCAGCCAGCGTTCGAGCGGGTAGAAGGGCATGAAGAAGTCGCCGCTGCCGCGGTCGACCACCAGCCAGCCGTCGATCGCCATGCCCGCATGCAGCGAGGTCACGGAACCGCCCAGGAAGACGAGCGGCACCGCCGCGAGCAGCGTCGCGAGGGCCAGGCGAAAGGGCCAGGGACTGGGGTCCGGTCTCATCAGGGGGCAGGGATTCTAGCGGCCTGCGGCAGGAAGTCTTCCCCGCCCTGGCGCGGATCGTATTCGTAGGGTCCGCGCTCGACCTGCGGCTGGACGGCGAAGTTGCCATGCGGCGGCGGCGAATCGGCTTCCCACTCGAGCGATGCGGCCCTCCAGGGGTTGCGCGGGGCGCGCGGGCCGCGTGCGAGGCTCCAGAAAAGGTTGGCGAGGAAGAAGACCTGCCAGCCGGCGAGCAGCAGCGCGCACCAGGTGATCGAGACGTTGAGCGGCGCGAGGTGGCGCAGCGAGGGATAGACCGTCGGGTCCGCGATGCGCCGCGGCATGCCTGCGAGACCGAGCTGGTGCATCATCAGGAACACGCCCACCGTGAGCACGAATGTGCCGACGAAATGCACGCGCCCGAGGCGCTCGTCGAGCATGCGCCCGAACATCTTCGGGAACCAGTGGTAGCAGGCCGCGAAGAGCCCGAAGACCGAGCCGCCGAAGACGATGAAGTGGAAATGCGCCACGACGAAGTACGTGTCGTGCATGTAGACGTCGACCGGCGTGCAGGCGAGCCACAGGCCCGAGAGCCCACCGGTGATGAAGAGCGCCACGAAGCCCAGCGCAAAGAGCATCGCGCTCGTCAACTGGATGCGCGCACCCCAGAGCGTCGCCAGCCAGTTGAAGACCTTGACGCCGGACGGCAGCGCGATCAGCGTCGTAGCGATCCCGAAGGCCATGCCCAGCGCTGGATTCATGCCCGAAACGAACATGTGGTGCGCCCAGACCATGAAGCCGAGCACGGTGATCCCGAGCATCGAGAAGACCATCGGCCGGTACCCGAACACACCCTTGCGTCCGTGCACGCTGAGCACGTCCGAGACGACGCCCATCGCCGGCAGGATCACGACGTAGACCGCCGGGTGGCCGTAGAACCAGAAGAGATGCTGCCACAGGAGCGGCGATCCGTTCGCGGAGTAGAAGCCCGTCTCGAGCACGCGATCGCAGAGCTGCAGGATCCCGCCCGCGGTCAAGACCGGCAGCCCCGCGAGCTGGATGCAAGCCGAGAGGAACAGCGCCCAGACGACGAGCGGCAGGCGCAGGAACGAGAGGCCCTGCGCGCGCAACTTGACGATCGTGGTGATGTAGTTGATGGCACCCAGGGTCGAGGAGATCCCGAGCAGCACGATCGCGAGCAACCACCACGTCTGTCCGTGCAGCGAACCGGGCGCGGCGCTCGGCACGGTCGAGAGCGGCGGGTACGAGGTCCAGCCCGCCTGCGCCGCGCCGCCCTCGACGCAGAAGCCCGTCACGAGACAGGCGATCGCGAGCGGCATGATCCAGTACGAGAGCATGTTGAGCCGCGGGAAGGCCATGTCGCGCGCGCCGATGCAGAGCGGGATCAGGTAGTTTCCGAGCCAGCCCGTGAGCAGCGGGATGACCACGAAGAAGATCATCACCGTGCCGTGGAACGTGAACAGCGCGCTGTAGAACTCGGGCGAGGGCACGCCACCGCTCTTCGGGAACACGATCCCGCCCGCGACCGGCATCGCGGTCCAGGGGAAGGCGAGCTGCCAGCGGATCAGCATCGCGCTCAGCGCTCCGAAGAGCGTCATCGCGAGGCCGCTCCAGAAGAACTGCAAGCCGATCACCTTGTGGTCGGTCGAGAAGACGCGCGCGGCGAGGCTCACTTCCTGTCCTCCATGCCGTTCGAGTGCAGTTCGCGCGTCTTGCGCTCGAGGAAAGCTGCGTACTCCGCGCGCGGGATGGCGCGGACCTTTCCGGCCATCTTGTAGTGGCCGAATCCGCACAGCTCGGCGCACAAGAGGTCGTACTCGCCCGCCTTCGTGCACTCGAACCAGACCAGCGTCTCGCGCCCGGGCAGGATGTCCTGCTTCAGGCGGAAACTCGGCACGAAGAAGCTGTGGATCACGTCGCGCGAGTGCAGCGACAACACGACCGGCTCGTTCACCGGCACGACGAGCTCGTAGGGCGAATGCAGGTCATCGCCCGTCCCAGAACGCCCGTCGGCGCCGGGATAGAGCACGTGCCAGTCGAACTGGCTGGCCCAGACCTCGCACAGCGCCGGCTTGGGCCTGCCGTCCGCTCCGCGCGGAATGCTGTTCGAGAACTTCATCGCTTCCCAGGGCGCGATCTGCACCAGCGCCAGCCAGACGAGGATCGCGCCCGGCACGATCGTCCAGACGATCTCGAGCTTCGTGTGCTTCGACACGGCGCTGCGCCTCCCGCCTCCGCCCTGCGCGTTGCGCCAGACGATCCAGGAGAGCAGGCCGACCGTGAGCAGGAAGAACACGCCCACGACCCACTGGATCTTCGCGAAGAGCCCGTCCACCGCGACGCCCAGCGTGGCGACGTTCTCGGGCATCGCCCAGCCGCGCTGCGGCGCGACCACGAAGCTCCACAGCACGAGCAGCGCGAAGGCCGCGAAGAGCGTGGCGACGAGCGCGCGCATCGCCTGCCTACTCGGCGCGCTCGCCGAGCGAGCGCACGTAGTGCACGAGCGACCACAGGTCGTCGCTCTTCATCAACAGCTCGCCATCCGCGCCCTTGGTCTCGCCGATCCCCGGCATGGGCGTGCCGTTGATGCCGGCGTAGATGCGGCGGTAGATGTCGATCGGCCGCGAGCCGCCGCGGAAAACGCCGGTCGAGAAATCGCGCGGCAGGATCTCGAAGCCCCAGTCGTCGTGATAGGCGGGCGTCTTGCGCCCTTGCGCGTCGGTCTTGAACGCCAGCGCGCCGTCGCCGTGGCCCTCTGCTCCGTGGCACGAGAAGCAGTTGCCCTTCTTTGGGTCGAGGAACAGCTCGCGTCCGTGCGCGCGCATCGCAGGCGAGTCGGCTGGAACGACGCCATCGAAGGCGATCACCTTCTCGCGCGCCTTCATCCAGCGGCCAAAGACGATCTCGATCGCCTCGACCGCGGCCTCGTCGTCGAGCTTCTCGTCGTCCTTCCAGCTCTGCACGAGCATGCTCTCGACTTCGCCACGGATCGAGAGCAGGCGCACGTAGTCCGCGAGCCCCTCGCGCTCGGTCAGCGAGAGGCGCGCGAACGAAGGCATCGCCGTGCCATAGACGCCGCGCTCGAGCAGCTCGACGAGGTCCTCGCGCCGCGGGCGCGCCTTGTCCTTGACCGCCGTGAACTTGAAGATGCCCTTGCGCACGTCGCGCGGCTTGGGGTTGATCGTCGCGCCCGTCGGGCCGTCGCCGCCGCCCTCGACGCCGTGGCAGTGCATGCACTGCGTGCGGTAGAGCTCGGCCGACTCGGCGAGCGACGGGTAGGTGTTCTCGAGTTGCCTGGCCGCCTCGGGGCCCGGCGCGTGCGCGATCTCGTACGCGAGTCGTTCGCGGTTCGCCGCGACGATCGGAGCGAAGCTCTCGGGCGTGAATTCCTTCTCCGCGTGGTTGGGATCGAGGCCCTCCGACTTCCACGACTCGAGCAGCTCGTAGCGCGGCCCGGCGCGCGTGCCGAAGTACTTCACGAGCAGCGCCTCGAGCTCCTTCTGCTTCTCGGGCGCATCGGAGAGTGCCGCGACGCTGCTCGCATTGAGCGAGAGCTTGAGCGCGCCGGGAGCGGGCTGGAAGCCGCAGCCAGTGAGTGCAAACGCGAGCGCGCCGCAGACGAGAAAGGTGGGCCTGTGAAGAGCGCGCGTCATCCGGAAGCGCACCAGTGTGAGGCGTGGCAAACGGGTGTCAAGATGCGCCCAGGGGCAGCCACCGGATATGCTCTCCAGCTTGGAACGCAGCGCCCTGATCCACGAACACCAGATCGCCGGAGCCCGTATGCAGGCCGGCGAGCCTCCGCGTCTTCTGACCTACGGCGACGTGCCGGGCGAGTACCGCGCGGCGCAGGAAGGTGCCGCGCTCTTCGACGAAACCGACCGCGGTCGGCTCGAGGTCGCCGGGCCGGAGGCCGCGGCCTTTTTGCACCGTCTGCTGGCCAACGACGTGCGCGCGCTTCCGGTCGGCTGCGGCCAGCGCAACTTGCTGCTCGAGGCCAAGGGCAAGATCCTGTTCGAGTTCGAGCTCTACCGCGTCGAGGACACGCGCTTCGTGGTGAGCGTGCCGCCCGGACGCGCAGGCGCGTTGCGCGCGGCGCTCGAGCGCTACCACTTCAGCGAGAAGATCACCTTCGCGGACCAGGGTGCCAGCTACGCGCCGCTGCTCGTGCTCGGGCCGAAGTCCGACGCGCTCGTGAAGCAGGTGCTCGGCTGCGACGTGCCCGCGGAGGAGTACCGCTGGGCAGTCGGACAGTTCCAGGGCGCGCCGCTGATCGCCGCGCGCACGCGCGCCTTCGGCTCGCGCGCGATCCGCCTCGTTTCGACGCCCGAACAGGCACCGAAACTCTGGGGCGCGCTGCGCGCGGCAGGTGCGGCCGCCGCGGGCCTCGTCGTGCGCGACATCCTGCGTGCCGAAGCGGGCGTGGCCTTGCCCGGCGAGGACGTGGACGAGACGGTCTACCCGCAGGAAGCACGCTGGGAGGATGCGTTCTCGCTCACCAAGGGCTGCTACATCGGGCAGGAGGTCGTGGCGAAGATCGACACCTACGGCGGGCTCAACAAGCGCCTCGTGGTGTTGAAGGTCTCGCACGACGATCCCGTGGTGCGCGGCACGCGGCTCTTCAAGCTCGACGAGGGCGAGTGGCGCGACCTCGGCGTGGTGACGAGCTGGGCGTATTCGTTCGTGCTCGACACGGGCATCGTGCTGGCCTACGTCAAGCGCCGGCACCAGAAGGCGGGCACCGAGTTCCGTATTGGCGACGGTCCGTCGACGGCGCTGATCGTGAAGCACCCGCTGCGCGCGAACGCATTGCCCGCGAGCGGCGAGTTCGAGTGACGCGCCCTCAGCTCGCCGGCTCGCGGATCATCACCAGCAGCATCTTGAAGCGCTCGAGCGCCTTCAACGCGTGCGGCACGTTGGCCGGCATGAGCAGGATGCTGTTCGCGCCGACGCGCTGCGGCACGCCGCCGAGTGTCACCTCCACGGCGCCCTCGAGCACGTGCACGAGTGCGTCGAACTTGGCCGTGTGCTCGCTCAGTCCCTGGCCCTGATCGAACGCGAAGGCCGTCACCGAGCCGGTGCTCTTCTTCAGGATCTCGCGGCTCACGACCGCTCCGGGCTGGTACGCGACGAGTTCAAGAGCCTGGCCGCCCGTGAAGCTGCCGGCATGCTTGCCTTCGGAGGTCTTGCTCATCGAGGCAATCGTACGCTCCTTCGCCCGCGTGCTAGGCTCGCAAGCGTGAATCCGACAGGGTCTGCGCGCCGCGCGCTGCTCGCACTCGTTCCACTCGTGCTCGCGACACTCGCGTGGCTGGGCTGGCGTCTGCTCGCGAACACGCAGCACGCGGGCCTCGAGGCTCCAGAGATCGCGCAGGCACCTGCACGCCCCGCGCCCGAGAGCCTGCCGCTCGAGGTGCCCGAGAACGAGACGACGGGCGAGCGCATCGCGGGCAGTGCGCTGCAACCCGCGCAACCCGCGCCGCCTGCGCAACCGCGCAGCAGCGCGCGCGCCGAGCCCGGGCCGATCCGCTACCGCGGCCTGGTGCTCGACTACGATCTCGACCAGCCTGTCGCGGGCGCGAAGCTCGTCTTCGAGGCCGACAAGGCGCGCGAGCTGTGCCGTATCGAGAGCGACGCGCAGGGGCAATTCCGCACGCCGCAGCTCGCCGAGGAAGCGCTGTGGATGCGCGTCGAGCCGCCCGATGGTTTGCTGTGCGACACGCCGCGCGTCGAGCTCAATGGCCGGCGCAACGAGATCGTCGTGCCGCTGCACCGCGATCCGAAGACGCTCGCGGGCGCGATCCGCGGCGAGCTCTTGCGCGAGGGCGGGCCGTGGACGCGCGAGACGCTGCCCAAGCAGGGCAGCGTGATGCTCGATCTCGTTCCGGCGAGCGGCGCGAAGTGGAGCCGCCGCGCCGATCTCACGAGCGAGTTCGACGCGCAGGGCGGCGCGCATCTGCGCTTCGCCTTCGAGAGCCTGCCCAAAGGCGAGTACGAGCTGACGCTCTCGAGCCTTTCGGCCTGGCGCTGGAATCCGACCTCGCTGCGCGTGACAGCGCCGATCGACAACGTGACCTTCCTGCGCTACGACCTCGACAAGAGCTCGCAGCTCGTCTTCAAGGTCAGCGACCGCGCGAGCGGCGAGCGCATCGAGAAGTTCGACGTGCGCGCGCTGGCTTTGACTCCCTCGCAGGACAACGGCGTCTTCCTGCACACCGGTCCGCTCGAGACCGCGAACGTGCCCGACGACGCGCGCTTCTCCTGGTCGCTCTCCGCCGAGGGCTACCAGCCCGCTTTCGGCGACGAGTCGGCCTTCGTGCGCCACGGCGGCGAGCGCATCGCCGAGATCGCGCTCGAGCGCGGCTGGGCCACCAAGCTGCTCGTGCTCGTGCGCGATCCGGCCGCGAAACCGGGCGTGCACGCGCAGGTAGAGCTCGACGGCCGTTCCGCGGGCTTCACGGGCGAGGACGGCATGCTCGCGGTCACGGCGCAGAAGGCGCCCGATCGAATCGTAGTGCGGCTCCCCGGCTGGCGCATGACCAACGACCCGCTGCAGTCCTACAACGGCAAGTCCGCCGCGCAACGCGGACAGGTGACGATCGTGGTGCTGGAGAAGGAGAAATGACGCACGAGAACGCTCGCGGACCCTGGCTCGCGCCGGCGCTCGTGGGCTTGGCGGCCGCGACCGCAGGTCTGGCCGCGGGCTGGTGCCTGCGCGGCGGAGCGACGCAAACCGTGGCGCTCCCGCCGACGACCGAGACGAACGCCGCGACGAGCGTGACGCGCGAGGAGATCGAGGGGTTGAAACGCGAGCTGCTCGCGCGCCTCGACGAGCTCGCGCGCGTGCGCGCAACGAACTCCCCCGCCGCAGCTGACGGGCAGGTGATCGAACTCGGCCAGCGCATCGGCGACCTCGAGTCGCGCATCGCGATGCTCGGATCGAGCGCAGGCAAGCCGGCTCGCGGTCCCGCCTGGGCGAGTGCGCGTGGACCGGGCAGTGGCTCGATCGACTCGGTGCGCGAACGAATCGCTGCCTGGACCAAGGCGGGAGAGTACGCCTCTCAGGCCGACGCGCTCGTACATGAGCATCAGCTCTGGACGATGGAAGACGTGCTGCAGGCCTATGGGACTCCCGCACGCGTGTTGGACTACAACGATGCTTGGACGCTGGCCTACGGGCCCTTCCAGGAGGAGGGCCAGGAGCTGCCGTGCATGATCGAATTCCGCTTCCGTGAAGGGCTGGTGTGGGAGGTCAATTTCGACTGCTCGGGTCGCTACCGCTGAGTCGACTCCTCAATCGCGGTTCGAAGTGCGCAGGTAGACGTCCGGATCGTGGCGCGTCAGGAACATCGCCGGGTTGGCGAGGTCGACGAAGCCGAACTTGCGGTAGAGCCCATGCGCGTCGCGCGTCGCGAGCAGCCAGCGCCGCAATCCCTGCACTTCCGGGTGCGACACCACGAGCTCCATCAGCGCGCGCGAGAGTCCGCGGCCGCGGTGCGCTTCGAGCACGAACACGTCGGCGAGGTAGGCAAAGGTCGCGCGGTCCGTGACGAGGCGCGCGAAGCCGACCTGCGTCTCGCCGAGGTACACGCCGAAGCAGAGCGAGTTCTCGATCGCGCGCGCGACCGTCTCGCGCGGAATCCCCGGCGCCCAGTACGAGCGCACGAGGAAGCCGTGGATCGCGTCGAGGTCGAGCCGCGCGCGGTCGTCGCTGAGCGTGTAGTCCTGGTGCGTGCGTTCGAGGCTCATGCCGGTCCTTCGGGCCGGGAACTCTAGCGCCTGCGCACGCGGACACGCCAGCGGCGCGCAGCGCGGTCCGCTGTTCAGCCTCGCGGCGAGCGGATACCCTGCGCCGCGTGGCCCCCGACTGGACCTGCCCGGCGTGCAAGCTGGACGTCGCGACACCTTTCTGCCCGCGCTGCGGCGAGCGTGCGCTGCAACCGCGCCACCTCGAACTGCGCGGACTCGCCGGCGCGCTGGTGCACGAGCTCACGAGCATCGACGGGCGCCTCTTGCGCAGTCTTTGGAGCCTGCTGCGCCGTCCGGGGAGCTCGACGCTGGCCTACGTCCGCGGCGACCGCAAGCGCTACATCGCGCCGTTCCAGCTGTTCCTGCTCTCGAACGTGCTGTTCTTCTTCATGCAGTCCTGGACGGGCATCAACGTCTTCAGCACGCCGCTCGCCTCGCAGCTGAACGGGCAGGATTGGAGCGAGCTCGCGCGGACGCTGGTCGCCCGGCACCTCGAGGAGACGCACATGCGGCTCGAGGACTTAGCGCCGGTCTTCGACCGGTCGGTTGCGCTGTACGCCAAGTCGCTGATCATCCTGATGGTGCCACCCTTCACGCTGGTGCTGGCACTCCTCTTCTGGCGCAGTCGCAGGCCGTGGATCACGCACGCGGTCTTCGCGCTGCACTTGTGCACGTTCCTCCTGCTGCTGTTCTGCCTGACCCTCTGCGTCGCAAGCCTCGCCCAGCGGCTCGGCGGCCAGGGCCTTGAATCGGCGCGGGTGGACACCGTCCTCTCGACCTTCAACCTCGTCGTCTGCGGCGCCTACGCCTACTTCGCGACGGGTACCGTCTTCGATGCGCGAGGGATTGCGCGCGTGCTCCAGGTCATTCTGCTGGCCGTCACAGCCGGCGCCGTCGTGCTGGGCTACCGCTTCGTGATCTTCCTGATCACGCTGCATGGCTGCTGAGTGCTATCACGGGCGCAGGCGAACATGACCTTCCTCGAGCACATCCCCGGCACGAACCCGCTCCCGCACCCCGGGAAGCACCCGCGCGCGAAGGGCATCGGGATCCTCGGGCTGCACGAGGGGCGCACGCTGCTGCTGGCTCTCGATCGGATCGCGCACGCGCGCGCGGTCGGCGGCTGTGATCTCGAGCAGGCGAAGATCGACTCGGCGCGCGAGGCGGCGCCCGACGTGTTCTACACGCGCGACTACGACGCCCTGCTCGCGCGCCCCGAGGTCGACATCGTCGCGATCTACACGCCGGATGCGCAGCACGGCGAGCACATCGAGCACGCCTTCGAGGCCGGCAAGGACGTGATCTGCACCAAGCCGCTCGTGAACTCGGTCGCCGACGCGAAGCGCATCCTCGCCGCGGCGCGCCGCACCGGCCGCAAGCTGCTGGTCGGCCAGAGCACGCGCTTCTTCGAGCCTTTCCTGCGCCAGCGCGCGGCCTTCGAGCGCGGCGAGCTCGGAGCGATCGAGCTCGCGGATGCGCACTACATCCATCGCATGGACTGGTACTACGCGAAGTCGCCCTGGGTCGCGCGCGACACGGACTGGATCTTCCTCGGCCTCTCGCACCCGCTCGACCTCCTGCGCTGGTACCTCGGGCCGATCCGCGAGGTGCAGGCGCTCGGTTCGCGCTCGAAGCTCGGGAAACAGCACGGCGTCGCGGGCATGGACGTGTACGTGGTCAACGTCGTCGCAGAGGATGGCCGCCTCGGCCGCGCGCTCGGCCACTACGGCGTGCACGAACTCCCGAGCGCGCGCAACTGCATCGAGTTGATGCTCTACGGCGATGCGGGCACGAGCCTCGCGCAGTACCACGACATGCGCTACGTGCACACCGCGCCCGACGGCACCGAGCTCACCGAGGACCACCTCTACGCCGGGAGGCACTACTACTTCGGCAGCGAGGTGCACGGCATGCACTACGGCGAGTTCGCGAACTACGCCGAGCACTTCGCGCGCGCGCTGATCGAGGGCCAGCCGCACGCGCCCGACCTCGAGCACGGCCTCGAGACCTTCTGCTTGATGGAAGCCGCGCGGCGTTCCGCGACCGAAGGCAAGCCGGTCGCGCTCGCGCCGCTGCTCGCCGAACTGGGCCTGCGCGCCTAGTGCGAGACCGGGCCGAAGCCCTTGGGCGCGCCCTTGTAGCCCTTGAGCTGGACGTACACGTCGATGCTGCTCGAGATCAGCTTGATCGGGAATTCGCCCTGGATCTGCACCGGGACGCCGGTCTTCGCGTCGAGCCAGACCTGGATCGTGCCCTTCAGCCCGAACAGGCCCTCGAAGCCGTCCTTGGGCGGCGGCTCGCCGGGCGGCACCGAGGATTTCAGGCGCACTTCGACGCAGTCGAACTTGCCGGCCGGCACCTCGAGGCGCTTCTTGACACCCTGGCTGAGCTGCACGTTCCAGAGCTTGAGCTCGTCGACCATCGAGAGCGTCTCTTCCGTGCGGCCCTCGCGCACCATCGTGCGCGCGAGGTAGACGGCGCTGAGCATGTCGAGCGTGCCCTCGGGCACGTCGCGCGTCTTGTCCGGGCGCCAGACGCGGTGCTCGCCGCGCTTGCAGCCGTCGCAGTGGCTGGGCTTGCCCCAGAGCCAGTTCGAATCGATGAAGTGCTCGCGGTTGTTGCAGCCCTTGCAGTGGCCGTCGTTGCGGTAGTTGTCGACGAACTTGCCGTCCTTCAGGCCGAGTTTGATCTCCTTGCGGCGGTTCTCCGAGCCCGTCTGCACGTCGGTGTAGTACATGCGCGGGAAGGCCTGCGGCAGCTGGCGCGCCTTGAGCACCTCGTGCAGCGTGTAGCCGAAGTGCGAGCCGCTCGCGACGCTCTCGACCGAGCCCATCCACTCGTGCGGGGCATCCGGCTGCTTGGTCGCGAGCAGTCCCGCGACGTAGGGCTCGACCTTGGCCGAGAGCACGACCTGTCCGGCGCTCACGTTGCCGGCGATCGGAACGTCGACGAGCACGTCGAACTCGAGCACCTCGTTCTTCGGCACCCAGACGGGGAGCTTGCCCTCGCCGCGTTCGAAGGCGAGACCCTCGCCCTCGAACTCCTTGTCGGGCGCGGGGCTCTCGAGCGGGGCCGGCTGCACGGGCCGATCGAGCGGAGAGTCGGCCGCGACGACATGCGGATCCTCGGGTGCAGGCGCGGGCGCGGGGACGGCCGCCACGGGCGCATCCGCCTCGAGCGCAAGCACCTGTTCGTCAGTGGCCGGCGCATCCGAGTCCGTCGCCGTACGCGCGGCCGCGCGGGCCGGCTCCTGCGTGCGCGGCGCGGGTGCCGCGCCGCCGCCGAAGATGCAGCTCGTGCCCGCGCAGAGCGCCAAGGCAAGGCCGATTCGGGTGCAGAAGTGCCGCATGGAAGCTCGATCCTGCCGCTTGCGGGGCGCGAAAGGAAGAGCGTGCCTCAGGCCTCGTTTTCGCTCTCGCCGCGCCAGCGCGCGATCCGTCCCGCGGCCTCGTCGAGCGCCACCCGCACGGGGGCGCGCCCCTCGGCACGCGCACGCGCGAGGATCTGGCCCAGGACCTCGCCGATGCGCGCGCCGATCGCCTCGACGCTCGCGCGCCGGCCTTCGAGGTGGAACAGCGCCCCGCGGATCAGCGCGCCCGAGTTGATCGCGAAGTCCGGGGCATACAGCACGCCGTGCTCGTGCAGCCTTTCGCCGTGCAGCGAGCGCACGAGCACGTTGTTGGCGCCGCCGGCGACGATCCTGCAACGCAGGCGCGTCAACGTCAGGTCGTGCAGGATGCCCCCGAGCGCACAGGGGGCGAAGACGTCGCAGGGCTGGTCGTACTCGCTGGCGGGATCGACGAGCTCGAGCTCGAGGTCGCGCGCCACGCGCTCGGCCTTGTCCGGGTCGAGCTCGGATGCACGCACCCGGGCACCGGCCTCGAGCAGGAGGCGCGCGAGCCCGCGCCCGACGGCTCCGAGGCCCTGGACGACGATCGTACGGTTGCTCCAGTCCTCCTCTCCGTCCAGGTGACGCAGGCTGGCGCCGACGCCCGCGAAGACGCCGGCGCAGGTCGACTCGGCCAGCAGGCCGGGACCCTGCTCGTCCGGGCGCGTGACGAAGCGCGTCTGTTCGGCGACGAACGCGAGTTCCTCGGCGTCGGTGCCGACGTCGGGGCCGGTGTAGAAGCGTCCGCCGAGGCGTTCGACGAAGTTCCCGATCGCCCTGTAGCAAGCGGCGATGTCGAGCTCGGGCCGGTCGAGGATCACGAGCTTCGCGCCGCCCGCCGGCAGGCCCGCCAGCGCGCACTTGTACGTCATCGCGCGCGAGAGCCGCAGGCAGTCGCGCAGCGCCTGGTCCTCGTCGAGATAGGACCAGCGCCGCAGTCCGCCGAAGGCCGGTCCCTGCGTGGAATCGTGGATCGCGAGAAAGGCGCGCAGGCCCGAGCGGCGGTCGTGCAAGGCGATCACCTCCTCGAAACCCTCGCGGGACATGGCTTCGAGAAGGTGGGTGGCCATCGGGGTGCGGGCGAGCCGCGACTGGGCGGCGCGTGCTGACCCGGCTAGGGTAGTCGCCGCGCGCACCCTCGGGGAAGAGGATCCGGCCTCGCCCGTCCATCGCGTCCTCAATGAGATTCCATCGCCTCCTGGCTGCCTGCGGCAGCGCCGTCCTGCTCCTGCCTGCCTGCAAGTCGGCCTCGACCGGCCAGGAGGTCGCGAACAACAAGGATCCCAAGCCGATCGGCGACCTGGTCGAGCGCTCGAAGGTCGAGACGCCGATCGGAAAGCTGCTGGCCGAGCTCGACCTGCAGATCCGTGCCTGGACGCGGCTCAAGATGACCGCGGCCACGGCCGAGGACCGCACCAAAGCGCGCGAGCTCGAAAAGGTGATCTCGACCACGGCTCACGAACGCCGCGCGGAGCTGATCGACCAGCTCCAGACCGGCCCGCTCGACAACCGCATCGTCGCGGCCTCCGCGCTCGGCTTCACGCGCGACCCGGAAGCGCTCTCGCCGCTGGTTGCCTGCCTCGAGGACAGCAACCCCGAAGTGGTCGGCAACGCGTTGCTCGGCTTGATGATCCTGGGCAATCCGGATGCGCCCCTGGAGCGCATCTGCGAGCTCCTGCGCTCGCACCCGGATCCCTGGGTGCGCACCAACGCCGCGCAGTGCCTCTCGAACCTGGTCTCGGGCGGTGCACGCTCGAAGAGCATCGTGAGCTCCGCGCGCCTGGGCCTCACCGACAGCGAGCCCGGCGTGCGCTCGCACGCGGCGCTGCTGCTCGGCGTGATGCTCGACAAGGACTCGATGCAGGGCCTCGTGGACATGATCCGCGACCCCGTGCCGCTGGTCTCCTCGGCCGCGATCCGCGCGCTGGTCTGGATGGGCAAGCACGAGCCGCGCAGCAAGGGTGCCGCGGCCCGCGGCCTGGCGGCAGCGCTCCAGGATTCGAAGGCGAACCTGCGAACGCAGCTCCTGCGAGGGTTGAACGAGCTCGCCGGAGTAAGCTACGGGGAAGAGCCGAAGGAATGGATCGACTGGGCCGCAAGACTGCCTTGAACGCCTGCGCGCTGCTGCTCTTCGCAGCGGCGCCGCGCGCCGGATTCGCGCAGGATCCGCCCAAGGATTCCCCGCCGAAAACGGCGCCCGAGCCTGTCCGCAACCCAGGACCACGATTGCTCGAGGGCCTCGAGATGCAATCGGAGCTCGTCTACGACGCCGACCCGAAGTCGCCGCACGTCTTGCGTGCTGCCTTCGCGGGCAAGGAGCACGCGCGCTACTGGATCGGCCTGGGGGCCGAGGGCTCGCAGGTGCGCCTGATGCGCCTGCGTTCGGAGGGACACGTGTTCGCGCTGCGGGTCGATGCGCCGGGCTCTATCGAGCTCGAAGGCGCGCAGCGCGACGAGACGCTCGCGCAGCTCGAGTTGCGCCGCGCGCTGCTGCAGTTCGAGAGCTTCGAATGGAAGGGCGAGGAAGCGACGCGCACGGCGGCGCTCGGCACGCTCGGCAGCCTGCGCGCGCGCTTCGCTTCGGCCAAGGACGCGCGGCCGGTCGAGCTCGCCTTCCTCGATCCGCAGGGGAAGCTGCAGGATTCCTGCCGCGCGATCCGCTGGGATGCGAGCGGCGCGCGCCCTCTGCCGAGCGCGCTCGAGCTCTGGCACGAGGAGACGCGCATCTGGAGCGAGAGCGTGAAGCGGGTGCTGCCGATGACCTACACGCGCGACGCCTTCGTGCCGCGCGATCGCGCCGAAGGGACGGGAGCGCAGGGCACCTGGAATGTGATCCAGACGCCCTCGCCCGAGTTCGCCGCTCGCCGCTTCGAGCTACCGAAGGACGCGGACTGGGACAGCGCACGCAAGGAACTCGAGCGCCTGCGGGCCGAGTGGGCGCCACGCCTGGCCAAGTCCGGTCTCGAGCTCGAGAGCCGCGGTACGCTCGAACTCGACCCGGAACTCCACCCGCGCTTCCTCGTCCTGCGCCTCGCGAAGCTCCCCGCCGAGCTGCCCGAGGGCTTCGAAAGGGTGGCTGGCCGAGCCGCGGTCGGGGTTCCCCTGGAGGGCTTCGAGGCGGTCGCTCCAGGGGCGCTGCGCGCGCTGCGCGAGAAGGTGCCCGCCGAGAGCAAGGCGGGCGCTCCCTACGTCCGGTGGTCCCTGGATCCTTCGCAGCCAAAACAGGTGCTTTTGCTGCTAGCCTGGACCACATCCCGGTGAGGTATTGTCCACGGGGGAGTGCAGGGGTCCGGGACACTCCCAGGAGCTCCCCTGATTCCTGATGCTCTCGAGGTGCCCGGGCGGCGGCACCTCATTTGCAGACGCTGCGCCACCCCTACTGGAGGTATCCCATGGCCTCGCGCGCTCAATCCTGGTTGTCCTTTTTCATCCTTGCGGGAGCGTTGACCACGCTCACCGCGGACTCGTTTGGCCAGCGCCCCGGCGCCGGCAATGGCGGTGGCGGCGGTGGTAGTCGCGGCAGCGGGGGCGGGGGGGGCTCCGTCTCGCGTTCCTCGGGCGGCGGTGGCGGTGGCGGCGGCGGTGGAAGCGCCCCTTCGCGCTCCTCGGGCGGTGGGGGTGGCGGCGGCGGTGGCGGCGGTGGTGCAAGCGCCCCCTCCCGCTCCAGCCCAAGTCCAAGCAGTGCCCCCACTCGCTCGGCGCCGGAATCGCGCGCGCCCTCGAGCAGCGGCCGGTCGAGCTACACGCCGCCCGTCAACTCGGGATCGGACGCGCCGACGCGCGGCTACTCGGCCCCGGTGCGCGAATCCGGCCGCTCGGCCGGGGCGGACAGCGCAACTCGCACCAACGACAACCCCACGAGCGTGGATTCGGGCAGGCAGAGCCCGGCCGCGCCCTCACGCATCTATGACTCCGCGCGGAGACAGGCAGAAGACGGACGTCCGGGGGGACGTGGCGAGGTGGACATTTCCGGCTTCGGCGGGCAGCGCCGCGGCAGTGTCCCCTCGCTCTCGGCGTCGGCCGATGGCGTCCGGCCCGGGTCGAGGGTCCCCGAAGGCACGCGCGTGAGCATGCCCGTGCGCACGCAGCCGATGACGCGCGAGGGACTGCTCGAGCGCTACCGCGCGCCGAAGGCGGGCCCGGAGGACATCGCTCGCGCTCGCCAGCACGCAGACTCGGGCCTCTCGCGAGCCCGCGGGGTGAGCGCGGGTTCCGCCGGCCGATCCGGCGCCGAGCAGGCCGGCCGCAAGGACCACGCGGTCTCGAACGAGTTGCGCAAGCAGCAGTACGATCGCACGTCCAAGCGCCTCGAACAGCTCGACCACAAGGATCCCGCCCGCGCCAAGCAAGTGATGCGCACCGGGGAAGCGGTGGCCGTGGCGAGCGATGTCGCGATTCGCGTTGCGATCGGGACGAGCTTCGCGGCCTGCGGCGGGGGCAGTGGCTGGGCCTGGTGGGATCCCTGCAATCAGGGCTACGGCAGCCCCGCGAACACCTGCTGGAACAACTTCGGTCCGTACAGCTGGTGGTGGTGGAACGGCTGCACGTACTGGGGACCGTCCTGGGGCTTCAGCTTCGGATGGGGATCGTGCGGCGGCTGGGGCAGCTGGAACGTCGGTTGGTGCTCGCACCCCTACTACAGCTACCCGGGATACAACTACTGGGGCGGCTCGCCCTACTGGTACACGGGCGCAATCTATGGCGGCTTGTACGAGGAGCAGCAGCCTCAGCAAGTCGTGGTCGTGCACGAGTACGAGCCGGCGCCCGTGGCCGAGGCCGGACCGGTCGCCGAGCCCGCAGCCGGCGAGGCCGCCGTGCCCTCCAACCTGCCGCCCGAGAAGCGCGATCCCGCCCTGGCGCAGGCGCTCACGCGCTCGTCCCAGCAGTACGTTGCTCTGGGCGACCTCGCCTTCAGCGAGCGCCGCTTCGGCGACGCGGTCTCGCACTACGCCAAGGCCGTCGAGTACGCGCCGAACGATCCGGTGCTCTACATGCTGCTCTCGGACGCGCTCTTCGCAACTGGCGACTACCACTACGCCGCGAGCGCGCTGCGCAAGGCACTCGAGCTCGAACCGCGCCTCGTCGATACGATCGTCGACAAGCACTCGGTCTACGCCGACCCGAAGGACTTCGAGAAGCAGCTCGGCTATCTCGAGAGCTACCTGAAGGACAACTTCCTCGACGAGGATGCGCGGCTCGTGCTGGCGGCCAACTACCTGTTCGGCAACAAGCCGCACCAGGCGCTGGACCTCCTGCAGTCGAGCTTCAGCCTCGAAGTGCGCAAGACGCCCACGGGCACGCTGCTCCTCGAGCGCGCCCAGCACCTCGCCGCGGAGAACCCCTTCTCGAAATAGCGGCCTAGGGCCGGAACTCGCGCGGCCCTTCGTCGCCGCCGAAGAACTCGACCGTCGGGGCGCGTCCAAAACGCGCCCCGAACGCGTTCTGGACCCGTGCCAGCAGCTCGGGCTCGGCCCCTCGCCGCAGCAGCACCACGACGCACCCGCCGAATCCGGCCCCGGTCAGGCGCGCTCCGAGCACGCCTTCGCAGCCCACGGCCGCGTCCACGAGCGTATCGAGCTCGGGGACGCTGACGTCGAAGAGCGTCCGCAGGCTGGCGTGCGCGCGGGTCATCTGTGCCCCGAAGCCCGCGAGATCTCCTCGCAGCAGCGCGTCGCGAGCCGCGAAGGTGCGCGCGACCTCGCGCAGCACGTGCTCGGCGCGCCGGGCCAGCAGCGGGTCGAGCTCGCCGCGCCGCGCTTCGAGCGTCTCGAGCCGGATGTCGCGCAAGCACGTGGCACCTGGTTGATGCGGGGCAAGTTCCGCGAAGGCCTGGGCGCACTGTCGAACGCGCTCGTTGAAAGCGCTCTGCGCTAGTTCGCGACGCACGAGCGTGTCGGCCACCGCGATCGTGTGCAGCTCCGGATCGAGCGGCATCCACGCGTTCGAGCCGTCCTTGCAGTCCAGCCACAAGAGCGATCCCGCGCGCGCCAGGCCGACCGCGTAGGGATCCATGATCCCGCACTGCACACCGACGAAGCCGCGCTCGGCCGCGAGCGCCACCTGCACGAGCTCCAGGCGCGGCAGGCACAGGCCCCAGGTCTCCGAGAGCGCGAGCGCAGTCCCCACGCAGATCGAGGCGGACGAGGACAGGCCCGCGCCCACAGGCAGATTGCCTCCGAAGAGCAGGTCAAAGCCCGCGACGGGCCGGCCGAGGCGTCCGGAATGTGCGCTGAGTTCGCGCAGCACGCCGACGGGATAGTCCCACCAGCGCCGGGCGGGCTGCAGGGGCAGGTCCCCCGCCTCGAGCTCCAACTCGCCCAGTTCGAGGGTCGAGGCGAGCTGGATCCGGCCGTCGCTGCGCGGCCGCAGGGCGAGGAAGGTGCCCCGGTCGATGGCCGTGGGCATGACCGGGCCGCCGTTGTAGTCGAGGTGCGCCCCCATCAGGTTCACGCGCCCAGGCGAGAACCACAGGCGCACGGGGCCATCGCCGCCGAAACGGCGCAAGAACAGCGCCCGGTGCTCCAGGAGAGCACGCTCCAGCTCCAGACGCCGCGTTTCGCTCACCGCCGGGAGAGCATAGCGACCCGCACGAGCGAGCACAGCTTCCTCCGCAGCTGCCGCAGCGCTATCGTCTCCCCATGCCCCAGATCCCGCGCGGCCCGTGCGCCCTGCTGCTTCCGCTCGTCTTCGCGGCAGCCGGCTGTTCGAGCCTCTCCTTCCAGCGCAAGACCGAGACCTCGGGCACGTTCAGCTCGAGCGGCTTGGCCGTGACGATGCTCTCGGTGGACTTGCCGAAGTCCGCGCTGCAGATCGCGCGCGAGAACGCTTCGGACTCCAACATGGCCAACATGCAGGTCGAGCGCGTGCTGGTCGTGCCCGACTTCGGCGGCTTCAACTGGATCCTCGACATCTTCAGCATCCGCTACGCGAGGATCGAGGGAACCTGGGGATTCTCCGGGAAGTGAACCAGAGCGCCGCGCGCCAGCCGAGCACCCAGGAAAGGATCTTGAAGCCGGCACGCAGGCTGCCGAGCAGCGAACCCGAGATCTTGCTCTGGCCGCCAGCGCGCGCGCGGTAGCTCACGGGCACTTCGAGCACGCGCAGCTCGGCCACGGCCGCCTTGAGTTGCAGCTCCACCGTCCAGCCGTAGTCGAGATCGCGCAGCTCGAGATGCACGAGCGCGTCGGCGCGGATCGCCCGGAAGGGACCGAGGTCGGTGTGCCGCGCGCCGAACAGCACGCGCATCAGGAAGCACGCCAGCGCATTGCCCGCGCGCTGCTGCGGCGTCAGCGATCCGCGCGCGGCGCCACCGAGCACGCGCGATCCGATCACGACTTCGGCCAGACCGCGCAGGATCGGCTCGACGATGCGCCCGAGTTCCTCGGGCCGATCCGAGCCGTCCGCGTCGAGGAAGACGACGATGTCGTTCCCCTGCCAGGGCCGTGCCGGTGCGCCTGGCTCGCGGCCGAAGAGGTATGCGAGGCCTTTCTGGCAGGCGCTGCCGTAGCCGCGCCGCGGCTCTGTCAAGACGACCGCGCCGCCCGCGCGCGCGCGCTCGGCCGTGCGGTCGCGCGAGCCGTTGTCGATGACCACGATCACAGCCACGGCCGGGATCGCAGCGAGGACCTGCGGCAGCGCCGCCTCTTCGTCGAGTGCCGGAATCACCACGCCGATGCGCGGATCGTGCAGCGTGGCCTGCGTCATGCGCGGCTCAGCGCTCGCGGCGCAGGATCAGGTAGCCAAAGGGCGAGAGCACCGGCTCGCCCACCTGTCCGAGCGGAAGCAGCGCCGCCTGCGAGAGCAGCGGCGTGATGTTCGGCGCGCCGCGGTGCACCCAGCCGAGGTCGCCCTTGCGCTGCTTGCCGCCCGGGTCGTCGTTGAACTCGGCCGCGACGGCCTGCATGTCCTCGCCCTTCTGGATGCGCAGCGTGAGCGCGTCGGCGATCTCGCGCGCCTTCTTCTGGTCCGGCGCCTTGCTCATGTCGGCGCCCTGCGCGAGGTCGTACTGCACCACGATCGCGCGCAAGCGCACCCACTGGTTCTCGCGCAGCGACGCATCGACCTCGGAGAGCGCGACGCGCTTCAGGACGTGGTAGCCGAAGGGCGAGCGCACGGGCTGCGAGATCGCGCCGATCGGGAGCTCGAAAGCCGCCTGTTTGAGCAGCTGGTCGTTCGCGCCGCGCTCGTAGATCGCGAATTGGCCGCCGCGCGCTTTCGACTCGGCATCGTCGGAGTACTCGCGCGCGAGCTTGCCGAAATCGCTCTCGGGGCCGAGCTTCGCGAGCAGCTGCGCGAGGCGCGCGCGCGCGGGCCCATCGGCGCTCGGATCCTTGACGTCGATGCGGATCTGCAGGACCGCTGCTTGCGTGTCGATGCGCTGCAGGATCGCGAGGCCCGCCGGGGTCTCGATCGGCTCGCTGATCGCGGCGGGCTCCGCGGCGAACAGGAAGGCGTCGAGTTGCGGCTCGAGCATGCCTGGCGCGAAGCTGCCGAGCACGCCGCCGCTCGCCGCGTTCGGGGCCTGCGAGTACGTGCGCACGAGCGCGCCGAAATCCTCGCCCGCGCGGGCACGCTTCAGCAGTTCGAGCGCGAATTCGTCCGCTTCCGCGCGCGTGCGCGTGGAGCCCGGCGGGGCATGCCGCGCACCCGTGAAGCCGAGCAGCACGTGGCGCGCGGAGCGCAGCTCTGGCGGCGCCTCGTCGAGGTACAGCGGCCGCGCGAGCAGCGAGGTCTGGGCGATGCAGAGCGCGAGGGAGAGGAGCAACACGCCTGCAGTCTAGCCCGCGCCGCCGCTCAAGGGAGTTCGACCTGCAGCTCCTGCTCCTCGCGGCCGCCTTCGATCTTGACCGGATCCTTGGAGGCGCGCGCCAGGCCGCGCTGGGCCTCGAGGCGGTACTCGCCCGGGTTGAAACGGCCGAGTTCGAAGATTCCGTCCTCGCCCGAATTGCCGCTGCCCTGGAAGAGATTGTTGAGCACGCGCTGAGCGCCCGCGCTGCCCGCCGTGCGCCCGCTCTTCGGCACGAGCTGCGCGAACGCGCCGGCCACCGGTCGGCCCGCGGCATCGACGATGCGCACGCGCACCAGCACGCCCTTCTGGATCACGATCTCGAGTTCGTTCTCGCGTCCGGAGACGCGCTTCAACTCGACGCCCTTCTTCTCGAAGTCGGCGTAGTCCGTGGCGCTGGCGCTGATCGTGAACATGCCCGGCGCGAGTCCCTTGAGTTCGTAGCTGCCGTCCTCGCCGCTCTGTGCGCGCTCGCTGAGCGCCACGCCGCCGCCCTCGGGCGTGGCCACCACCGTCGCGCCCTTGATCGGCGCGCCTTGAGCGTCCTTGACGAAACCCTTGAGCGTGAGCGCGGCCTGCAGGCGCAGATCCACGCCACGCTCCGTGCGGCGCTCGTCGGCCTGGATGCGGCGCGGAGTACTGGGCGCGTAGCGGCCGCGTCGATCGCCGTCGCGCGGACCGCGCACGACGAGCTCGTACTCGGCCGTGCGCAGGCGCCCGAATTCGAAGCGCCCGCGCTCGTCGCTGGTGCGACGCTGCGAGCGGTTCTCGCGGCCCACGAGGCCGCTCAGCAGTCCGCCACCGGTCTGCGGCGGAGGTTCGGTCGAGTTGAGCAGCACCTCGGCGCCCGCGACGGGCTCGTTGCTCGCATCGTCGAGCACCGTGCCCTCGATCCCGCCGTGCGGCAACTCGAGGTCGAGCTCGAGCTCGGGTGCGTCGGGGACCTCGAGCGTCATGCGGATCTGGCCGCCGCCCTGGCCATCGAGGTTGAGCTGGTAGTCGCCCGGCGCGAGGCCCGCGAACTCGTAGCGTCCCTGCGCGTCGAGCGGCGCCGCCTTCATCTCGAAACCGAGCACCGAATCGCCGTCGAATCGCATCGCCGCGAGCATGCCGCGCGCGACGGGCTGGCCCTGGTCGCTGACGCGGCCGTGCACGCGGCAGCCGCCGGCCGAGGAGTCGACGAGGTCGTAGCGCACGACTTCGTCTTCGGGCACGCTGACGAGGTCGAAGTTGAGCGTGCCGAAGAACGAGAGCGGGTTGAGCGCGGCGTCGCCGCGCGTCACGACCACGAAGTAGCTCCCGGGTGTCACGTGCTTGATCGTGTAGTCGCCCTTGGCGTCGGTCTCGCCCTCGTACAGGCCGCCGGCGTTGGCGCTGCTGCCCGCGAAGGCGCCGGGAGAAAAGGCCGCGACGATCGCCTGCGGCAGCGGCCGGCCGTGACGGTCGGTGACGTTGCCCTCGATGCCGCCGCCTGAGTGCATCGTGACGAGCACACCGTCGCGAGTCTTGCCCTCGACGAGCTCGAAGCTCTCGGAGCCGCCCCAGGCGTACTCGCGCTGGAAAGCCTGCAGGCGCAGGCTGCCGGGCTCGGCGCCCGTGATCTCGAAGCTGCCGTCGGAGTGCGAGGCCACCGCGCGATCGCCGAGCAGGCCGAGGTTCGCGGCGAAGCCGAGCATCCCGGGCGGGAGCTCGTCGGAGCCGCCGAGCATCCCGCCGCCGCCGAACGGACCGCCGCGCTGACCTCCGGCCTGCTTGCGCATGCGACGGTTCTCCTCGCGCACGCCGGGTGCCGTGCGCAGTCGGCCGCCCACGGGCAAGACGACGAGCTGCGCTCCGGCGACGGGCTTGCCGTCCTGGTTCACGACGCGGCCGCGGATCGTCGCGCCCGGCTTCAGGCGCACGATCAGGCCCTTCTTGACGGCGCTCTCGGAGATCTCGACGTCATGGACGACCGTCTCCGGGTACCCGGGCGCGTTGACCGTGAGAGCCACCTTGCCGGGCTTGAGCGAGTCGAGCCGGAAGTGTCCGCCGGCATCCTCGAAAGTCGTCCCGCCGCTGAAGGGATTGCGTCCGCCCGGCGCCTCCTCCTCGGTGTCGACGCGATCGCTGGTCGAGATCGTGAAGGTCGTGACCGGTTCGGCCGCGAGTTCGTCGATCACGATGCCCTCGAGCGCACCGCCGCGGTGCATCACGACCGTGACGTTCGAGGACGCAGGATCGCCGTCCTTCGCGGGATCGAAATTGAGCGAGGCGTCGACGAAGCCGAGTTTCTGGAAGTCCACTTTCCAGGGCACATCGCCGGCGACGGGCCCGGCGTGGAACACCCCATCGGGTCCGGTCTTCGGCAGGTCGATGCCTTTGACTGCGGCGGCCATCATCGGCGCGAAGCTGAAGTCGAACTGGAAGTTCTTCCAGTCGACGAGGTTCCAGCTCATGCGCACGCCCTCGAGCGGCTGGCCCTCGCCATCGACCACGCGACCCGAGAAGATCGGGCCGCGCGCGAGCACGATGTCGTCGGCCGTCGTCGCCGCGGCATCGACGCACTGCACGCGCGCGCCGATCGCGGGCAGGTGGCCCCAGGCGATCGCGACGACATCGACCTCGCCCGGCGGAACGTGCTCCATCGCGAAGCTGCCGTCGGAGGCCGTGACACAGTGCGTCTGCAGCAGGATCTCCTCCGCGCAGCGCAGATCGCGCAACCCGCGCGGGATCGCGCCGAGGTGTGCCTGCGCAAGCGGAACGGGTTCGTCCTTGCCGGCCGCATCCTTGCCCGGGCCCGAGAGCACGCGGCCCGTGATCCTTCCGCCCACGCGGCCGCGCACGTCGGCGTGCGTGTCCTCGCCCGCGACGATGTGCAGGCCGGTCGTGTGCGAGAGCGCGAAGCCGACACCGCTGGCCGTGAGCTCCCAGCCGTCGCCGGGCGGCACGCCCTCGAAGACGAAGGCGCCGTGCTCATCGGCCTCGGCCTCGATCAGGCGGTGGTCGCCGTTCTGCAGCGTGGTCAGGAAATTGCCCGGACCGGGCACGAGCACGATCTTCGCGCGCGGAACGGGCATCCCGTCTGGCCCGAAGACGCTGCCGAGCACGCGCCCGCCGCCGAGTACGTACACGTCGAGAGGTCCGCCGGCTCCGGAAGCGAGCACGCGCGCGCGCACGGTCGTCTCGGGCACGTGGTAGGGCCCGCGCGCGTCGAGGAACCAGGTGCCCGTGCGCACGCCCTCGAAATGGAAGTTGCCGCGGCTGTCGGCCTGCGCGACGGCGACGGGCTTGGTGCGCCCGGCCATGTGCGCCGTCTGCGCGTTGAGCATCAGCATGCGGCCCATGAACTCGCCCGCCGCGGGCGGCACGGGCAGCAGGTCGACGCGCGTGAAGGGCACTCCTAGGCCGGTCTCACGATCGATCACGCGGCCATCGAGTCGGCCGGGACCGGAGAGGCGCACGCCGACCGGGACGCCCTGGGGCCGGACTCGGCCGCCCTCGAGCGTGCCGGCGAGCGCCTGCGTTTCGAGGGCGCTCGCTCCCGCGCTCTCGCTTTTCGTTTCGACCGGGAGCGCCGTGGCCGCATCCGGCTGCGCGCGATTGCGCAAGAGCAGCCAGGCCCCCGCTCCGGACAGGACGAGCAGCGCGAGCAGCAGGAGGACGAGCAGCGGGCGCCGATTCATCGAGACGATCGTATACCAGCGCGAGCGCTCAGGTGTTTCCAACCGGGGTCGGAAGCACGCCGCGCTCGCGCAGGACGGAAATCGTCCCTTCCAGCACCTGCTCGAGCGCCATCGGCCGCCAACCGAGCTCTGTGCGCGCCTTGGCGTTGCTGAATTCGAGTCGCTGGCCAAGCATCACCAGCGCCTGGGGCGGCGTGAGCTGCAGTGGACGCACGCGATCGGCGACGCGCGCGAGTCCTACCACGAGCGGCCAGCACCAGCGGGGAATCGTGCGCCGCAAGCCCGACTGGCCGACGGCCGCCGCCATCAGGCTGAAGAGCTCGCGCGTGGGCACACAGCGCTCGCAGAGCAGATAGCGCTCCCCTCTCCGACCGCGTTCGAGCACCAGCAGGA
>Ga0302299_10000358_pt1 | contig 24153 bp, 26 predicted proteins | sample III_Fen_N3_4_FD_198795 | JGI IMG/M metagenome (GOLD analysis project Ga0302299, IMG submission 198795) | Peat permafrost microbial communities from Stordalen Mire near Abisko, Sweden - III_Fen_N3_4 | ecosystem: Environmental > Terrestrial > Soil > Wetlands > Permafrost | place: Sweden: Abisko...
TGCCGGGGCCGGGGCCGGGGCCGGGGCATGCAGCGTCTCCACGACGCGGCGCAGGGCCGCGAGCTCGCTGCGCAGCTCGGTGGTGCTCCGGGTCTCCCCCGACGCCCGGACCATCGCGCGCAGCGACCGCAGCTCGCTGCGCAGCGGCGCGAGCTGCTTCTCGACGTCCTCGCTGCGCGGCGCGGTGGGGCCGCCGATCGACGGGCCGCTCAGCGGGCGCTCCGGCTGCGCGTCGTCGTTGTCGATCGCCGCGGAGATCTCGACCGCGCTGCCGAGCAGGCCCTTGCGGACCTGGCGCGTCGCGATGATCACCGCCTGATCACCGAGCTGCGCCTTCACCTTGGCGATCGCGTCGCGCATCGTGGCGCCTTCGAACTTGAGGACCCTCATGCGGACTCCTGCGCGGAGATCACTCCGCGGGTTACAAACGGCACGCTCGGATCGACCTCGCGATAGCTCATGACGGCGAGGCCGGGCACGTGCCGCGCGGCGATGCCAGCGACCGTACGGCGGAGATCAGGGGCGACGACCAGGAGCGGCGGCTCGTCGCGCATCGCGAGGTCGCGCGCGCGGGCCGCGATGTCCTCGGTCAGCTTGCTGATCGCGCGGGCCTGGCGGCCGCTGCCGTCGCGCAGCAGCGACTCGGCGCGCGGGTCGAGCACCAGCGGGCGCAGCGTCCCGTCGCTCGACAGCTGCGACCGGGTCAGCCGGCGCGACAGCCGCTGGCGAACCATCTCGGTGAGGTCGTCGAGGTTCTTGACCGCGCCGGCGTGATCCGCGAGCGTCTCGAGGATGGTGCGCAGGTCGCGGATCGAGACGCTCTCGCGCAGCAGGTTGCGCAGCACCTGGATCACGCCGCCGACCGACATCAGGTGCGGGATCAGCTCCTCGATGACCTTGGGGTTCTGCTTGCCCGCGATATCGAGCAGCTCCTGGGCCTCGCGGCGGCCGAGCAGCTCGTGGGCGTTGCGCCGGAGCAGCTCGGTCAGGTGGGTCGCGATCACCGCGGCGGAGTCGACGACGGTCGCGCCCGCGGCCTCGGCGCGCGTGCGGTCGCCGGGGAGCAGCCACTTCGCGGGCAGGCCGAACGTCGGCTCGGTCGTGGCCTCGCCGGCGAGGTGCTTGAGCGCGGTGCCGGTCGGGTCGATCGCGAGCACGCGGTGGGCCTGGACCTCGGCCTCGGCGAGCACCACGCCCGACAGCAGGACGCGATACCCGCCCGGCCGCATCCGGAGATCGTCGCGGATGTGGAGCGGCGGCACGATCACGCCGAGCTCGAGGGCGATCTGCTTGCGCAGCGCCGCGACGCGGGTGAGCAGCTCGCCGCCGCGCGCCGCGTCGACCATGCCGAGCAGGTCGAGGCCGACCTCGAGCGCGAGCAGATCGACGGGCAGCGCGGCCTCGAGCTCGCCGCGGTGGGTCTTCTCGTCGTTGCGCGGCCCGTCGGGGCGCGCCGGGGTACGGCCATCGGGCTTGGCGCCGGCCGCCGCGGGCTCGCCATCGGTGGCGCGCGTCGACATCCAGGTCGCGAGGCCGCCGAGGCCCAGGAACATCACGTGCGGCATGCCGGGGAGCAGGCCGATCACCGCGAGCGTGATGCCGGTGACCTGCATCGGGCGCTTGCGCGTCAAGAGCTGGCCCGACAGCACGCGGCCGAGCTCGGGGTCCTCGCCGCGGGTGGTCAGCAGCGCGGCGCCGGTCGAGACCAGCAGCGCGGGGATCTGCGCGACCAGGCCATCGCCGATCGACAGCACCGTGTAGGTCTGCGCCGCGTCGCCGATCCCCATGCCCTTCTGCGCGACGCCGATGATGATGCCGCCGACGACGTTGACCGCGAGCACGAGCAGGCCGGCGATCGCGTCGCCGCGCACGAACTTCGAGGCGCCGTCCATCGCGCCGTGGAAGTCGGCCTCGCGCTGGATCGCCCTGCGGCGCTCGCGGGCGTCCTTCTCGTTGATGAGGCCGGCGCCCAGATCGGCGTCGATCGCCATCTGCTTGCCGGGCATCGAGTCGAGGGTGAACCGCGCCGAGACCTCGGAGATCCGCTCGGCGCCCTTGGTGATCACCACGAAGTTGACGATCACGAGGATCAAGAACACGACCGCGCCGACCACGAAGTTGCCGCGGATCACGAACTCGCCGAACGCGGCGATCACCGCGCCGGCGGCGTGCGAGTCGGTGCCGGTCAGGATCAGCCGGGTCGACGCGACGTTGAGCGACAGCCGGAACAGCGTGACGAACAGCAGCAGCGACGGAAACGAGCTGAAGTCGGTCGGCTTCTCGACGTAGAACGCGACCAGGAACGTCAGCGCCGCGAGGCACAGCGACAGCCCGATCAGGAGGTCGAATACCATCGACGGCAGCGGCGCCATCGCGATGGCGAGCATCCCGATGAGGCCGAGCGCCATCGTCCACTGGCCGCGCGGCCGGGCCGCCGCCGCGGTCACGCCGCACCCCGGTGGCGCAGCCGGTAGACGTACGCCAGCACTTCAGCGACGGCGCGATACAGGTTCGCGGGCACGGTGCGGCCTTCCTTGACGTGCTTGTGCAGCGCGCGGGCGAGCGGCGGCCGGCTCAGGATCGGCACGCCGTTCTGCCGCGCGATCTCGCGGATCTTGTCGGCCTGGTCGTCGATGCCCTTGGCCACGACCACGGGCGCCGCGTCGGTCTTGTCGTCGTAGCGCAGCGCGACCGCGTAGTGCGTCGGGTTGACGACCACGACGTCGGCCTTCGCCACCGCCTGCGCCATCCGGCGCCGCGCCATCTCGCGCATGCGCTGGCGGCGGCGGCCCTTGATCATCGGATCGCCGTCGGAGTCGCGGTGATCTCGCTTGATCTCCTCGGACGTCATCTTCATCTGCTCGTTGATCCGGCGGCGCGCCAGGAAGTAGTCGATGGCGCCGAGCACGATCAGCACGCTCATCACCCACCACAGCGCGCGCCGGACCAGGCTCCACGCCAGCGCGCCGAGGCTGCCGGGCTCGAGGTTGTAGGTGACGACGTTGTGGCGCAGCGCCATCACGACGATCACGCCGACCAGCACCAGCTTGGCGATCGCGGCGGCCGAGCGCCGCGCCATCGCGGCGGGCGAGAACGTGCCCATCAGGTTGCTGATCGGCGACATCTTGCCCAGATCGAAGCCGAGGCTCTTGAACGCGGGCGGCCAGCCCATCTGCGCCAGCATCGCCAGCACCGCCCCGGCGGCCGCGCCGGCCATCGCAGGCCCAGCCGCGAGAAAGAACGCGTGCAGCGCCGCCGACGCCACGCCGGCCGCGTCGCTGCCATCGCTCGCCATCGCCGCGGTGCGCGTCAGGTCGAGCAGCGCGGAGCTGGCCATCCCGGCCCCGGACACGAGGCCGATGAAGCCACCGCCGAGCGTCGCCGCCGACACCAGATCTCGCGACAGCGCGATCTCGCCGCGCTTGCGAAATTCGCGGACCCGCTTGGGGGTCGCCTTGTGAGTGCGTTGCGGATCTGCCACGGCCAACGTGCTTCGTGCAACGCCCAGGCCGTCAGTAAGTCGCGGCGATCGTTGGTGCGCTCCAGCCGCCAGGCGTCGCGCGTCGCCAGCGCTGACGATCCGCCGGTGTAGGACTTGCCGGCCCTCGAGCAGATCGGGTCGACCTGCGCGGCGATCGTTCAAGCGGCGTTGTTCGCGCTCAGCGATTCTCTGCGGACGCCGGGAACACACGCGGCGGGCCGGGCGTTGCTGTGGCCATGAAGCGTTCGATGTATCTGTGCGTCGTGCTGGCTGGGTGCGGGCATGCGCCCGCATCTGGTCCCGTGGCCGCCGCGACGCCGGCGGGCCGGCCCCTGACGCTGACCTATCTCGGTGTGGCCGGCTGGCAGATCGAGGGCGACGGCAAGGTGATCTTGACCGACCCGTTCCTGTCGCGGCCCGCGGACCTGGCGCAGCCGCTGGTGCCCGACGCCGCGGCGATCGCGGCGCACACGCCCGCGCGCGCCGATCTGGTCGTCGTGGGGCATTCGCACTGGGACCACGTGCTCGACGCGCCGTCGGTGGCGCTGCGGACCGGGGCCCACCTGATCGGGAGCGCCGCGACGACGCGGATCGCGCGGGCGACCGGGATGACCGACGCGCAGCTGACGACGGTGAAGGGCGGCGAGGACTACGCGCTCGACGGGTTCTCGCTGCGCGTGATCCCGAGCTTGCACGCCGCGATCGGCGATGAGTGGCTGGTTCGCGATCCGGTGCCCGGGACGATGCAGCTGCCGATGCCCGAGGCCGGGTATGTCGAAGGTGGTACGTTTGCGTACTTGATCCGGCTGGCCGGGCGGGAGGTCGTGGTGCTGGACACCGCGAACTTCGTCGAGCGCGAGCTGGTCGGGCTGCGGCCGGACATCGCGATCATCGCGCCCGGGTATCGCGAGAAGATCCACGACTACACGTGCCGGCTGCTCCACGCGCTGGGCGATCCGCCGATCGTGCTGGCGACGCACTTCGACGAGACGCGCGGGCCGCCGGTCGACGCGCCCGCGTCGGACGACCTGCAGAAGTTCATCGCCGAGGTCCACCACTGCGCGCCGCGGACGCGGCTGGTCATCCCGCGCCACTTCGCGGCGATGACGCTGTAGCCGCGGTGGCGCGCAAAGGCGCCGGGTGGCTCAGCTGCCGTTCAGGACGTCGATCGCGGTGCGCGCGGTGTCGATGGTCGCGCCGACCATGTGGGCCGCGGTGGCGAGCATGACCAGGCCGCCGATCACCAGCACCGCGGCGAGCGCGATCGAGAACACGTTGATCGCCGGCGCGGCGCGGTTCATGACCGCCAGCGCGACGTTGCCGACGAAGGCGGCGAGCAGGATCGGGGCGGAGAGCGCGAGGCCCTGGCCGAACGCGAGGGTGGCGTGACGGACGAACGCCGGGCCCAGCTCGGTGAGCTGCGAGATCTCCGCGACCGGCGCGACCGCGACGCCGCGGACCAGCGCCTCGAGGCCGCCGGCGGACAGGAACGCCAGGCTGGCGATCGTGGTGAGCATGCTGCGCAGCACGCCGGCGGACTCGCCCGCGTGGACGTCGTACTGTGACGCGAACCCGAGGCCCAGCGACAGCCCCATGAGCTGGCCGGCGACCGCGACGCGCGACATCACGACGCTCGCGGTGAGGCCGGTGACGAGGCCTACCGCGAACTCGAGGACCACGACCGCCGGGATCGCGGAGAACGCGACGGGCGGGCGGGTCATGCCGACGCAGAACGTGACGACCAGGACGAACACCAGGCGCGCGCGCATCGACACGCCCTGATCGCCGATCACCGGGCAGGTGGCGGCGAGGCCGCCGGTGCGGGCGAGCGTGGCGATCAGCGCCCCGATCTCCGGTTCGGACAGCGTCATGGCTTGATCGGCGATGTTGATAGCAAGCTGTCTACGAGATCGTCGCGCGGCTCGGTCTGCGCGGTGAACGCGGCGGTGGTGAAGCCACCGAGCTTGTCGAGCATCCAGTGGCCGGCGAGCGAGATCACGACCAGCGCGGCCGCGAGCTTGGGCACGAACGTGAGGATGCTCTCCTGCAGCTGGGTCGCGGTCTGGATCACGGCGACCGCCAGGCCGACGACGAGGCCGACGAGCAGGAACGGCGCCGAGACGGTGATGGTGACCATCAGCGCGCTGCGCCAGAGATCGACGAGGGAACCGGTGCTCATGTCATTGCTCCGCGGAGTAGCGATTGGACGATCAGGTGCCAGCCATCGATCATGACGAATACGAGAAGCTTGATCGGTAATGCGACGACCTGGGGGGGCACCATGACCATGCCGAGCGAGGTCAGGATGGTCGCGGCGACCAGATCGATCACCAGGAATGGGAGCAGGATAGTCAGGCCAATCTTGAAGGCAAGCCGGAGCTCCGAGAGGATGAAGGCAGGAATCGCGATCTTGAGCGGGACGTCGTCGATCGTCGACGGCCGCGGCGAGCGAGTGACCTCGTAAAACAGCGTTAGATCGGCCTCGGAGGTGTGATGGATCAGGAAACTGCGCAGTGGCGGAGTGGCAGCTTCGAGCGCCTGGCTCTCGTCCATCTGATTGGCGAAGTAGGGCTTGGCCGCGCGGTCGTAGATCTCCGAGGCGACCGGCGCCGAGACGAAGACCGACATGAACAGCGCGAGCCCGACGAGCACCTGGTTGGGCGGCGCCGAGGGCGTGCCCAGGCCGGTGCGCACGAAGCCGAGCACGACGACGAACCGCACGAAGCAGGTGCACGACAGCACGACGGCGGGCAGCAGGGTGACCAGGGTGAGCACGACGACCATGCCGACCGCGCCGAGCGAACCGTGCGCGGCGGCCTGGGGGACGCCGCCGGGGCCGGCCACGGTGATGGGATCGACGGCCGCGGCGGCGGTCGCCGCGGCGAAGGCCAGGGTCGCGATCAAGCGCGGCCTCCGGTGGCCGCCAGGATCTCCTTGGCCCACAGCTCGTCGGCGGCGATGTCGCCGGTCGCGCCCGGCTCGCTGATCGGCAGCTGGCCGGTGCGCGCGCGCAGCCGCAGGATGCCGGACACCGCGGGGCTCAACGACGGCTCGTGGGTCGCGCGGCGCGTCCGCGCCGGCATCGGATCGCTCGGCTCGGCGGGGCGTCCGAATGGCGGACGGTAGGTCGGCAGGGGCTCTTGGGGTTCGGCGGGTTCGTCGGGCTCGGCCGGCTCGGCGTAGCGCGACTCGGCGAACCGCGGCGCGGCGAGCGACGGATCGACGTGCACCGTGTCGGCGTGGGTGTGGGCAGCGGGCAGCGCGCTGGGCGCGTCGGTCTTGCGCCACTGACCGAGGAGTCGGACCTGCGCCCCGGCGACCGAGACGATCAGCTCGCGCGGTCCGGCGCTCAGCCACAGGATCCGCGCCTTGCCGCCGAGCGAGCGCTGCGCGATCACCTCGATCGTCGCGGTCGTCGCGAGGTGGGCCTTGCGGCGGCGCATCAGCCAGATGCCGGCGCCGGCCGCGGCGAGGCCGAGCGCGCCGTAGGTCGTGACCTTCGACCAGGCGTCGTCGCTCTCGGGGACGAGCGCCTGCTTGAGCGATCGCGCGTCGCCGGGTCGCCTGGCGTCGGTCGTGGCCGCGGCCACGGCAGGGATGGCCTCGGCGCGCGCGGCGGCCTGGATCGCCGCGGCCTGCTGTGCGATCGGATCGGGTTTGGCCTCGGGCTTCGCGCCTGCGCGGGCGTCGGGCTTGGCGTCGAGTTTGGCGTCGAGTTTGGCGTCGGGCTTGGCGCCCAGTTTGGCGTCGAGTTTGGTGTCGAGTTTGGCGTCGGGCTTGGCGCCCAGTTTTGCCTCGGGCTTGGCCTCGGCGTCGATCCGCGCGACCGCGGCGGCGAGCTCGGGCGGCAGCGACGGCGGCGGCAGCTTCGGCGAGACGCCATCGACCGGCACCTTGCGGGGCACCAGGACGTGGAGATCGTCGCCGACCTGGATCGCCTGGGCGAACCGCGACAGCGCCTTGACGTCGTCGCGCTCGAAGCTGAGCTTGACGCTCAGGACGTGGATCGCGGCGTCGCGGTCGAGCTCGATCAGCTTGACCGTGGCGTCACCCGGCTGCACGCGCTTGGCGAGCGGCGTGCCGACGACGGGGATCTGCAGCCGCGATCGGATCGGGATGATCGCGGTGCGCGCGGCCTTGATGTTGTGGGCGATCACCTCGACGGCGTCGCCGCGGTCGAGGAGCTCGAAGCTCGCGACCTTGTCGGTGACGGCGCCGGGGGCGGCGGGGGCGGCGGGCTCCGCCTGCGCGGCGGTCGGCAGCAGCGCGGCGATGGCGATGGCGAGGAGCGCGCGCATCACAGGTCCTTGCTGCCGAGCAGCTCGACGATCCGGATGCCGCACTTCTCGCCGATGGCGATCGCCTCGGCGCGCGCGACCAGCCGGCTGTTGACCCGGACCTCGAGCGGCGCGCCGGTGGCGGTGTCGAGCGTGATGATCGAGCCCGGGCCCAGGCGGGCGGCGAGCTCGCTCAAGCTGAGCCGGATCCGGCCGAGCTCGACGGTGAGCTCGAGCGGCACGTCGTGGAGCAGCGCCTCGAGCGCCGCGGGATCGAAGGTGTTGTCGTCGAGCGATTCACTCATGACTTGATTCCTTGATGGTGGATGACGCTTTCGATCTCGACGGCGAGCATGCCGCGACACACGACGGGCTTGGCCCACGCCTTGAGCGCGCCCCCGCAGTACACGGGGACGCGCGAATCGACGAAGCCTTGCAGGGTGAAGGTCTCGCCGTACTTGAGGGTGCGCAGCCGGTGGAGCGGCAGGCGCAGCGTGCCGAGCTCGACGACGACCTCGACGGGCACATTGGCGAGCGCGTTGGCGACCAGCTGGGCCTTGGCGCGGAACGCGGCCGGCGGGAACGTGCGCGGCACCAGGCAATCGGGCCGCGCGTAGAGCTGGACCCGGCCGCTGACCGCGCCGCCGAACGTCAGCGCGATCCGCACGACGGTCTGCGAGCCGATCAGCCGCGACACGATCGACAGATCGCTCGACGCGACGAGGTCCGACGGGAACACCTCGCGCCACGCCACCGCGAAGCTATCGAGCATCGCGCGGCCGGCGGGCTGGAACAGCCGCAGCGAGACCGCCGAGGGCGGCCGCGCCGAATCCGCGGTCGGCTCGGCCTCGCCGCAGCGCTTGGCGGCGGCGATGTCGACCACGCCGCCGTGCGCCGCCAGCACCATCTCGGCGACGTGGCTGGTCGCGTCGACCGCGGCGCCGGTGGCCAGCCCCGAGACCCAGCCGCCGCGCAGCTCCTCCTTGAGCGTCGCGCCGTCGATCACCTCGGCGCCGACGACGTCGAGCTGCCAGGTCCCCGGCAGGTGGCCGCGCAGCGCGCGCGTCGCCGAGCGGATCCACCGGGTGCCCAGGTTCAGCAGGACCGGCCGGGCGGACTCGGCGATCCGATCGTCGGTGATCAGGGCGAGCCGGGTGGCTTCGTGGTCCTGGGCGCCGAACGACCGGCGAGGCGAGGTCTCGCGGATGGCAGCCTGGATGGCCTCCATCTCTGCGGGATCGAGCAGCGAATCACTCACGCACGGTGCTCGGTGCAACCGCCGCGCCGCGCCAGGTCCGCGACCCCATTGGACCGGCGGCGGCGGTGTCGGCGGCTTTGACTCGAGCTACTGCTTGAGATTATTTACGTCGGCCATCATCTCGTTCGCGGTCGTCACCGTCTTGGCGTTGGCCTCGAACGCGCGCTGGAACGCGATCAGCGTGACCAGCTCGTTGCTGAGATCGACGTTGGAGCCCTCGAGCGCACCCGAGACCAGCGAACCGCGCGACCCCGTGCCCGGGACGTCGATCAGCGGCTTGCCCGAGGTCGGGCTCTCGGCGGTGAGCCCGTCGCCCACGCGCTGCAGGCCGTCGTCGTTGGCGAAGCTCGCGAGCGCGACCTGCGCGACCTGGATCTTGTCGCCGTTATCGAACAACCCGGTGATCTTGCCGTCGTCGGCGATCTGCAGGCTGTTCAGCTTGCCGGCGCTGCGGCCATTGATGTCGAGGCCGTTGACCGAGGACGCGCCCGCGAACTGCGTGCTGCCGGCCAGGCCCGTGCCGCCGCTGGCGATGTCATCGCCGAAGTTGAACTGGATCGCCTGGCCGGGCGTGGCGTTGAGGAAGTTGGCGGTCGACGCGTTCAGCGTCTGGGTCTGCAGCGCGCCGGCCGTGTTGAACGTCAGCGTGCCGTTGGCGATCTCGGTCAATGTGCCCGCGGTGCCGCCGGCGAGCTCGCCGCCGTCGACCATCGCGTGGTACTCCCAGGAGCCGTTGCCCTGGGCGCGGAAGTAGACCTGGGCGTGGTGCGCCGCGCCGAGCGAGTCGTACACCGTCTCCGAGGTCGCGTAGGTCGACGTGGTGTTCGGGTTGGTCGGATCGAACGCCGCCGGGACCGTGGAGCCAGAGTCGAGGTTGAGCGTCATCGACGCCTTGGTGGTCGCGACCGCCGGGCTCTCGCGGGACCCGAGCGCCAGATCGCCGGTGCTGAGCGATCGGTTGCCGGCGGTGTCGATCGTGTAGCCCTGGAGACGCAGGCCCTGCTGGTTGGTGACGTAGCCGGTATCGTCGACGTGGAACCGGCCGTCGCGCGTGTAGTACTGGCCGACCTGGCCGCTGTGATTGCCCTTGACCATGAACGTGCCGCCGCCGCTGATCGCGACGTCGAGCGGGTTGCCGGTCTGGGTGATGGCGCCTTGATCCCACAGGGTCTGCGAGGCGCCGAGCCGGACGCCGCCGCCCAGCCGCTGCGACTCGAGCTCGCCGCCGAGCACGTCGTCGAAGCTCGCGCGGTCGCGCTTGTAGCCCACGGTGGACACGTTGGCGATATTGTCACCGACGATGCTGATCGCGTCGCCGTGGGCCTGCAGGCCGCTGATGCCGATGTAGAGACTGTTGTTGATGGACATGCAAATTCCTGGGGTCAGTGGCTTGGCGAGGTCGAAGGCGAGGTCGAAGGCGAGGTCATGCCGATGGTCTGGATGGTGCTCGGCGACAGCAGCGTGCCGCCCATGCGGAGCCGGGTGCCGGCGGCGCCGAGCTCGACCGCGTCGACGCGGCCGTGCCACTGCGAGGTGATCGTGCCGGTCGTGGTGCCGGGATCGACCGCGACGTGGTAGCTGCCGGCCGCGACCGGGGCGCCGCTCGCGTCGGTCCCATCCCAGGTCACGGTGGTCGACGCGGCCCCGGCGGTGATCGGCAGCCGCTTGAGCTCCTTGCCGCCGCCATCGGTGATCACCACCGAGGCGCCGTTGAGCGGCGAGGTCGAGGTGATCTGGAGCGGCGGGACCGCGGCGGTGCGATCGTACGCGAAGTCGCCGGCCGCGGCGCTGCAGTCGCGGCCGACCAGGCTCGACAGCTGCGCGCTGGTCGCCGAGTTCTGACCGGTGGCGAGATCGGTCAGGTGCTGGTTGGTCTCGGTGGCCTGCTCGACCGACGAGAACTGGGCGAGCTGCGCGACCATGTCCGCGCCGTTCTGGGGCTGGAACGGGTCCTGGTTCTGGAGCTGCGCCATGAACAGCTTGAGGAACTCGTCCTTGCTGCCTTTGAGCGCGCCGCTCGAGGCGGCCGCGGCTTGCTGTGCGGTGGTTGCGGACGTCGGGCTGATCGAATCGATGGTCATGGCGTCTCCTCGAGCGTGAACGGCTCGGTGTCGGGGGTGCCGCGCTTCGGGGGGGCGGCGTCGGGTCGGTGGTGGCGCGGGCGGTCCTGCGGCAGCTCGCGCTCGGCGGTGAATTCGCCGAGCGCGAGGCCCCGGGCCCGCATCGCGTGATCGAGGGAAGCGGCGTTGCGGGCCAGCGCGGCGGTGGTCGCGTCGTCGCTGCCGCGCATGGTCACGTGGACGTCGGTGCCGCGCATCGCCACGGTGACGACGACGCGCTCGGGGCCGTCGTCGAGGACGAGGTGCACGTGGCTCGGGTTGGCCGCCGGTTCGGGCGGTTGCGCCAGCGTGGTCGCGTGGGTCGGGCTCGCGGCGATCGCGGGGGCGCCGAACGCCACGGCCGGGCGGGGCACGGGCGCGAACGCGCCCAGCGCGTTGAGGCTGTCGAGCCCCTGCGCCGGCGCTGCGTCCGCGGGGTCGCGATCGTCGGCGTGGATCGGCGCGCGCGGCCGGGCGCTGAACGTGCCGATCAGATCGTGCACGGCCTGCTCGAGCGGGGTGAGCGCCGTCGTCGATAGATCGAACCCGCTGGGGGCGCTCGCCGGGGCCGTGCCGGCCACCGCCGCCGCCTCGGACCCGGTGGTCGCGTCCGCGCTGCTCGCGGCGGCGATCGCGCGGCTGGCGGGGAGCCACGCGCCGAGCGGGCTGGTGGGCTGCGTCGCGGGGCGAGCCTCGCCCGTGAGCGAGGCGACCGCCTCGGCGATGCTGCCGGGAGGTGCGGGCGAGGCGGTCTGAGCGGATGGCGCCGTCGCGCCGGTGACCGCCGGCAGCTCGGGCGTGGCTGCCTTGGCCTGCGCCGCCGCGGGTTTCCCCGAGGCCGCCGGCGCCGCTCGGCGGGTCGCGACCTCCGCCGGCGCGGCGATCGCGGGTTGTGATGGCCTGGCGGTGGTCGCGGCGGCGGCGGCGATCGCCCGCGGCGACGGCGTGGCGGCGGTCGCGGGGTCGGCGGCGATCGCCTGCGGCGACGGCGTGGCGGCGGTCGCGGGGTCGGCGGCGCTCGCCCGGGGCGACAGCGTGCCGGCGCTCGGATGCGGCAATCGCGTGGCGGCGATCGCGGGATCGGCGGCGCTCGGCCGCGGCGATCGTGTGGCGGTGACCGCGGCGGCCGCCGTGATCGACGGCTGCGAGGGGTTGGCGGAGGTGCTCGCGGCATCGCCGATCGCGGTCGGCGATGCCGCGAGGGTGGCTGCCGGGGCCGCGGGCGGCGCGGCGGACCCCGCGAGCCGCGCACCGGACGCGCGGCTGATCGGCGCGGTGGGCGCGTCGTCGTCGACCATGGCGCGCGGCACCGAGCTGGCCGACGGCCCCGCCGCGGCCGTCGTGCCGTTGGCGGCCACCGCGATCGCCTGCGCGATCGCGGTGGCCTGCACGAGATCGCCGTCGTCGACCGCGGCGGTCTTGCGGGCGGGCGGGGCGGCCTTGCCGGGCGTGCGCGTGCCGCCGCCGGTGGTCGCCGTATCGACCGCGACGTCGCTCGCGCGCTCGGAGCCCCCCGCGGCGCGCAGCAGCGCGCGAAACGGCGCACCGCTCGGCGTCGCGGCGGGCCGCGCCGCGGTGCCCTCGGCCGGGAGCGTCGCGATCGGCCGGGTCGAGATCCGGGTCATCGCCGCCTCGCGGCGAGGTCGTCGGAGCCGCGCTGCTCCGCTGTCGCCTCGCGCTTGGCGCGGTGATCGTCGACGATCTCGACCAGCCGCTCGGCGGTGCGCAGCTGGCGGGTGCGCTCGCGCAGCTTGCTCGCCGTGGCGTCGCTCGCGACCACCGCCGCGTCGTGGCGGTGGGCGGCGTCGGCGACCGCCAGGCGGTACGCGCCGGTCGACTCGGCGACGCGCGCGACCGCGTCGATCGTCCGCGCGGCGGACAGCGTGGTCGCGGCCTGGTCGAGCGCGTCCTCGAGCGCGCCGTGCTCGTCGGCCAGCTCGCGGGCGCGCTGGTCGCGCGCGGCGGCGGTCGTCGAGTGCGCGGCGGCCGCGACGTCGCGCAGGCGGGTGCGGGCGTCCCTCAGGGCACGGACGACACGGGGCTTGATGGTCACTTGGGCATCTCCTCACCGAGCGCGGCGGCGAGGCCGCGGATGGTTGCGTCATGGGTCGAGGGCTCGAGCGGCGATTGCCGGGCCCAGGTGTCGAGCCGCTCGCCGAGCGCGAGCGCGGTATCGAACGCGGGGTTGGCCCCGGCGGTGTATGCGCCGAGCGACTGGAGCTCCAGCGCCTGGCGCCGGCGCGACAGCTGCTCGCGGGCGCGGGTCGCGAACTGCAGCATCGCGGGCGTCGAGACCCGGCGCGCCACGCGCGAGGCGCTCGCGAGCACGTCGACCGCGGGGAACTGGCCGCGCGCGGCGAGGTCGCGCGACAGCACGATGTGAGCGTCGAGCAGCGAGCGCGCCGAGTCGGCGACCGGGTCGCTGAGATCGTCGCCTTCGACGAGCACGGTGTAGAACGCCGTGATCGATCCGCCGTCGGCGCGCGGCGCCACCCGCTCGAGCAGCCGCGGCATGGTCGCGAACACGCTCGGCGGATAGCCCTTGGTCGCCGGGGGCTCGCCGAGCGCCAGCCCGAGCTCGCGCAGCGCCATCGCGAACCGGGTCAGCGAGTCGAGCACGAGCAGCACGTTCTTGCCGCGGTCGCGGAAGTACTCGGCGATCGCCGTGGCGGCCAGCGCGCCGCGGATCCGCTCGAGCGGCGACTTGTCGGAGGTGGCGGCGATCATCACCATGCGATCGCGGCGCGGGCTCGACATCAGCTCGCGGACCTCGCGGCCGCGCTCGCCGACCAGGCCGACCACGATCACGTCGGCGTCGGCCTGGCTCGAGATCTGCTCGACGAGCACGCTCTTGCCGCAGCCGGCGCCGGCGAAGATGCCGACGCGCTGGCCGCGACCGCAGGTGAGCAAGCCGTCGATCGCGCGGACCCCGGTGTCGAACCGGATCTCGACCTCGCCGCGCGCCTCGATCGGCAGGGCCTGGCCATCGATCGGCACGCGGTCGTGGCACACCGGCGGGGGACCGCCGTCGAGCGGATTGCCGAACGGATCGAGCAGCCGGCCGATCAGCGCGTCGCCGACCGGCAGCGTGGACATCGCGCCCAGGTGATGCACGGTGGCGCCCGGCGCGATCCGGCGCGCGAGCTGCAGCGGGATCGCGAGCAAGGTCGTGCCGCGGAACCCGACGACCTCGCACATCACGTTGCCCGCGCCGCCCTCGATCTCGACGATGTCGCCGAGCGCCGCGCCGGTCATGGCGATCTGCACGAGGGTCCCGGCGAGCTCGAGCACCTTGCCGATCGGCCGCGGCTTCATCCACCCGTGGATCACCGAGGTGAGGTGGGCGCGGCCGGCGAGCGAGAGCCGATGCGGGGTCACGACGCCGCCTCGGGCTCGGCCGCGTCGTGGGCGGCGCTGGTGAGCGCGCCGGCGATCGCGGCGCGCAGCTCGGACAGCCGGGTCCGCCAGTCGTGGTCGAGCTCGAGCGCCGCGCCGCGGATCGCGACCGCGCCGGGAGCGAGCGCCGGATCGGCCTCGACCGCGATCGCCGCCTCGCCGATCGCCTCGGTCACCGCGGCGACGTCGCCGGGGTGGACGCGCAGCGTGGCCGGCTGGCCCGACGACTGCTCGACCCACGCGCGGATCAGCGGCGCGAACCGGTCCTGCTGGCTGGCGTGCTCGGTCCACGCCTCGATCACGCAGGTCGCGACCTCGGCGACCAGCGCGGCCGCGGGCGTGATGATCGCGGCGCGGGCGGTGGCGAGCTCGACGACCAGCCCGGCGAGCCGGGCGCGCAGCGCGGCGGTCTCGGCGAGCCCGGCCTCGCGTCCGGCGTCGCGGGCGTCCTCGAACGCCTGGGCGATCTCGGCCTCGGACGGCAGCACGACGACCAGCGCGGGGGCCTCCGCCCTGGGCGTCCACGGCGACGTCGCGGGCGTCGTGGCCAGGTTCGGCAGCGCGGCGCCGAGCGGGCGGGTCGGCGTCGCGATCGACGCCAGGAACGGCCGGATGTCCTTGGTCATTCGCTACCCCGCGGCGGCATGGTCAGCTTGCCCTCGGCGGCGAGCTTCATCGCGGCCTCGACGCACTCGCGCTGCGCCGCCTCGACCTCCGAGAGCCGCTTCGGCGACGCCGACGCGAGATCGTCGCGCAGCGTGGCCGCCGCGCGCTGCGACAGCGACGTGATCAGGTGCTCGCGTAGGTCGCTCGTCGCGGTCTGCAGCGCGGTGACCAGGGTCTCGCTCTGCACCGCGCGCATGAGGTTGCCCATCTCCTTGGCCGCGATCCGCTGCAGATCCTCGAACGTGAACATCGCCTCGCGGATCCGGCTCGCGGCGGTCTCGTCGCGCTCCGCGATCTTGCCGAGCAGGTCGTCGCCGGCCTCGCTCGACAGCTCGTTGACGATCGCGGCGGAGAACGCCAGGCCATCGAACACGCAGCGCGCGTCCGAGGTCGCGAGGCCGCCGGCGAGCTCGAGCGCGCGCACCAGGCTCTCGGACGCCTCGGTGACCGCGTGCTCGGGGATCTCCTCGAGCTCCGAGATCCGCGCGGTGAGATCCGCCGCGGCGTCGGGCGGCATCAGCCCGAGCACCTTGGCCGCCACCCCGGACTCGAGCTGGGTCAAGACCACCGCGGCGATCTGCGGGTGCTCCTCGGTGAGCAGCTGCGCGATCGAGTTGACGCGCGCCGTGCGCAGCAGCTGCAGGTGATCGGTCGGCGGGACCGCCTGGCCGAACAGCTTCTGCGCCCGCTCGGCGCCGAACGCGGACTCGGCGAGCTTGCGGACGTACTTGGTTCCGCCGGCGCGCACCATCCCGAGCGGGCTGGTGATGCCGCGCTCGAGATCCTCGAGCACGCCGGCGATCAGCTCGCCGCGCACGTCGTCGAGCTGCTCGACCGCCTCGACCAGGCGGCGGACGTCGGCCTCGGCCATCTTGGAGAGCACCTGGGTCGCGACCTCTTCGTCGAGCGACAGCAGCGCGATCGCTGCCTTCTTGGGACCGTCGAGCTCGCTCATCACTTCACTCCTTTGCGCGGCGGCTCGGCCAGCCACGCGGTCAAGACGCCCGCGGTGCGATCGACGTCGGCGCGCACCGCGTCGAGCACCCGGTCACGCACCGTGCGGCCGGCCAAGAGGTTGCCCGCGGCGTCTGCCTCGCCGCCGGCCGCGGTCGGCAGCTGCGTCGGCGACGGCCGCGCCTCGAGCACGCGCTCGAGCTCGCCGACCGGCGCCGGCAGCGCCAGCGTCGTGGTCTCGAGCGGCTTCTTGCGGCGCTTGAGCAGGATGAAGATGATGACGCCGAGCACGAGCGCGCCCGCCGCGCCGGCCAGGATCGGCAGCGGCACCGGGATCGCGGAGCTCGGCGGGACCGCCGCCGCGACGCCGTCGCCGTCGTTGACGAACGGGATCGCGTGGAGCTCGAACTTGTCGCCGCGGGCATCGTCGATCCCGGCGGACTGGCGCGCGAGGGCGATCAGCTCGGCGAGCTCCTTGTCGGTGCGCGGGATCGCCTTGCCGTCGGCGCCGGTCTTGTAATCGACGACCACCGCGACATGCAGCTTCTGGAGCAGGATGTCGGGCTTGGTGGTCTGCCGCACCGTGCGGCTCACCTCGTAGTTCTTGGTCTCCTGCAGCCGGCCGTTGCCGATCGCCGCGGAGCCGGCTCCCGCCGCGCTGCCGGCTCCCGCCGCGGAGCCGTTGCCCGCCGTGGCCGCGGGCGGCGGGGCGCCCGGCAGGTTGCCGCGCACGCCCGAGACGCCGCCGATGCCCTGGGTGGCGTCGAGGCCGTCCGACACCCGCGACTCGCTGCGCAGCGCCGGGTGGTCGGCGTCGTACAGCTCCTGGGTCTCGCTCATCTTGCGGTCGTCGACGTCGGCGGTCGTGACCACGGAGACCTTGCCGGCGCCGACCACGCGCTCGAGCATCGTGCGGACCCGGGCGGTCACGCCGTGCTCGATCTCGGCCTTGCGATCGACGTTGGTCGGGTCGGCGGCGTCGAGCAGGTTGCCGTGGTTGTCGACGATCACGACCGCTTCGGGTCGGAGGCCCTCGACGCTCGCGGCGACGAGCTGGCGCACGCCGCGCACCTGATCGGCCGACAGGGTCTGGCCGGCGTGCAGGTGGAGCGCGACCGACGCGGAGGCCGGCTGCTCCTGGTCCTTGGTCAGCGAGTGCTTGCCGAACGCGATCAGCACGCGGGCGTGCTCGACCTGCGCGAGCGCGGTGATGCTGCGGGCGAGCTCGCCCTGCAGCGCGCGGCGGTAGTTGACCTGCTCGGCGAAGCTCGACTGGCCCAGGCTCGAGTTATCGAAGATCTCGAGGCCCTTGCCGGTGCGCGGCATGCCGGCGCTGGCGGCGACCGCGCGGGCCTCGTCGAGCTTGTCGGTCTCGATCTCGACCTTGCCGTCGTGGAGCCGGACCGGCAGGTGGCGGCCCTCGAGCAGCGCGAACAGCTCCTGCTGATCGTCGGGCGAGCCGCCGTCGGCGACCGCGGTCCACGGCGCGGCGTGCGGCACCAGCGTGGACCACGCGACGATGCCGGCGATGCCGAGCCCCACCATGATCGCGAGCGTGCGGCGGCCGCGCGACTGGCGGCCCCAGAGATCGCGGAGCTGGCCGAGGACGGCGGCCGGGCCGGTCGGGGCGATGAGCGGAGCGTCAGCCATCTATCAGACCTGCGTATTCATCAGCTCGCGGTAGGCCTCGAGCGCTTTGTTCTTCACGGTCGTCGCGTAGCGCACCGACAGGTTCGCCTTCTCCGACGCGATCATCACCTCGTGGATGCCCATGCCCGGATCGCCCTGGGCGAACCGCTCGGCCGCGTCGGTCGCGGTGTGCTCGGCGTTGTGGGCGTTCTCGAGCGCCTTGGCGAACGAGTCGGCGAGGTCGACCTTGCCGGGCTTGGCCGGGCCGGTGATCTCGGTGGTCGCCTTGACGCCGGCGAGCTCGGGCGAGGTGATCGACGCGATGTTCATCGGCCGATCCCCAGGGCGCGTTCGGCCATGTTGACGGCGGTCGACATCGACGTGATGCCGGCCTCGTAAGCGCGCGATGCGGTGATCATATCGACCATCTCCTCGACGGGGTTGATGTTGGGGTACGCGACGTAGCCCGAGGCGTTGGCCTGCGGGTGGCCGGGGTCGTACTCGAGCCTGGGCGCCGTGGTGTCCGGCGAGATCTGGGTGACCGCGACGCCGCGCACCGCCTGGGCGAACTGCGTGTTGCGCGCGCCGGGGACGTCGACCGCCGCCATGACGACGTCGCGGCGCTGGTACGGCCCGCCCGCGGCGGTCTGCGTGGTCTGCGCGTTGGCGAGGTTCGAGGCCGCGACGTTCATCCGCGTGCGCTCGGCCGACATGCCCGACGCCGAGACCTCCATCGCGGTGAAGAAATCCATGGTCGACATCAGGTGCCGTCTCCGGCGGCGTAGCGAAGCAGGGCGATGCGGCGCGAGACGAGCTCCGCCGAGGTCGAGTAGCGCGCGCGGTTGGCGTCGATCTTCGAGAGCTCGCGCTCGAGCGTCACCGCGTTGCCGTCGGAGCTCTGCAGCGCGCCGCCATCGTCGAACGAGGTCACGACGTCGGCCGTCGCGGCCGTCGCGATGTGGCCCTCGTGCGTGGTCGCGAGCGCGCCGGGGGTGGTCGCCGTGCGGCGCTGGAGGTCGACGGCGCGGTAGCCCGGTGTATCCAGGTTCGCGACATTGCCCGCGAGCACGGTGTGGCGCTCGCGGTGGTACGTGAGCGCTTGCTCGAGCGTGTCAACTGTCGAGAGATCGATCGCCACGGGCGGTGCTTGAGCAAGCGGCGGGCCGAGCGCGGAGCCAGTCGCCACGCGAGCTTGCGCGACCCGGCGCCGCGATCGTCGGCGGCCTTGACGCGACGCGACCGATCGGCGGCTTGACGGTACCGCGAACCGGTCGAACCGCGTAACCGTGGCAGATACGATCGCTCGCGAGGTCTTCGGGCGCTGGTTCGAGACCCGCGTCGAGGCGGTGTGGCTCGTCGAGCGCGCGACCCAGCGCATCGTGTCGGCCAACCTGCACGCCGCGGAGATGCTGAGGCGCGAGCGCGACGCGGTCGTCGGGCTTACGCTGTCGGAGATCGCCTATGAGCCGGAACGCGATCTGCTGTCGCCCGGACACTACGAAGAAGTGGCGCTGCGCGGTAGCGACGACTACCCGGTGTACGTCGAGCTCAGCGTCGCGCACGTCCACGTCGCGGGGCACGGCGACCTGGTCGCGTTCACCGCGCGCGATACCTCCGAGCGCCGCAACCTCGAGCGCGAGCTGGTCGCCAAGCACACCGCGCTGTTCACCGCGCACGCCGAGCTCGAGCGCGCCTACCTCGAGCTCGGCGAGGCCAAGCGCGAGCTGGAGATTCGCAACCAGGACATCGCGATGCTCGCGTGGCGCGCGGCGATGGGCGAGCTGGTCGCCGGCATCGCGCACCACCTGAACAACCCGGTCGGCGCGCTGGCGAGCACGCTGCGCCGGCTGTCGGGGCTCGTCGTCGAGGTCCCCGACGGCCGCCGCGTCGAGGTCGACCGCCTGCTCGCCCGGGTCGGCCAGATCGCGCGCCGGATCGAGGCCAACGTCGCGGCGATCGTCCACGCCAGCCGATCCAGCGCGCGCCCCGGGTCGCGTCGCATGACGCTCCCCCCCGAGCTGGCGAGCGTGCTGTCGACGTTCACCGACGAGCTCGAAGAAATCCCTACGAAAGATCGGTCATGAAGTCTGCACGTATCCTCATCGTCGACGACGACGACCACGTCCGTGACGCGCTGGTCGACGAGCTGTCCGCGAGCTATCGCGTCGAGGCGGTGGGGTCGGGGGCCGAGGCGCTCGACGTCCTCGCGCAGCACCAGTACGACGTCATCATCTCCGATCTCAAGATGCCGGATCACGACGGCATCGAGGTCCTCGAGTTCGCGCGCCAGCACCAGCGCGATCCGGTGCGCGTGCTGCTGACCGGCTACCTCGACGAGCGCGCCCACCGTGCGCTGATGCGGCCCGACGCGCCGTACAAGGTCGGCAAGCCGTGGCACGACGAGATCGAGATCGTGGTCCGCCGCGGCCTCGAGCAGCGCGAGCTGACGCGCCGGCTGTGCGCCTCGGTCGACGACGCGCTCGGCCTGGCGAGCTTCGACGACGAGCTCGCCGGTACCCGGTCGCCGATCGAGCTGTCCGAGGTGATCGTGCGCCGCGCGCTCACCGCCGAGGGCGTCACCGGCTGCGCCACCGTGGTGCTGGGCGACGGCGGTGAACATATCGTCACCGGCGGCGCGATCCTGCGCGACGGCCCGGGCTGGTACCTCGATCTGCCGCTCGACGTCGACGGCGACCTGCGGCTGCGCGCCCGCGGCGTCACCGAGAGCGCGCGCCAGATCGTCACCTACATGGCGCAGCGCGCCCAGCGCCGCTGCGGCGTGCTCGAGGCCCGCGCGCCCACGATGGGGTTCGTCGGTCCGGGCGCCCGGATGAACCAGCTGATGCGGCAGGCCACCCTCGGGGGCCTGATCTCGTCGCTGCTCCACGATCTGGCCTCGACGATGCAGGCGCTCAACGCCGCGCTCAGCGAGATCACCTCGCACGGCGGCCACGTCCCCCAGATCGCCGAGGCCGTGGTCGACGCCAACGCGGCGGGCGAGGAGGCCGTGCAGCTGTTCGTCCAGATGCGCAAGTTCATCCGCGACGGCGAGGTCCGGACCAAGTCGATCGCCGTGCCGCGGCTGGTCGAGCGCGCCGTGAAGCTGGTCGGCGGCTACGTCCGCGAGCGCGCCCAGCTCCGGATCACCGAGCTGCCGCGCGTCGACCTCGCCGTGGCCGAGTCGATGTTCGTCCAGGTCCTGGCCAACCTCTTGCGCAACGCGGCCGACGCGTCGCCGCGGCACGGCGTGGTCGATCTCCGCGTCACCGCGACCGCCAGCGATGTCGTGTTCGTCGTCACCGACGACGGCCCGGGGGTGCCGACCGAGATCGCCGACTACATGTTCGATCCGTTCGCCGCCCACTCGAGCGAGGCCACGGGCCTGGGCCTGGCGATCGCCGCCTACGTCGTGCAGATGCTGGGCGGCAAGATCAGCTACTCCAAGGATGCCACGCGTGGCGCCTGCTTCACGGTCTGCCTGCCGCGCCACCAGGTCGAGCCCCTCCGGGGCGACCACCTCGAGTCCTAGGCAGGAGGCCACCCGTCGGCCACGTCGAGCGGCACGACGTCGAACGGCTCGGGACGGCGAAGCTAGCCGGTCAACAGCGAGAGGAACACCTTGGAGAGCTCGAGCTGCTTGCGGGTGCGGTCGCACAGGGCGTCGCGCTGCGAGATCGCGAGGCCGTTGCGGGTGAACAGCTCCGCGACGTCGGGCTCGCCGTCCTCCTCGAAGCTGGTCCTGGCGAAGCTCGCCTGGCACGCCAGCGAGAGGTGATCGGCGGCGGCGACGACCTCGGTGATCGTGCGCAGGTGCGGGACCAGGCGCTCGCGGACGTGGTGGCGGTGGATCGCGTGGTGCTGCTCGATCGGCGTGGTGAGGCTCGCGGGGAACTTCCACTGGCGAGCGAGCCGGCTGCCGATCCGGTCGTGCGGCGGCAGGCCGTGGCGGCGCTCGGCGACCTCGAGCGTGACGCCCTCGGCGCGCATCGTGGCGTACGCGGCGGCGACCTTGTCGGGCTCGAGCTTGGCGAGCGCGATCTTGCCCATGTCGTGGAGCAGGCCCGCCGTGAAGCAGGCGCCCGGGTCGGCGAACTTGATCTCCTGGGCGAGCTCGCGGGCGGCGGTCGCGACGGTGAGCGCGTGGGTCCACAGCGCGCGCGGATCGAGCACGGTGTCGTCGACGCGCAGGGTGTCGAGCACGGTGATGCTGAGCACGAGCTGGTAGAGCGTGTTGAACCCGACGAACGGGATCGCGCGCGCGACGTCGGACACGCCTCCGGGGATGCCGAAGTACGGCGAGTTGACCAGGCGGAGCAGCTTGGCCGAGGTCGCCGGGTCGCTGCGCAGGATCTCGGCGACCTGCGGCACCGAGGCGGACTTGGAGTGGACGACCTCGCCGATCCGCAGGGCGACGATCGGCAGGGTGGGCAGGCTGTCGAGCGCTTGCAGGCGCGCGGCGTCGCCGGGCGCGTCGGGAGTCACGGCCGCTGCCGTCGTCGGCATCACGGCCCCCCGCCGTCGACCAGCGCGGCGTCGCCGGTGCTGGCATCGATCAGGAGCGCCGCGTCGGCGGGCGCTGCGTCGGCGGGCGTGGTGCTCGTCGCGTCGCCGCCGGTGGCGTCGATGAGCGCGGCGTCGGGCGGCAGCTCGCAGCGGCCGTTGGCGGTGCACACCAGGCCCGTGTTGCAGTCGCTGGTGCGCGAGCAGATGGTCGGCGTGCACGCCGCGAACTGGAGCATGGCGCCGAGCGCGGCCAGGCTACAGCGCATCGAACACCATCCCGGCCACCAGCTGGGCCTCGGTGACCGCGCGGCCCGGCGCCAGATCGTCGCCTGCGAAGTAGGCGGTGAGCTGGACGTCGCCGCACAGGCCGATCAGCGGCTTCCAGCGCATGCACGCGCCGCCGCTGGCCGTCGCGCCGAACATCATGTTGGGGGCGACCATCCAGGTGCCGCCGCCCGCGAGGCGGAGCCAGCTGCCGCGCGGCGACAGCCTGACGCCGAACGCCGCGCCGACCTCGTTGCGATCGAGGGTCTCGACGACGAGGCCGCCGTAGCCCCACAGCGGCGGGTCGTCGTTGAACGCCCAGGCGACGATCGCCGCGAGCGACAGCGGCGACGCCCGCTTGCTCATCCGGGTGCCGCTGCCGCCGACGGCGACGCCGTAGCCGGCGTGGACCTCGGCCTGCCACAGCGGGTCGGCCGCGGCTGGATCGGCCGCTGCGGGGTTCCCGGAGAGCGACGCGATCGCGGCGGACGAGACGAGCGAGAGGGAGCGCACGCAGACAGGCTCCGCAAGCGACGTGCCGGTTCGATCCCCAACGATCGTGGTCAGTTCGCCGCGCGTTGCTCGGTCGTCACGAGCTTGGTATCGCCAGTTTTGGCGATCTTGACGAGGATCGAGAGCCGCCGGTTCTGCGGCGCGAGCGGATCCTCGGGCACGTAGAGCTGCGAGGCGCCGCGGGCGAACACCCCGACGACCTGCGTGGGCGAGACGCCGCTGCTCTCGAGGATCTCGCGCGCCGCGGCCGCGCGCTGGTACGACAGATCCCAGTTCGAGATCCGCGCGCCCTGGGCGAACGGCCGCGCGTCGGTGTGACCGTTGATCTCGACCGGCTGATCGAGCGCCGCGACCGCCGGCGCGAGCGCGCGGAGGAAGCGCTCGAGCGGCTCGTTGAGCTTGGACGACGAAACGTCGAACATGAGGCCGTGCCCCTGGTCGACCGCCTCGATCAGGATGCCGTCGGGCGTGACCTGGACGTGGACGTTGCGGATCACCTGCGCGAGCTCGTCGTCGACCGCGGCGAACTTGTGCAGCACCTTGATCAGCTCGTTGGCGGTCTGCTCGCGGGCGTCGCCCGGCGTCTCGCCCTGGCCGCCGCTGCCGCTGCCCGGCGGCGTGATCATCGCGCCGGCGAACACCGAGACGGTCTGCTGGCCGCCCTTGGTCGATAGATCGACCTGTGGCACGAGGCCGGTGCGGAAGTAGTTCGAGATCTCCTTGCGGCTCTGCGAATCGGTCGAGGCCAGGAGCCACAGCACCATGAACAGCGCCATCATCGCGGTGACGAAGTCGGCGTACGCGACCTTCCAGGCCCCGCCGTGGTGGCCGTGTCCGCCGTCGACTTTCTTGAATTTGCGCGCCATGGCTCAGGTCATCACGATGGCCTGGAGCGCCTTGTCGACGTCGTTGAACGACGGCCGCTCGTCGGTGAAGATCATCTTGCGGCCGAACTCGACCGCGGTCGGCGGCGCCACGCCGCGCGCCGAGGCGATCACCGCGGATTTGATGACCGTCATGAACCGCAGCACGTGGGTCTCCTGGATCTCGGCGTTGTTGGCCAGCGGCTGGATCACGCCGTAGCACATGAGGATGCCGAGGAACGTGCCGACC
>Ga0302299_10000361_pt1 | contig 24065 bp, 23 predicted proteins | sample III_Fen_N3_4_FD_198795 | JGI IMG/M metagenome (GOLD analysis project Ga0302299, IMG submission 198795) | Peat permafrost microbial communities from Stordalen Mire near Abisko, Sweden - III_Fen_N3_4 | ecosystem: Environmental > Terrestrial > Soil > Wetlands > Permafrost | place: Sweden: Abisko...
GCCGGCGAGGCCGACGACGGCGAAGACCAGGCCCACCGTCTGCGCGAAGCGCGGCGGGGCGGCGTCCTCGAACTCGGTCGCCGGGCCGATGCGCGGGCGCACGACCTTGCGGAACAGTACGCCGTACGGCTGCGCCTGCAGGCCCACGAGCGACCCGAGCGCGAAGACGACGAGCTGCCACGCCAGCAGGACCGTCGACACCGGCGACGGGATGGTGAGGAGCGTCAGCGCCAGCACCACGGTCGTGAGCGCTGCACCGAAGCGCGGCCCGCGCACGTCGACGACGGTGCGACCGGAGTCGCAGACGACATCAGCGGCGGCGGCAGTGATGGAGCTGGCGGGGTTCTCGGTGGTGGACACGGCGTCTCCTGACGCAGGCACGGATGGGGTGCGGCGTACGGACGCGCGGCGCTCGAGGAGCGCGGGTCCGTCAGGAGGTGCGACAGGCGCAGGTGGCGACGAGGCAGAAGTCGACTGCCCGTCGCTTGATGAGGTCCACCTGACGCATGATCACGAGACTAGGTCAGCCCGAACGCCGCGCCCACCTGCGTTCACATCCCGAGACGCCTGTCTCGGGGTTGAAGCCACCTGCGAAGACTTCGCAGGTACGGGAGAGGGCACGCCCTGCCCTAGACGAAGGTGCCGAGGGCGGCGATGACGTCGGCCTTCCGCGGGGCTCCGGCCGCTCGGACCCGCACCAGACCGTCGGCGTCGAGGACGAAGACGGTGGGCGTGCGGCGGACGTCGAGGCGGCGCACGAGGTCGAGGTGCGACTCGGCGTCGATCTCCACGTGGGCCACGCCGTCGACCATGCCGGCGACCTCGTCGAGCACCACCTTCGTGGCGCGGCACGGGGCGCAGAAGGCCGACGAGAACTGCACGAGGGTCGCCTTCTCCCCCAGGCTGCCGCCGATGTCGTCGGCCGCGAGCCGGTCGCCCTGGTGCGCGTGGCCGGCGCCCTGCGGGGCGCCCTCGACGTGGCGGCTGTCGGTGGGATCGGCGGGGATCTCGATGTCGCGCAGCGTGCCGTCGGTGGCGCGTCGGTAGAGGCCGAACGCGGTCGCCACCGCGAGGACGGCCACGACGACGAGGACCCCGATCATGTCGACCGGAACCCTACTGGCCTGGTGGGTATTCCCGCGCCGGACGAGCCGCCGGCGCTGTGCTCCTTGTCGCCGGCGGACGAGCCGCCGGCGCTGTGCTCGTTGTCGCCGGCGGACGAGCCGCCGGCGAAGGGCGGCAGCACGTCGACGACCGCACCTTCCGGCACCGCCACCTCGGCCGGAGCGCGGCGACCGGGGCTCACCTCGTCGACGAGGTAGGAGCAGCGAGCCAGCACCTCGGCCAGGCGTCCGTCCTCGCCGTGCCGGGCGCGGACGGCGTCGAGCAGCGCCGCGAGGTCGGGCTCGTGGGCGAACGTCTCCTCGGGCAGACCGGCCGCAGACTTGGCCGCGGCCCAGTAGCGCACCAGCACGTCGTTCATGCCCGGTCGCTCGCGCCCTGCGCGACGGCCGCGCACGCCCAGGCGCCGAGACGGTGCGCGAGCTCGGCGGTCGTGGCCGACTCCGCGTGCGCGAAACCGGATTCGAGCCACGCGACGGTGCGGTCGTCGACACCGCGACGGACGGCGCCGGCACGTGCCGCGTCGACGATCGACCGTGCGTGCTCGACGGGGAAGTAGGTGTCGCGGTCGCCGTGCACGACCAGCAGCGGCAGGGGCGCGAGCATCCCCGCGGCCTCGGAGGGGTCGAGCGGGAACGGCTCCTGCCACGGCTGGTCGGTGACGCGCGTGTGGAACCCGGTGCGCAGCAGCCGACGACCGTGGTCGGACTCGACCGCGCGGTGCAGCAGCCGCATCGGCGGCGTGCCCCGGTAGAACCAGAACCCGGCCGAGCTCACCGACACGACCGCCTGCGGCCGCTCCGGGCCGTCGGTGCGGGCCAGGGCTGCCTGGCGCAGCACGACCGTGCCGCCCATGGAGAAGCCGACCGTGACCACGTCGCGGGCGCCGAGCCAGCGCGCCCACCGCACCGCCGCGTCGAGGTCGAGCACCTCGTGGTCGCCGAGGGTCGTCACGCCCGACGACGCCCCGTGGCCGCGGCTGTCGAACGAGACGACCGGCCCGAGATCGCGCAGCGCCGTGGCGATCCGGCGGTTGTCCGGCCGCCGCCACGACCCCGTGAAGCCGTGCGCGACCACGAAGGTGGGGCCGTCGGCGGGCGAGGCGTCGTAGGCCGCCGAGATCCGCTCCCCGTCGGCGGCGAGCACGGTCGCGGTGCGCGACGGCGGCTGCCCCGGCGGGCGCCTGCTGGAGGGACGGAGATCCACGTCGGGTAGTCTGCCTCCTGAGGGACCCAGGCGACGACGCCCCCGGGGTCCCTCGCGTGCTTCCGGGACGCCGCACCGGATCGGATGTACGAAACGGAGGAATCGTGCCGTCGCTTCTCCTGCTGACGAACGCGCTGCTGCCCTCGTCCGAGGTGCTTCCCGCCCTCGGCCTGCTCTCCCACCAGATCCGGGTGCTCCCGGCCGAGGCCACCGCTCTGCTCGACGCCCCGCCCTGCGACGCGATCCTCGTCGACGGACGCCGAGACCTGCCGCAGGTGCGCTCGTTCACCCGGTTGCTCCGCACCACGGGCGTCGACGTCCCGGTGATCCTCGTGACCACCGAGGGCAGCCTCGCGGGCATCAACGCCGAGTGGGGCATCGACGACGTCGTGCTCGAGACGGCCGGGCCCGCCGAGGTCGACGCTCGCCTGCGCCTCGCCGTCGGCCGCCTCGCGCGCCCCGTCGACGACGACCTGCCCGACGAGATCCGCTCCGGCGACGTGAGCATCGACGAGGCGACCTACACCGCGCGCGTCAGCGGGCGCATCCTCGACCTCACCTTCAAGGAGTTCGAGCTCCTCAAGTTCCTCGCCCAGCACCCGGGCCGCGTGTTCTCGCGCGCCCAGCTGCTGCAGGAGGTGTGGGGCTACGACTACTTCGGTGGCACCCGCACCGTCGACGTCCACGTGCGACGTCTGCGCGCCAAGCTCGGCCCCGAGCACGAGGCGCTCATCGGCACCGTGCGCAACGTGGGCTACCGGTTCGTCGTGGCACCGCCGCGCGTCGACGAGAGCATGGGCGCGCCCGTACCGGTCGGCTGACCGCCTGCGGCTGCCGCCGCTGCCCTAGGGTTCCGGTCATGACGACGGACGCGACGTGGGAGGTGCTCGGGCACCTCGACGACGCCGACGTCGCCGCTCTGACCCGGCTCGTGGACGACGTCACGATCACCGACGGCATCCGCCCGCTGTCCGAGCACGTCATGCTCCACCTGCGCTACGGCGGCGACACCGACGTGCGGCACGTCGTCGCCCGGGTCGACGGCGCGATCGCCGGCTACCTCCACCTCGACGTCACCGACCGCGTCCAGGGCCCCAGCGCGGAGCTCGCCGTGTCACCGGCGTACCGGCGTCGCGGTGTGGGCCACGAGCTGGTCGAGCGTGCTCGGGCGCTCTCGCCAGACGGCCGCCTGCGCCTGTGGTCGCACGGCGAGGAGAGCGGAGCCGCCCCGCTCGCCGCCTCTCTCGGGTTCGAGCGCAGCCGCACGCTCTACCAGATGCGGCGCTCGCTGTTCGCCGCCCTGCCCGCGCCGATGTGGCCCGACGGGGTGCGGCTGCGCACCTTCCTGCCGGGGCTCGACGACGAGGAGTGGGTCGCGCTCAACGCGCGCGCCTTCGTGGACCTCCCCGACCAGGGTGGCTGGACCCTCGCCGACCTCCGGCTGCGCATGCGCGAGCCGTGGTTCGACGCGCAGGGCTTCCTCGTCGCCGTGCGGCGCGTCGACGGCGCCGAGCGGATGGTGGGCTTCCACTGGACGAAGGTGCACGGCGCCGACCCGAGCCATCACGTGCGCGGCCGCGAGCACGAGCACGACGAGCACGACGACGCGCCGCCGCACGGGCACGACCACGGCGCCGACCACCACGGCCACGAGCCGATCGGCGAGGTCTACGTCGTCGGCGTCGACCCGGAGTTCCAGGGCCACGGCCTCGGCCGCGCGCTCACCCTCGCCGGCCTCTCCCACCTGCGCGGGCTCGGCCTCCCGGACGCGATGCTCTACGTCGACGCCGAGAACACCTCGGCGATCACGCTCTACGAGAGCCTCGGCTTCACCCGCTGGGACGTCGACGTCGAGTTCTCCGCCCCTCGCCGATGAGGGCCTGGGCCGTCCGTGCACCTGCACGTCGGACGCCCGCTACGCAAGGGCCACCTGCGTCTGGCATCGTGGAGCCATGACGACCGAGGTCACGTCCGAGGGCGGTGCTGTCACGCCCGCTGGCCCCGTGACCAGCGCAGACACCCAGCCTGCCCCCCTTCCCGAGAACCGCTTCCTCGACCGCGAGCTGTCGTGGCTCGCGTTCAACGAGCGGGTGCTCGAGCTCGCCGAGGACAGCAGCCTCCCGCTGCTCGAGCGCACCAAGTTCCTCGCGATCTTCGCCAGCAACCTCGACGAGTTCTTCATGGTGCGCGTGGCCGGCCTCAAGCGCCGCATCGCTACCGGTATCGCCGTCCGCGCGGCAAGCGGTCTCATGCCGCGCGACGTCCTCGAGGGCATCTACGACCGGTCGTCGCAGCTCATGCACCGCCAGTCCCAGCTGTTCCACGAGGTGATCCTTCCCGAGCTCGAGGGGGAGGACATCCACGTGCTCCGCTGGGACGAGGCGTCGGAGGTCGAACGCGACCAGCTCACGCTGTTCTTCCGCGAGAAGGTCTTCCCGGTCCTCACCCCGCTGGCCGTCGACCCGGCCCACCCGTTCCCGTACATCAGCGGCCTGTCGCTCAACCTCGCGGTGGTGGTGCGGAACCCGTCGACCGGCACCGAGCTGTTCGCCCGCGTGAAGGTGCCGCCGATCCTCGACCGCCTGGTCAAGGTGGGCACGTCGCGCTACGTCCCGCTCGAGGACGTCATGGCCGCGCACCTCGACTCGTTGTTCCCCGGCATGGAGGTGCTGCAGCACCACGCCTTCCGGGTCACGCGCAACGAAGACCTCGAGGTCGAGGAGGACGACGCCGAGAACCTGCTCGTGGCGCTGGAGCGCGAGCTCATGCGTCGCCGCTTCGGGCCGCCGGTGCGCCTCGAGGTCGAGCGTTCGATCGACCCGCACGTGCTCGACCTCCTGGTGCGCGAGCTCGGCATCGGCAACGAGGAGGTCATCCGCATCCCCGGGCTGCTCGACCTCACGGCACTCTGGGCGCTCGACCGCGTGCCCCGCGACGACCTCAAGCTGCCGGCGTTCCTGCCGCGCACCAGCCGCGAGATCACCGAGCTCGACTCGTCGTCCGCGCCTGACGTGCTCGAGGCGATGCGCGACCACGAGATCCTGCTGCACCACCCCTACGACGCGTTCTCGACGAGCGTGCAGCGCTTCCTCGAGCAGGCGGCCGCCGACCCCAAGGTGCTCGCCATCAAGCAGACGCTCTACCGCACGAGCGGCGACTCGCCGATCATCGACGCCCTCGTGGCGGCGGCCGAGGCCGGCAAGCAGGTGCTCGCGATCGTCGAGATCAAGGCTCGCTTCGACGAGCAGGCCAACATCGACTGGGCGCGCAAGCTCGAAGAGGCCGGCTGCCACGTCGTCTACGGCCTCGTCGGTCTCAAGACGCACTGCAAGCTCTCGATGGTCGTGCGCGACGACGGCGACCGGCTGCGCCGCTACATCCACATCGGCACCGGCAACTACCACCCCAAGACCGCGCGCCTCTACGAGGACGTGGGCCTGCTCACGACCGACGAGGAGGTCGGCGAGGACGTCGCGAGACTGTTCAACGTGCTGTCGGGCTACTCGATGGAGACCGACTACCGACGTTTCCTCGTCGCGCCGCACGCCCTGCGCTCGGGACTGATCGAGCGCATCGAGCAGGAGACGGCCAACCACCTCGCCGGGAAGCCGGCGCGCGTGCGGTTCAAGTGCAACTCGATCGTCGACGAGGCCACCCTCGACGCCCTCTACCGCGCGTGCCAGGCCGGCGTCCCCGTCGACATCTGGGTGCGCGGCATCTGCGCCGCGAAGCCTGGCGTACCGGGCCTGTCCGAGACGATGCGCGTGCGCAGCGTCCTGGGCCGCTTCCTCGAGCACTCGCGCGTCTACGAGTTCGACAACGACGGCAACCCCGAGGTGTGGATCGGCTCCGCCGACCTCATGCACCGTAACCTCGACCGCCGGATCGAGGCGCTCGTGCGCATCGGCTCCGAGCGCCACGCGAAGGCGCTGTCGTCGCTCATCGACCTCGCGTTCGACCCGGGAACGGCGTCGTGGCACCTCGACAGCGACGGCGCGTGGACACGCGTCGACCACGCAGACGACGGCACGCCGCTGGCCGACGTGCAGGAGACCCTGATCGCCAACCGCGGCCGATGGGCGGCCGACGGGTGATGAACCCGCTGCCCGGGGGCGCCGACGATCGGCTCGACCCCGAGACGGCGCTGCCCCCTGCCGTCCCGGTGAGCCGCGACTCGACGGCCGGCGTCGCCGTGATGTCCCATCTGCGTCGCCAGACCGGTGCGCTGCTCGAGGCCTACGCCGCTCTCGGTGTCGAGGGCTCCGACGCCATCCACGCCTCCCGCGTGGCCGCGCGGCGCCTGCGCTCGGGGCTGCGCGTCTACGGCGACCTGCTGCGCGACGGCGTCGCGGAGCGGCTGCGCCCCGAGCTCGCGTGGTACGCCGGTGTGCTGTCTCCAGCACGCGACCTCGAGGTGTTCGCGCAGGCTCTCGAGCGCAACGCCGAGGACGTCCACGGCTTCGGCGACGCGCTGCTGCCCTGGCTCCGCCGGCGCCAGGCCCTGGCCGAGGCGAGCACCACCGAGGAGCTCGGCGGCCCGCGTGCGCGCACGCTCCACCACCTGCTCCTCGACGTGGCGCGCAGCCCCCGCTTCACCGACGAGGCCTCGCGCAAGGCGCACAAGGTGCTGGCGCCGCGGGTGCTGCGCGCCGACCAGCGCGCCGCCGGGATGCTCGAGAAGCTCGATCCGGGCGATCCGGCCGTCGAGTGGCATGCCGCACGCATCGCCGCCAAGCGCGCCCGGTACGCCGCCGAGGTGGGCGCGCCTGCGCTCGGCCGCTCGTGCGAGGACCTCGCACGCCTGTGGTCGGGGCTCACCGAGCCGCTCGGCGAGTCGCAGGACGCCGTCATCCAGCGCGCGCTCGTGCTCGACCGCGTCGACGACCCGTCGATGCCCCTGTCGGCGGGCGAGGCGTTCGTCTGCGGGGTCTACGTGGCGTCGACGCACGACCGCGAGGTCGACGCGCAGACCCGGGCGCACGTGATCTGGGTCGACACGCGAACGCAGCACAAGGCGCTGCGCCGCGCGGTGAAAGGCTGAGCGGCATGTCCGCCGCACAGATCGAGGCCGCCGGCGCCGTCCTCGTGCGTCCCGGGCCCCACGGCCCGGAGGTCGCGGTCGTGCACCGGCCGCACCGGTCGGACTGGTCGCTGCCCAAGGGCAAGCTCGAGCCCGGCGAACGGCACGACGTCGCGGCGGTGCGCGAGACGTTCGAGGAGACCGGCGTCCGCTGCGTGCTGGGGCCGCGCCTCGGCCACCGCAGCTACAAGGTCGACGGCGTGGCCAAGCGCGTGGAGTACTGGCGCGCCACGGCGGTCGAGGCCGTCGACCGCGAGCCCGACGCCGAGATCGACGAGATCCGCTGGCTGCGCCGCAAGGCCGCGAAGGCGCTGCTCACCTACGCCGACGACCGCGTGCTCGTCGACGACGCACTGGCGCTGCCCGACACGGTGGTGACCGTGCTGCTGCGTCACGCCGAGGCCACCAAGCGCGTGGCGTGGCGCGAATCGGGTGACCCGCTCGCCGACGTCGACTCCGCCCGGCCGCTCAACGAGCACGGCGTGCACCAGGCGCACGGCCTCGCCGAGGTGCTCGCGACGTACGGCCCGCGACGGATCGTGTCGTCCGACGCGCGCCGGTGCCGCGCGACCGTGGAGCCCTACGCCGAGGCGCTCGGCGTCGCCGTCCACCTCGAGCACGCGCTGTCGGAGGAGGGCTGCGTCGAGGACCCGGACGCGACCCGCGCCGTGGTCGGGCAGCTGCTGGAGCAGCGGGGCCCGGACGTCTGGTGCAGCCACCGGCCGGTGCTGCCCCTCGTGGTGTCGGCCCTCGGTCGGGGGCTCGGGCTCGACCGGCGCGACGGCCGGCTCGACCCCCGACTGGCACCGGGCGAGGCGCTGCTGCTGCACCGGCGCGCCGACGACGGCTCGCTCGTCGCGGTCGACCGGCTCGACGCCTGAGCACGGGCGGAAGCGGCGCTCCGGCACCCAGCACCCCGGTTGTACGGCGCGCGTTCACCTTTTGTTCACCGAGGCCCCCCGAGTCGGACAACCGCCCTCCCTACGTTGGCGCTCGTTAGGGACCACACCCAATCCACGGAGGACTCGGTGACCATCAAGCGCACCGCCACCATCGCCGCAGTCACGCTCGCCGGCGCACTCGCCCTGGCAGCCTGCGGCTCCGACAACGGAGGCGGCTCGTCGTCGGCCTCGGGCAGCTCGAGCACCAGTTGCGCGACCGGCTCGATCAAGGCGTCCGGCTCGTCCGCTCAGAAGAACGCGATGACCGCCTGGATCAACGCGTACCAGACCTCGTGCTCCGGCGCGACGATCGACTACCAGGCCAACGGCTCCGGTGCCGGCATCAAGGACTTCATCAACAAGCAGACCGCGTTCGCCGGCTCCGACTCGGCGCTCAAGGACCAGGACAAGACCGACGCCGACGCGCGTTGCGCGACCGGCCCGGCGATCGACATCCCCATGGTCGGCGGCGCCATCGTGGCGGCGTACAACCTGGAGGGCGTCACCAAGCTCACGCTGACGCCGAAGCTGCTCGCCGAGATCTACACCGGCAAGATCACCAAGTGGAACGACCCGGCGATCGCAGCCGCGAACTCCGGCGTCACCCTGCCGGACCAGACGATCGTCGCCTTCCACCGCAGCGACTCGTCGGGCACGACCGACAACTTCACCAAGTACCTGAGCGCGCAGGCGGCCAGCGACTGGACCGCGCCGCACGCCAAGGACTGGCCGGCGTCGATCACCGCGGGCCAGGGCGCCAAGGGCTCGGACGGCGTGGCCACCTCGGTCAAGTCGACCCCGAACTCGATCGGCTACATGGAGCTGTCGTTCGCACTGTCGCAGACGCTTCCCGGCGCCTGGATCGACAACGGCGGCGGCGCCGTCGAGCCCACCTCGGCCACCGCGGCGACGACCATCTCGTCGGCCACGGTGACCGGCACCGGCAACGACCTGTCGCTCAAGCTCGACTACGCGACCACCAAGGGCTACCCGATCGTGCTCGTGACCTACGAGATCACCTGCGAGAAGGGCCTGGACGCCGCGCTCGTCCCGCTCACCAAGTCGTTCCTCACCTACACCTCGGGCAGCGACGCCCAGGGCAAGCTCTCCTCGACCGGCTACGTGCCGATCACGGGCGACCTGCTCACCAAGGTGCAGGCGGCGGTCGCGGCCATCGCCTGATGCCGCGTCACTGACCGACTAGTGTCCTTCAGGGGTGGCGGGCTTCGCTCCGCCACCCCTGAAGACGGTCTGAGACAGGTCCGACGAGGAGCCCCGGTGGTCTTCCGATGAGCACGACGCTCGAACCCTCCAGCACCCCCTCCGCCCCGACCTCGACGATCCGGGGCTCGTCCGTGCGCGCCGGCGACCGCGTGTTCCGCGGCCTGTCACGGGGCTCCGGGATCCTGATCCTCGTGACGATGGCGGCCATCGCCGTCTTCCTCATCGTCAAGGCGATCCCGAGCCTGCAGGCCAACACGGCGAACTTCTTCACCACCCAGCAGTGGACCCCGGACGCCAAGCCGGCCTACTTCGGCATCGCCGCGCTGACCTTCGGCACGTTGATGACCTCGGCCATCGCGATGCTGCTGGCGGTCCCTGTCGGCATCGGTATCGCGCTGTTCATCGCGCACTACGCCTCGCGGCGCCTCGCCGCCGCGCTCGGGTTCGTCACCGACCTGCTGGCGGCGGTGCCCTCGATCATCTTCGGCATGTGGGGCATCCAGTTCCTCACCCCGCAGCTCAAGGGCTTCGACGAGTGGCTGGCCACGTACCTCGGCTTCATCCCGCTGTTCCGCAACGACACCGGCGTCTACACCCGCTCGATCCTCAACGCCGGCATCATCCTCGCGATCATGATCCTGCCGACGATCTCGGCGATCACCCGCGAGGTCTTCCTGCAGGTGCCGCGGGCCCACATCGAGGCGTCGCTGGCTCTCGGGGCGACCCGCTGGGAGATGGTGCGCCAGGCGATCTTCCCGTTCGCCCGCCCCGGAATGATCTCGGCGTCGATGCTCGGCCTCGGCCGCGCCCTCGGTGAGACCATCGCCGTCGCCCTCATGCTGAGCGCGATCTACACGATCAACTGGCAGATCACCGAGCCGGGCGGCATCACGTTCGCCTCGAACATCGCGCTCAAGTGGAACGAGGCCGGCACCATCGGGATCTCGGCCCTCATCGCGAGCGGCCTGGTGCTCTTCGTGATCACCCTCGCGGTCAACATGGGTGCGCGGATCATCATCGCCCGCCGGTCCGAGTTCTCCGGGGCGAACTGATGAGCGGCAACGACCTCACCCCTGGCTCGCTCACCCCCGACGAGCGTGCCGAGTCCGACACCCTCCTGCACGCCGCGCTGGCCGGCGGCAAGCTGCCGCGCTGGGCCACGGCGGCGTCCGGGCTCGCCGGTCTCGTGCTGGCGATGGTGCTCAACGTGCTCACCTCGGTCGACGGGGTCGCCGGCACGCTCGTCGTGGCCGTGATCATCTACGTGCTGGTGCAGACGGTGTGGAGCTTCCGCGTCGAAGGCCGGCGCCACTCGATCGACCGGCTCGCGACGACCGGCATCTACGCCACCTTCCTCATCGCCCTCGCCCCTCTGGTCGCGGTCCTCGCCACGGTGATCGTCAAGGGCTTCTCGGTCCTGTCGCTGAACTTCCTCATGACCTCGATGCGCAACGTCGACCCCAACTCGACGCAGGGCGGCGTCTACCACGCCCTGATCGGCACCCTGGAGCAGGTCGGGATCGCCGCGCTCATCGGCGTCCCGCTCGGCATCCTCACCGCCGTCTACCTCGTCGAGTACGCGCCCGACGCCAAGAACCGCCGGCTGGCCCGCTCGGTGAGCTTCTTCGTCGACGTCATGACCGGTGTGCCGTCGGTGGTCGTCGGTCTCTTCGTCTACACCGCGTTCGTGCTCACGCTGGGCATGGAGCGGTCGGGCTTCGCGGCGTCGATCGCGCTGATGATCCTCATGCTCCCGGTGGTCGTGCGGTCGACCGAGGAGATGCTGCGCATCGTGCCCCGCGACCTCCGCGAGGCGGCCTACGCCCTGGGCATCCCCAAGTGGCGCACCGTGCTCAAGGTGGTGCTGCGCACCGCGATGTCGGGCATCATCACCGGCGCCATGCTGGCGATCGCGCGCGTGGCGGGTGAGACGGCGCCGCTGCTGCTCACGACGTTCTTCACGACGTCGATCAACTTCAACCCGTTCAAGGGCCCTCAGGCGGCGTTGCCCACGTTCATCTGGGACCAGTTCAACACTGGTACGCCGGCCGCCGTCGATCGCGCCTGGGGGGCCGCGCTCGTCCTGATCCTGCTCGTGATGATCCTCTACCTGGGGGCGAAGCTCATCGCCCGCTTCACCGGCGTCAAGCGCGTCTGACACCAGAACGACAAGGAAGAATCGCAGCCATGGCCAAGCGCATCGACGTCACCGACCTCGACGTCTACTACGGATCGTTCAAGGCGGTCGAGGGCGTCACCCTGTCGGTCGAGCCCCGTTCGGTGACCGCCTTCATCGGCCCCTCGGGCTGCGGCAAGTCCACGGTGCTGCGCACGCTCAACCGGTTGCACGAGGTGGTGCCGGGCGCGTACGTCGAGGGCAAGGTCACTCTCGACGGCGAAGACATCTACGGCTCCGACGTCGACCCGGTGAACGTGCGCCGGACCATCGGCATGGTCTTCCAGCGCCCGAACCCGTTCCCCACGATGTCGATCTACGACAACGTCATCGCGGGTCTCAAGCTCGACGGGCAGAAGCGCAAGAAGGCCGAGACCGACCGGATCGTGGAGGAGTCGCTGCGCGGCGCGAACCTGTGGGAGGAGGTCAAGGACCGCCTCGCGCGCCCGGGTGCCGGGCTCTCCGGAGGCCAGCAGCAGCGTCTGTGCATCGCGCGCGCCATCGCGGTGGAGCCGCAGGTGCTGCTCATGGACGAGCCGTGCTCAGCCCTCGACCCGATCTCGACGCTGGCGATCGAGGACCTCATCGAGGAGCTCAAGGAGCAGTACACGATCGTCATCGTCACGCACAACATGCAGCAGGCGGCGCGTGTGTCCGACACCACGGGCTTCTTCAACCTCGCCGGTGTCGGCAAGCCCGGCCAGCTCGTCGAGATCGCGCCGACGCCGATCATGTTCTCCACGCCGACGGAGCAGGCAACCGAGGACTACATCTCCGGCCGCTTCGGCTGACCCGACCGCGCCGTCGCCGCACTCGTGGCCAGGGTGCCCGCATGCTCACCCACGTCGTCCTCTTCCGGTTCACCGACCCGGCCGACGCCGACGAGGCCCAGCAGCGCCTCGAGGCGCTCATGGGTCGCATCCCCGAGCTGCTGAGCCTGACGGCCGGGCGCGACGTCGTCGGCGACGCGGCCGCCGCCCACCTGGCGCTCGTGACCACCCACGCCGACGTGGAGGGGCTCAAGGCCTACCAGGGCCACCCCGATCATCAGGAGTTCGGCGCCTGGCTGCGGCCCCGGCTCGAGTCGCGCACCGTGGTCGACTTCGAGGGCTGAACCCGGTCCCGTGATCTCGCCCCCGCACGCCGGTGAGGCGAGGATCACCCGATCTCCCGGACCGTGCTGCGCCCGGCGCGAGGCCCGGCTACCGTGGCTCGCGTGACCCCCCGGCGCACGCCGACGGCTTCCCCGGCCATGGCTCCCCCCGACGCGCCCGCGACCAGCGGCGAGGCGGTTCTCTCGAGCCGTCATGAGGTGCGCGTGATCGACGGCCGCTTCTGCCACGCCGAGTGCTCGTGCGGCTGGCGCGCCGCCGGACGCAGGCTGCGCTCGACGGCCCGCGCCGAGGCCCGCGACCACGCGCTGCTCTACGCCGGCACCGAGGCTGACACCGAGGCCACGGTCGATGTCCGGGCCGACACCGACCAGCCCCAGCGCACCCCAGCCCCCTGACCGGGCGGGGCAGTCAGCCGATCTCGACCTTCTGGCCCTTGCCGACCACGACGATGCCGCTCTCGCTCACGGTGTAGCGCTCGCGGTCGGCCTCGGCATTGACGCCGACCTGCGCGCCGTCGGGAACCTGGACGTTCTTGTCGAGGATGGCGCGGCGCACGACCGCGCCGCGGCCGATGCGGACGCCGGGCATGATGACCGCGCCCTCGACGTAGGCGCCCTCGCGGATGTTCACGTCGTAGGACAGCACCGAGTTGCGCACGTGCGCGCCGGCGATGATCGAGCCCGCTCCCACCATCGACTCGTGGCTGTTGCCGCCCTCGACGAACTTGGCCGGCGGCAGCGGGGGCAGGTGCGACAGGATCGGCCAGGCCCGGTTGTAGAGGTTGAAGATCGGGTGCACGGACACGAGGTCCATGTGGGCGTCGTGGTAGGCGTCGAGCGTCCCGACGTCGCGCCAGTAGCCGCGGTCGCGGTCGGTCGTGCCGGGCACCTCGTTGTCGGCGAAGTCGTAGACCTCCGCCAGACCCTGCGAGGTGAGCATCGGGATGATGTTGCCGCCCATGTCGTGCACCGAGCCGTCGTCGCCCGCGTCGATGCGCAGCGCCTCGACGAGGACGTCGGTGGAGAAGACGTAGTTGCCCATCGACGCATAGACGTGGTCGGGGTCGCCGGGGATCGTGACCGGGTCGGTGGGCTTCTCGACGAACCGCTTGATCGTGCGGCCGTCGGCGGCGGTCTCGATGACGCCGAACTGGTTGGCCTGCTCCTTGGGCACCCGGATGCCCGCGACCGTGACGCCGGCCCCGGACGCGATGTGCTGCTCGACCATCTGCTGGGGGTCCATGCGGTAGACGTGGTCGGCGCCGAAGACCACGACGTACTCGGGGCTCTCGTCGTACACGAGGTTGAGGCTCTGGAAGATCGCGTCGGCGCTGCCGGTGTACCAGCGTGGCCCGAGACGTTGCTGCGCCGGGACCGGGGTGATGTAGTTGCCGAGGAGCGTCGACATCCGCCACGTGGTGGTGATGTGGCGGTCGAGCGAGTGGCTCTTGTACTGCGTGAGCACGCAGATCCGCAGGTAGCCGGCGTTCACGAGGTTGGAGAGCACGAAGTCGACGAGCCGGTAGGCCCCGCCGAACGGCACCGCCGGCTTGGCCCGGTCGGCCGTCAGCGGCATCAGCCGCTTGCCCTCACCGCCGGCGAGCACGATCCCCAGCACATCTCGGTTGGCCACGTGTCCACCCTAGTCGGACCAATAGGCTGTCGTCTGTGCTGCGAGTTGGGATTCTGACCCGGGAGTGGCCGCCGGACGTCTACGGCGGCGCCGGGGTCCACGTCGAAGAGCTCGTCCGCGAGCTGCGCCCGCTGGCCGACGTCCGGGTGCACGCCTTCGGGCCCACGCGTGACGGTGCCCGCGGGCACCAGGTGCCGGCCGACTACCTCAAGACCGACTCCGTCCTGCAGATCCTCGCCGTCGACCTCGACATGGTGCGCACGCTCGACCATCTCGACGTCGTCCACTCGCACACCTGGTACACCAACCACGCGGGGCACGTGGCCGGCGACCTCTACGGGGTGCCCCACGTGATCACGGCGCACTCCCTCGAACCGCGACGGCCGTGGAAGGCCGAGCAGCTCGGCGGCGGCTACCGGGTGTCGTCGTGGATCGAGTCGTCGGCCTACCGGGAGGCCGCGGCGATCATCGCGGTGTCCGACGGCATGCGCCGCGACGTCATCCAGTGCTACCCGTTCATCGACCCCGGCCGCGTGCACGTGGTGCGCAACGGCATCGACCCGCACCGCTGGCACCCGGTCGAGAGCACCGACCGCCTCGCCGAGCACGGCGTCGACCCCGAGAAGCCGTTCGTCGTGTTCGTGGGGCGCATCACGCGGCAGAAGGGCATCCGGCACCTGCTGGCGGCCGCGCGCATGATCGACCCGTCGGTGACCCTGGTGTTCTGCGCGTCGGCGCCCGACGAGCCGGCCATCGGCGCCGAGACGGCGGCCGCGGTGGCCGAGCTGCAGAAGATCCGACCGGTGGTCTGGATCCAGGAGCACGCCGCGCGTCCGGTCGTGATGCAGCTCTACAGCCACGCGCTCGCCTTCCTCTGCCCGTCGGTCTACGAGCCGCTCGGCATCGTGAACCTCGAGGCGATGGCGTGCGGCACGGCCGTGATCGCCTCCGACGTCGGCGGCATCCCCGAGGTCGTCGCCGAGGGTGAGACCGGGCTGCTCGTGCACTACGGCGACGACACCGCCGACTTCGAACGCCGGTTCGCCGACGCGGTCAACGAGCTCATCGCCGACCCGGCGCGGGCCCATGCCATGGGGGCGGCGGGCCGCGAGCGCGCCGTGGCCCACTTCGGCTGGGACGTCGTCGCCGCGCGGACGATCGACGTCTACAAGGCGGCAGGGGCAGCGGCAGGCACGTCGGCCTCGTGACCACGCTCGAAGGGCCTGCTCACGTCGAGCAGGTCGACCGGCGCCCCCTGCTGGGGTACGGCCTCTACCTGATCGCGGCCACGTTGTGGTCGCTCAACGGCACGGTCAGCAAGATCGTCCTCGAGCACGGCATCCCCTGGTACCGCCTCTCGCAGCTGCGGGTGTCGGCGGCGTTCGTGGTCCTGCTCGTGTGGGTGGCGATCAGCAACCGGCCCGCCCTGCGCATCACGCGCAGCGAGATCGTGCCGATCCTGCTCTACGGCATCCTCGGCATCGCGGTGACCCAGTCGCTCTACCTCGTGGCGCTGCAGCGCATGCCGATCGGCATCGCGCTGCTGCTCGAGTTCACCGCGCCGATCATGGTGGCGCTCTGGTTCAAGTACGTGCTCAAGGAGCCGGTGCGCAACCGCGTGTTCGCGGCCCTCGTCCTCGCGCTCGTCGGTCTCGGCATGGTGGCGCAGGTGTGGGCCGGGCTCACCCTCGACGCGATCGGCGTCGTAGCCGGGCTCGTCGCGGCGGTGGCGCTCACCTTCTACTTCCTGCAGAGCGAGAAGCTGGTCGCGCGCCGGGATCCCGTGTCGCTCATCATGTACGGCTTCCTGGCGGCCGCGCTGTTCTGGGTCGTGGTGTGCCCGTGGTGGACCTACCCCTGGCACTTCCTCGACTTCTCCGCGCAGGTCGCCGGCACCGGGCCGCAGCTCCCCTCGTGGACCTACGTCCTGTTCATCGTGGTGCTCGGCACCGTCGTGCCGTTCGCCCTCTCGCTCGCGTCGATGAAGCACATCCGCGCCTCGCAGGCCTCGGTCGTGGGGATGACCGAGCCGGTCATCGCGGCGGCGATCGCGTGGGTCGTGCTCGGCGAGGTGCTCGCGCCGGTGCAGATCATCGGCGGCGTCGTGGTGCTCGTCGGCATCCTGCTCGCCGAGACGTCGCGCTAGGAACCGTCCTCCGCGAGGTCGGACGCCGACGGCAGCGCGACGTGCAGCACGGGGGCACCGCCCTCGGCAGGACGCAGCACGCCTCGCGCGCGAGCGGGAAGCACCGGCGAGACGTCGGCCTGCTCCACCTCGAGGTCGGCGCGGACGCCGAGCACGCGGTCGACGACGAGCCCCACCTGGTGGCGGAAGACCGGGAGCAGCACCTGCGCGGGGCGCTGGCTGCCGCGGTGCGAGCGACAGTCGAGCACGGGGATGGCTCGACCTCGGACGTCGACGAGCGCCACGTCGCCACCGGCTGCGCGAGCGCCCGGCACGGCCTGCAGCCGCGGACGGCGCACGATCTCGTGCACCTCCTCGACGGCGATGGCGTACGCGGCGCCGTCGAGCTCGAAGACGACGTAGGCGGCAGGGCCGGCCGGCGCCACGGTCTCGGCCGGTTCCTCGACGGCAGGGACCGCGGCGAACGTGCGCTCGGGAAGCCGCGCGGCGGGCGCGGCCGCCGAGGCGTCGAGGATCACGGCGGTACCTCTGGTGGTCCGCTGGTCGTCGGGCACGGCCACCGGCGCGAAGGAGGCCCGCACGACGCTCACGCGAAGCCCCCGGCACGCTCCTCGCACTCGACCGCCAGGCGGTCGCAGAGCGCTATGAGCGCGGCCACGTCGCACCCGTCGAGCAGGTCGTGGAGGTCGTCCTCCGGAGTGGCCGGCAGGACGTCGGCAGCCGCGCGGTACTCGCGGGCCGCGGCCGTGAGCTCGCCGCAGCGGGCGAGCGCAGCCGCGAGCTGGAAGCGGGCGTGCCCCGCGTGCGGTGCCAGATAGACCGCCTTGCGCAGCGCGACGAGCGAGCCCTCGTGGTCGCCGACGGTGGCGCGGGCGCGTCCCTCGACGACGTAGGCGTCGACCTCGAACGGGCTCGCGGCGGCCGCGGCGGCGGCGAGGCGCGCGGCCTCGGCGTAGCGCGTCTCGTTCAGGGCGCGGCGCGCCTGCTCGATCAGCGCCGTCGCCTGGTCGGGGTCGGGAACGTCGTCGCCCAGACGCGCGGGGCGCGGCTGGTCGGGCCAACCGCTGCGCATGACGACGGGGCGCCGCTGCGTGCGCGGCTCGTCGACCGCGCGCTCGGGCTGCGGCTCGGGCTCGGGCTCGGCGACGACGGGGACGTCCTTGCGGTAGGCGAAGGCGTCGCCGATGGTCACGAGCGTGAACGCGTCGGTGACCTGCCAGAGCGTCTCGGCGTGACCCACGAGGAGGTAGCCGCCGGCGCCGAGCGCGGTGTGGAAGCGGCCGACGAGCTCGCGCATCGTGTCGCGCGCGAAGTAGATCGTCACGTTGCGGCACACGACGAGGTCGACCTCGCCCGGCTCGAACGGCACGTCGTCGGTCACGAGGTTGTGCAGGCGCACGTCGACGAGGTCGCGGATCCCCTCCGCGACCGTGTGGGCGCCGTCGGGGTCGCGCACGAAGCAGGTCGAGAGCCGGGGCTCGGCGACGAGCGTCATCGAGCGGCCCTGGTAGCGCGCGCGACGCGTCGCTGCCACGGCGCGCGACGACACGTCGGTCGCCACCACGCGGATCGCGGGCGCCTCGGGCAGCCGGGCGGCGACCTCGGCCGCGATGATCGCGAGCGAGTAGGGCTCCTCGCCCGTGGAGCAGCCTGCGCTCCAGATCGTGAGCGGCCGTCCTCGTGCCACGGCGCGGCGCATGAGCTCGGGGAGCAGCCGCTGCTTGAGCGCGTCCATCTGCGGCGGGTTGCGGAAGAAGTGCGTCTCGGGAACGGTCACGGCGTCGATGAGCCGCTGGCGCTCGTCGGCACCGTCGGGCGTGCTGACGCGGGCGAGGTAGGCACCGACGTCGGCGGCGCCCGACTCCGCGAGCCGTTCGGCCACCACGGTCGACAGCGCGGTACGCCGGCTCTGGTCGAACACCAGGCCGGCAGTGCGCGCGAGGAATCCCGCGAGGGCGGCGTACTCGGCGTCGGTCAACGACGTTGCGATGGCGACGGCCACCTCACACCGCCTCGGGCACGGTCAGACGGTGCACGGCGGCGACCACGCGCGGTGCGATCTCGGGCAGCGGCAGCTCGACGTCGACGCCGTCGAGGGCCGCTGCGGCACCGGGCATCCCCCACACCACGCTGGTGCCCTCGTCCTGCGCGATCGTGAACGCCCCCACGCGGCGCAGCGACAGCATCCCGGCGGCGCCGTCACGACCCATGCCGGTGAGAAGGACGCCCACGGCGCGCTCGCGGCACACCTGCGCGACCGAACGGAAGGTCACGTCGATCTCGGGCACGTGGAACTGGTCGGGTCGCGGCGGCTCGATCGCCACGCGCAGCCCGCTCTCGACGATCAGGTTGCCGTCGCTCGGGGCAAGCACGATGTGGCCGGGTCGCAGCCGGTCGCCGTTGAGCGCCACCGACACCGGGAGGTCGACGACACCGTCGAGCCAGCGCGCCAGGCCCTCCACGAACCCCTCGGCCATGTGCTGGACGACGACGACGGGCGACGGCAGGTCGGCCGGCAGCGCTCCGAGCAGCAGCGCCAGGGCCGGCGGCCCGCCCGTGGACGCGCCCACCACCACGAGCGGGGGACGGCGCGACGCGGCGGAGCCGTTCTCGACGGGCGACGGCGTGCGCGGGGCGGTGAGCCCGCGCTCGCGCAGCCGGGCGCGGGGGTGGGTGATCACGCGGACGCGCCGGGCCACCTGCAGGTGGCGCTCGAGCGCGAGGGCGAACGCGGTGCTGCCCAGCGCCTCGGCGCCGGGCGCCACCAGGTCGACGGCGCCTGCGGCCAGCGCGTCGCCGGCCGTCTCGGAGGCCGCGCCGGTGAGCACGATCGGGGTTGCGCGGCGCGACATCACGCGCTCGACGAGGGCCAGCCCGCCGGCGTCCATCGCGAGGTCGACCAGCACGGTGTCGGGCTGCAGCGAGACGACGAGGTCGACGGCGTCGTCGACGGTGCGCGCGAGGCCCACGACGTCGACGCCGACGGCGTCGAGCAGCTGGTGCAGGCGGGTGAGCCGTACCTGGGTGCCGGCGGCCACGACCACGGTGACGGCGCGCGACGACGGGCCGGACGTGCCGGCTGCCCCCCTCGCGGCGATCGCCACGACGCCTCCCCAGCGCTCGAGCGTGCGGGCGCGGTTCTCACGCCCTGGGGAGTTCCTCGTCACGTGAGAGCGGAACTTGAGGTCGCCGGAGTGATCGCCCGACCGGGTGATCCTGCTCCGCAGCACCCGTCACGGCACGTTGGTGGTGGGAACGCGCGCTCTGCCGCGCGTTCCCACCACCAGCTCGTGAGCCGAACGTCCGGTCCGGGCTCAGCCCTGGGTGAGGGCGAAGATGGCCGGGGCCGAGGTGACGCCGCCGTTGCGGCCGGTGAGCTTGTAGCTGCCCGGCTGCGCGTAGGGCTGGTTGGCCGGGCAGCCCTTGGCCGACAGCCGCCCGAGCCACGTGACCGTGACCGAGTACGACTGGTCGGGCTGCATGGTCTGCACGTCCTTGGTGGTCGCCGGGTTGCAGTCGTCGGACGACCACACGTGCGCCGTGCCCGACGTGATGACCAGCTCGTTGGCGGCCGCACCGAGGTCGCGGCGGCACGGCGTGCTCGAGATGTTCTGGATCCGCATCCGCAGCTTCGGCGTCGACCCGACCACGTAGGTCGCCGCGTCGGTCGACGCCGTGACCTTGATGTCGGCGTCCTTGCAGTCGCGCAGCGTGGAGGCCGACGGCGACGCCGAGGCGCTCTTCGACGGCGTCACGGTCGCCTTGGTCGCGCTGGGCGACGGCGTGACGGTGGGGGTCGGCGTCACCGTGGGCGTCGACGACGCGCTCGGTGAGGCGACCGGCGTGCTGCTGCGCGTGACCCGGTAGAAGGCCCAGCGACCGGCGAGCAGGAGCGCCACGATCACGAGCAGGGCGACGATGCGCCGTACCCAGTAGACGCTCGGCGGCTGGGGCCCGCGCGGGTGCATCACTCCGCTCACGAGCCGACCGTATCCCGTGGCGCGCCGCATCCGGGGGCGGGTGCGAGGATGCGCCGCGAGATGCCTGCCTCACCGCTGCACGCGACGCTGCTCGCGTGGTACGCCGCGACCGCCCGCGACCTGCCCTGGCGCGACCCCGGTCGCACGCCCTGGGGCGTGCTCGTGAGCGAGGTCATGCTCCAGCAGACGCCGGTCGACCGGGTCGTCCCGGCGTGGCACGCCTGGCTCGCGCGGTGGCCGGAGCCGGCCGACCTCGCCGCCGACAGCCCCGGCGAGGCCGTGCGCCAGTGGGGGCGGCTCGGCTACCCCCGCCGCGCCCTGCGCCTGCACGCGGCGGCGATCGCCTGCGTCGAGCGGTTCGACGGGCAGGTGCCGACGTCGTACGACGACCTCCGGTCGCTGCCCGGTGTCGGTGACTACACCGCGGCGGCCGTGATCGCCTTCGCCCACGGTCGGCGCGCGGTGGTGCTCGACACCAACGTGCGCCGGGTGCTCGCCCGGGTGCTCGCCGGGGCCGAGCACCCGAGGCCGTCGGTGACCGTCGAGGAGCGCCGGGCGGCCGACGCCGTGCTCCCCGACGACGACGCGGCCGCGGCCGCGTGGTCGGTAGCCGTCATGGAGCTCGGCGCGCTCGTGTGCACCTCGGCCGCGCCCCGTTGCGACGCATGCCCCGTGCGGGCGGGGTGCGCGTGGGTCGCGGCCGGGCGCCCGCCGTACGACGGCCCGCCCCGCAAGGTGCAGACCTTCGCCGGCACCGACCGGCAGGTGCGCGGTCGGCTCATGGCGGTGCTGCGCGAGTCTGCGGCGCCCCTCCCGAAGGCGGTGCTGGACGCGGTGTGGGACGACGAGGTGCAGCGCGAGCGCGCCCTCGACGGGCTGGTGGCCGACGGTCTCGTCGACCCGCTGCCCGACGGTCGCTTCGCCCTCCCGGCCTGAGCCGAGGGCGCACCACCGGACCCGGCGCCGGCGTAGCGTCGAGACCGGGAGACGGAAGGAGGGATCGCCATGATCGAGTCGATCAGCATCCAGGAGCAGACAGCCCGCGCCGCTGCCGTGGTGCGCGGACGCGTTCCCGCGGAGGAGATCGGGCGCCTCGCCGGCGAGGCGTACGGCGAGGTCGGGCACGCGCTCGGTGGGCAGGGACTCGCACCGGCCGGTCCGCCGTTCGTGCGCTACACGATGGGCGGCGACGACGGCATGGACGCATCGGGTTCGGCCGTGGAGTTCACGCTGGCAGCGGGGTTCCCGTCCAGCGGGCCGGTGACGGCAGTGGGCCGGGTCGAGCCGATGGAGCTGCCGGCCGGACCCGCCGTCGTGGTCGTGCACGTCGGGCAGTGGCAGGAGATGGGCGAGGCCTACTCCGCCGCGCAGGCGTGGATGGCCGAGCACGGCGTCGTGAACGCGGGCGACCCGTGGGAGACCTACTTCGACGGGCCGGAGGCAGCGGTGCACCGCACCGTGCTCACCTTCCCGTGCCGCGAGGCGTGAGAGCACCGACGGCGGGACGCACGGAGGGGCGGCACCTCGCGGTGCCGCCCCTCCGTCGTGCTGCTGCGCGGGTCAGGCCGTGGCCGCGCCACCCTCGCCCGAGCCCGCGCCCTCGACGATCGCCTCGATCGCCGGGACCTCGGACTTCGTCTCGCCGCGGAAGGTGAAGGCGCGCTCGGCACCCTCGCCCTCGACGTCGACCACCACGATCGTGCCGGGACGGAGCTCGCCGAAGAGGATCTTCTCCGACAGGGCGTCCTCGATCTCGCGCTGGATCGTGCGACGCAGCGGACGCGCGCCGAGCACGGGGTCGTAGCCGCGCTCGGCGAGGAGGTCCTTCGCCGCCCGGGTGAGCTCGATGCCCATGTCCTTGTCGCGCAGGCGCTTGTCGAGGTTGGCCGTCATCAGGTCGACGATCTGCACGATCTCGTCCGGCGTGAGCTGGTGGAACACGACGATGTCGTCGACGCGGTTGAGGAACTCAGGACGGAAGTGCTGCTTGAGCTCGTCGTTGACCTTGTTCTTCATCCGCTCGTAGGACGACTTGGTGTCTTCGGAGTTGGAGAAGCCGAGGTTCTGACCCTTGGCGATGTCCCGCGTGCCGAGGTTGGTCGTCATGATGATGACGGTGTTCTTGAAGTCGACGACGCGGCCCTGCGAGTCGGTGAGGCGACCGTCCTCGAGGATCTGCAGCAGCGAGTTGAAGATGTCCGGGTGCGCCTTCTCGACCTCGTCGAAGAGCACGACCGAGAACGGCTTGCGCCGCACCTTCTCGGTGAGCTGACCGCCCTCCTCGTAGCCGACGTAGCCGGGAGGCGAGCCGAACAGCCGAGAGACCGTGTGCTTCTCGGAGTACTCGCTCATGTCGAGCGAGATGAGCGCGTCCTCGTCGCCGAAGAGGAACTCGGCCAGGGTGCGCGACAGCTCGGTCTTGCCGACGCCCGAGGGGCCGGCGAAGATGAACGAGCCGCCAGGACGCTTCGGGTCCTTGAGCCCGGCGCGCGTGCGACGGATCGCCTGCGACAGCGACTTGATCGCCTGCTCCTGGCCGATGACGCGCTTGTGCAGCTCGTCCTCCATGTGGATCAGGCGGGCGCTCTCCTCCTCGGTGAGCTTGAACACCGGGATGCCCGTGGCGGTGGCGAGGACCTCGGCGACGAGCTCGTCGTCGACCTCGGCCACGACGTCGAGGTCTCCGGCCTTCCACTCGCGCTCGCGGGTGGCCTTCTCGGCCAGCAGCGTCTTCTCCTTGTCGCGCAGCGACGCCGCCTTCTCGAAGTCCTGGGCGTCGATCGCGCCCTCCTTCTCGCGACGGACGTCGGCGATGCGCTCGTCGAACTCGCGGAGGTCCGGCGGCGCGGTCATGCGACGGATGCGCAGGCGCGCGCCGGCCTCGTCGATGAGGTCGATCGCCTTGTCGGGGAGGAAGCGGTCGCTGATGTAGCGGTCGGCGAGGGTCGCCGCCGCGACGAGCGCGCTGTCGGTGATCGAGACGCGGTGGTGCGACTCGTAGCGGTCGCGCAGGCCCTTGAGGATCTCGATGGTGTGCGCGAGCGTCGGCTCGGCCACCTGGATCGGCTGGAACCGGCGCTCGAGGGCGGCGTCCTTCTCGACGTACTTGCGGTACTCGTCGAGGGTGGTGGCGCCGATGGTCTGCAGCTCGCCGCGCGCGAGCATCGGCTTGAGGATGCTGGCGGCGTCGATCGCGCCCTCGGCCGCGCCCGCACCGACGAGGGTGTGCATCTCGTCGATGAACAGGATGATGTCGCCGCGGGTCTTGATCTCCTTGAGGACCTTCTTGAGCCGCTCCTCGAAGTCGCCGCGGTAGCGGCTGCCGGCCACGAGCGCGCCGAGGTCGAGGGTGTACAGCTGCTTGTCCTTGAGGGTCTCGGGCACCTCGCCCTTGACGATCATCTGGGCCAGGCCCTCGACGACGGCGGTCTTGCCGACGCCGG
>Ga0302299_10000362_pt1 | contig 24059 bp, 24 predicted proteins | sample III_Fen_N3_4_FD_198795 | JGI IMG/M metagenome (GOLD analysis project Ga0302299, IMG submission 198795) | Peat permafrost microbial communities from Stordalen Mire near Abisko, Sweden - III_Fen_N3_4 | ecosystem: Environmental > Terrestrial > Soil > Wetlands > Permafrost | place: Sweden: Abisko...
TCATCCTGGTCCTGACCTCGCTCGTCAACATCTTCTCGAGCCACCTGCTGTCGATCTTCAACAACATCTCGGTGTGGTGGCACGTCTTCGGTGCCAGCGTCGTCGTCCTGATCCTGATCTTCGGGCTCAAGGAAGGCGCCACCCACTGGGGCGTCTCCGACGTCTTCACGGGCAGGATCAACAACACCGCCGGGCTCTTCAACGGCGACACCTCCGGCCCCGGCTTCTGGTTCTACGTCCTGCCACTGGGCTTCCTGCTCACGCAGTACACGATCACCGGCTACGACGCCTCCGCGCACCTCTCGGAGGAGACCCAGGGCGCGGCCAACTCCGCGGCCAAGGGCATCTGGCGCTCGATCTTCTACTCCGCCATCGGCGGCTGGGTGCTCCTGCTCGCCTTCCTCTTCGCGGTGCAGGACCCGGCGGCGGTCTCGGCCGGCGGCGGCGGCGTCCAGGTCATCTTCGACCAGGCGCTCACTCCGCAGATGTCCGGCACGGTCCTGATGATCGCCACGCTCGGGCAGCTCTTCTGCACCACGGCCTGCCTGACCTCGGCCTCGCGCATGCTCTTCGCCTTCAGCCGTGACGGCGCGGTGCCCGGTGCGAAGTACTGGGCCAAGCTCAACAAGAGCAAGACGCCGGTCAATGCGGTCCTCGCCGTCGCCGTCACCGGGTTCATCCTCACCCTGCCGGCGCTGTGGAAGGTCAACATCGGCACCGACGACGCGCCGATCTACACCGTCACGGCGTTCTTCGCCATCGTGTCCATCGGCGTGCTGGGGCTCTATCTCGCCTTCGCCATCCCGATCTACTACCGGTGGAAGATGGGCGACGCCTTCAAGCAGGGCACGTGGAACCTGGGCACGAAGTGGAAGTGGATGGCGCCGCTCGCCATCGCCGAGATCCTCATCACCTCGGTCTATTTCATCCTGCCGCTCTACCCCGCAGGCGCCCCCGGTTTCATGCGCGGGATCCTCGGGTCGCCGAGCACCGACGACGTGCCGTTCGACTGGAAGTTCGTCAACTACGCCCCCCTCGTCCTCGGCGCGGTGTTCCTCGCGCTGTGGGTCGGCTGGCATCTCTCGGCCAAGAAGTGGTTCACCGGGCCGAAGCACACCGTCGACCTCCCCGCGGGCGTCTCGTCCGCCGAGGAGATCGCCGCGGAGCACCACCACGAGGGCTACCTCACGGGGGAGCACACGCCCGACCAGCAGTGACCTGCTAGTCGACGCACGACACTGACGAGGGGGGAGGCGGCAGCCATGGCACGTGGGCTGCCGACCTCCCCCCTCGTCGTCGACCGGGCCGCCTCGGACCCGGCCCACGTCCAGATCGCCACCTGGCTGCGCACCGGGATCGCCCGCGGCGAGCTCGCCCCCGGCGACCGGCTCCCGGGCGAGCGTGACCTCGCCGACCGGCTCGGCGTCAGCCGGATGACCCTGCGCCAGGCCCTCTCCGAGCTCGAGGCGTCCGGCGACCTCGTCCGCGTCGCGGGTCGCGCCGGCGGCGCGTTCGTCGCCGAGCCGCGCGTCGAGGTCGACCTCACCCACCTGAGCGGCCTCACCGACCAGCTGCGCCGTGCCGGACGCCGCGCCGGCGCGCGAGTCCTCGTGGCACGACGCCTCGTCCCGGCGCCCGACGTAGCCTTGGCCCTCGGGCTCCGGGGACGCGCCCAGGCCGTCGAGGTGGTCCGCGTCCGGTCGGCCAACAAGCTGCCCGTCGCGCTCGAGACCTCGTGGTTCCCCGCGCGCCTCGTCCCCGGCCTGCTCGACCAGCCGCTGTCCGGGTCGATCTACGCCGTGCTGCGCAAGCGGTACGGCCACGAGCCGGTGACGGCCGTGGAGCGCCTCACACCCGTGCTCGCGACCGTCGAGCTCGCGAGCACGCTCGACGTGGCCGTCGGCGCCCCGCTGCTGCGGGTCGAGCGGGTGGCGAGCGACGCCGCGGGCACCGTCGTGGAGTTCGCCCGCGACGTGTTCCGCAGCGACCGCGTCGACTTCGTGGTGCACCGAAGCCCGGACGAGCCGGTGACCCTGCGCGCGCTCGCCGATCCGGGCTGATCGTCGCCGCGCATCGCCGGACCGCCCCGGGCCAGCGTCTCCGGATCCTGAGACCCGAGTGGAGGACCCGTGTCCGCGCTGCCACGACTGCTGGACGACTCCGACGCGGGCTACGCCGTGATCCGCGCCGTGGTGGCCGTCGGCTAGTCGAGGCGAGGCGCCTCGGCGTCCGGGACCACCTCGGGCAGCATCGACACGCGGTTGCGCCCGTTGCGCTTGGCGTTGAGCATGCACAGCCCGGCCACCGCGAGGACCCGGCGTCCGGTGTGGCCACCGACCGGTCCCTCGGCCACGCCCACCGAGACGGTGAGGGTGGGGCTGTCCTCGTGACCGCCGTGCGGGATGCGCGCCGACTCGATCGCGAGCCGGAAGCGCTCGGCGGCGACCGCGCCACCGTCGAGGTCGGTGTCCGGCAGGAGCACGACGAGCTCCTCCCCGCCCTTGCGGTAGACCTGCTCCCCCTGGCGCTGGGAGTCGGCGAGCGTCCTGGCCACGAGCAGCAGGGTGTCGTCGCCGACGTCGTCGCCGAGGTGCTTGTTGAGCAGACCGAACCGGTCGAGGTCGAGGAACACCACGGCGTACGACCGCCGGGACCGGACCGCGCGCACGTCGAGGACGTCGAGGTCCTCGAGCAGCTGACGGCGGTTGGGCAGGCCCGTCCCGTCGTCGGTCCGCGACTCCTCGCGCAGCCGCTCGTTCTTCTGCTTGAGGCTCTCGTTCTCCTGGACCAGGGAGATCGCACGCTCGCGCCAGGTGCGCAGGTCGATGTCGCGCGCGGTCTCGCCGCGTCGTCCCTTCGCGACGTACATGTCCATGTCGGCAGCCCGCAGGGCGGCGTCCACGTCCGCACCGAAGACGGCGACACCGACCGTCACGGAGGTGGTGACGACGGCGTCGGGCAGCTGGATCGGCTCGGCGACGATGTCGCGCACCGCGTTCACCAGCTCGACCGCCTCGCTCACGGCGACACCGGGCAGCACCAGCACGAACTCGTCGCCACCCATCCGGGCGACGACCGCCGGCTCGACCACCACAGACGAGATCCGCTCGGCCACCTGCTGCAGCACCACGTCGCCGCCGACGTGGCCGTAGCGGTCGTTGATCCCCTTGAAGCCGTCCATGTCGAGGAACATCACCGTGCCGGTCCGTCCCGACGCGGCGAACCGGTGCATCGTCTCGAGCAGGTGCTGCCGGTTCATCAGGCCGGTGAGCTCGTCGATGGACGCGCGGCGCTCCGCCGCGAGCCGGAGCTCCTCGAACTCGGTGACGTCGCGGAAGGTCAGCGTGACGCCGCGGAAGCCGGCCACCGGGCCGAGCGCCCGACAGCTCATGTCGATCCACCGCGGCACGCCGGCCCAGGTCACCGGCGACGGCCGCAGGTAGACGCTGCGCTCGGACTCGCCCTCCATCACCGACCGGAGGAAGGACCGGAGCCGACCTGCCGACTCCGCAGGGACGAGATCCGTCGCGACGAGCTCGTCCACGTCGCGCACGCCGATCAGCCGCAGGGCGTCCGGGTTGGCGACGACGGCGCGGCCGTCTAGGTCGAGCACGAGCACCGGGCTCGGCATGTCACGGACGAGAGCTGCGTAGAACTCCTCGGGCCACTCGTCCACAGGTGTATCCCCATCCCCACGGCCGGTGCGGTGCACCGGGTCGTGGGAGACCCTAGGGACGGCCGCACGCGCGTTGCAGCGGCTTGGCCACGCATCCGTGACACTCGGCCCGTTCGGTGGAGCCGCGCGGACGGCGCCCGCTACACAGCGTGAGATCGCTGGTACCGGTGGGACTCCTGGGGTCCCCGGTGCGCGCTCGGTGCGCCGAAGGGGGGACGTCAGGCGCGGACGCGCTCGCCGGTCGGGTCGTAGAGCGGGTCCTTCGCGACGGTGGCCCCGACCTGCTCGCCGAAGATGCCGACCTCCACCCGGGTGCCGACCGCGGAGTGTTCGACCGGCAGGTAGGCGAACGCGATCGAGACGCCGAGGGTGTAGCCGAGGCCGCCGCTGGTCACGCGGCTCACGACCGGTCCGGCGTCGCCGGCCTCGTCGACGACGCGCACCGGCTCGTTCCCCAGCGCGACCTGGCTGCGGTCGTCGAGCACGAGGCAGACCAGCCGTTGCGTGACGCCGGCCTCCTTCTGCGCAGCGACGGCGTCACGCCCGAGGAACCCGCCGGGCTTGTCGAGCCGCACGCAGAAGCCCAGACCCGCCTCGTACGGCGTGTGGCCCGGGTCGATGTCGGCTCCCCATACGCGGTAGCCCTTCTCCAGGCGCAACGAGTCGATGGCGCGGTAGCCGGCGGCGACGAGCCCGTGCTCCTGCCCGGCGTCCCAGAGCGTGCGCCACAGGGTCGCGCCGTACTCCGTGGGGCAGTAGAGCTCCCAGCCGAGCTCGCCGACGAAGGTCACCCGCACCATGCGCACCGGCACGCTGCCCACGGTGGTCTCGCGCATCGCGAGGAAGGGGAACGCGTCGTTGCCGAGGTCCTGTGGCGTGAGCGGCGCGACGATGTCGCGCGCCTTCGGTCCCCAGAGGCCTAAGCAGGCCCAGGCACCCGTCACGTCGACGATGCGTACGTCGGCGTCGAGAGCCCTCGCCTGCGTGCGCAGCCACGAGGCGTCGTGGTTCCCGAACGCCGTGCCGGTGACCACCAGGAAGAGCTGCGCGTCGAGCTGCGTCACGGTGAAGTCGCACTCGATCCCGCCACGGGCGTTGAGCGCCTGCGTGTAGGTGACCGTGCCCGCACCGCGGGCGACGTCGTTGTCGCACACCCACTGCATGAGCCGTGCGGCGTCGGGACCGCTGACCTCGATCTTGGCGAACGACGACTCGTCGAAGATCGCCGCGGTCTCGCGGGCCGCTCGGTGCTCCGGGACGACGGACGGCGCCCAGTGCCGACCGGCCCAGCCGCTCGGGCGCCAGGCCTCGTCGTCGACCGTGCTGTTCGCGTCGTAGTAGTTGACCCGCTCCCAGCCGGACTTCTCGCCGAAGACGGCGCCCTGCGCGGCGTGCCAGGCGTAGACGGGCGAGGTGCGCAGCGGCCGTCCGGCCACGCGCTCGTGCGCGGGGTAGCGGATGTCGTAGTAGCTCTCGTAGTTCTCGACGGTGCGCGCGAGCGTGTAGGACGGCGACCGGTACGCCGCACCGAACCGACGCACGTCCATGTGCCAGAGGTCCATGGGCGGTGCCCCCTCGAGCACCCACTCGGCCATGACCCTGCCGATGCCGCCGGCGCCGGCGATGCCGTGCGCGCAGAAGCCCGCGGCCACGAAGAAGCCCGCCACGTCTGTCGGGCCGAGGCAGAACTCGTTGTCGGGAGTGAAGCCCTCCGGGCCGTTGATGACGGTGCGGATGCCGACGTCGGCGATCGCCGGCACGCGGATCGCCGCGTTCTCGCTGATCTCGACGAAGCGGTCGTGGTCGGGCTGCAGGAGCCGGCCGTTGAAGTCGGCCGGGATCCCGTCGTACGACGAGGCCGAGGCGGTCCACGGCAGCGACTGGCGCTCGTACCCGCCCATGACCAGGCCGTCGACCTCCTGGCGGTAGTAGACGAGGTTGTCCGGGTCGCGCAACGACGGCAGCGGGTTCTCCCGGTGCTCGAACATGGCCTCGGTGACGACGTACTGGTGCGACATCGGCACGATCGGCACCCGGACGTCGACCATCCGCGCGATCTCCGCGGCGAACATGCCGCCGCAGTCGACGACGAGCTCGCACTCGATGTCGCCCTTGTCCGTCCGCACCCGCGTCACACGTCGTCGCAGGCCCCCGCCCTCGGTGTCGATGCCGAGCACGCGCGTGCGCGTGTGGATGGCGACGCCGAGCGCACGGGCGGCCGACGCCAAGGAGTAGGTCAGCTGCGACGGGTCGACCTGGCCGTCGGTCGGGAGGAAGCACGCCCCCACGACGCCGTCGGTCGTCATGAGCGGGAACAGCTTCTGCGCCTCGGCAGCCGAGATGAGCTGGAGCTCGAGGCCGCTGGAGGCGGCCCAGCCGTCCTGGCGCTGGATCTCCTCCCACCGCTCCTTCGTGGAGGCCAGGCGGATGCTGCCGCACTCGACCCAGCCCGGCGGGTTCTCGGTCGTCTGCAAGGAGCGGTAGAGCTCGACGGAGTAGCGGTTCATCGCGGTGAGCGTCGGGTCCGAGCGCAGCTGGCCCACGAGCCCAGCCGAGTGGAAGGTCGACCCGCTCGTCAGCTCGTTGCGATCCAGGAGGACGACGTCGAGCTCGCCCGCGAGGGCCAGATGGTAGGCGACGGACGTGCCGCCCACACCACCGCCGATGACGACGACGCGCGCGCGGGACGGGAGGGTGCGGGAGGCCGGCTCGGTCACGCGGTCACGGTAGCGGGCACAGGGCACCCTGGCACGCCAAACGGTCTAGACCATTCTGGCGCCGGTGTCGCGGTGCGAGGCCGGAGGGCGAGGGGCGACGTACGACGTCAGCGCGTGGCGCCGGCGCGCAGCAGGTCGCGCCACGCATCGGCCACGAGCACCGGCTGCTCGATCTGCGACACGTGGCCCGCGTGCGGGAGCACGAGGACCCGGACGTCCGGGAACGCCTTGGTGTGCGCGTGGATCGGGTCGACCAGCTTGTCGGCACGGCCGTAGACCAGCAGCGTCGGCACGGTGATCCGCTCGGCGAGCCTCCACGGTCTCTCGTCGCTGCGGTCGAGGTAGGTCGAGAGCAGGCTGCGCAACGACTGCACGAACACGTCGCCGGTGTAGGGCAGCGCGTCGCGGCGCCGGACCTCCTGCACCGCCTCGTTCATCCGCTCGACCGGCACCGACGACGGATCGGCGAAGCAGACGTCGATCGTGGCCTTCGCCCGGGTGTCGGCGTCGAGCGTGAGGTAGCGCTTCATGAGCGTCGTCCCGAGGCCCGGGGCAGCGATCACCGGCAGGTGCACGTTGCTCCGGCGTACGCCGACCTTCGGCAGGGCCGGGCTCACGAGGGTGAGCGTGCGCACGAGGTGCGGGTGCCGGGCGGCCAGCTGCACCGCGATGGCGCCGCCCATGGAGTTGCCGAACAGGTGCACCGGGCGTCCGTCGGTGCGCGTCTCGACGAGATCGGCGAGCGAGTCGGCCGAGCGCCGGAGCGAGAAGTCGCCGTCGCGCGGGGGCGGGGACCAGCCGAAGCCGGGCAGATCGACGGCCACGCCGTCGATGCGGTCGCGCAGCAGCGCCATGAGGTCGGTCCAGTTGGTGGCGTTGCCGCCCAGGCCGTGGACGAACAGGGCGGGCTCGGCGGTCGCGGGGTCGAGCGCGGGAGCCTGCCGCACCGACAGGGTGCCGTTGGTGACGAGGACGTCCTCGCGCGGCCACGGCGACGGGAGCGCGGCGAGCAGCTCGTCGGTCGTGCGCGGGATCTGCTCGGGGGCCATCAGACGTCGAGGTGGGGGGCGAGACGACGGTTCACAGCGTCGAGGGTCGCACGGATCACAGCCTGCCGCGGGTCGTCGCGCACCTCGGACGCCCCGGTCAGCCGCTCGCTGCCGTCGACCGTGGCCCAGACGACCTGGACGACGGCCACCGTCGTGCCCTCGCCCATCGGCGTCACCGACACGGCCTCGACGTCGACGCGGTGGTCGGGGCCGAGCACGTCGACGAGCGCCGCGATCGTGGCCGCCGCGACGATGCGGTGGACAGCGGCCGCGGTCGACGGACCGTCGGCCGTCCCGGAGAACTCGAGGTCGCCGCGCGACAGGGTCACCGTCGCCTCGAGCCCGAGCCCGTCGGCCGTCACGGTCAGCCGGGCGATGGCCAGGCGCGGAGCCACGTCCTCGGCGTCGGACGGCACCTCGGACTCCTCGCCGACCGGCGACGAGGACGGGACTGCGGCGCCGGCAGGGTGCCGCGCCGCGGACGCGAGGACGTCGGTGCGGAACCGTGGGCCGGGACCGTGGTGCCGGTCGAGGCTCGCGAGGAGCGTGTCGATCCCCTCACCGAGCTCGAAGGACCCGTCGCTGCTCTCGTCCACCACGCGCAGCCGCGGCGCGGGCACGGTCGGCGGCTCGGGCAGCGACTCCTCGACCACCTCGATGCGACCGGGCTCGAGCCCGACGCCGAACTGCAGCCGCAGGATGCGGTGCACCGCGCGAGCCACGACGACCTCGTCACCGTCGGGCGTCAGCGAGAGCCGGAGCGTGCCGGGGCCCCCGGTCTCGTCGGGGATGACGACCGCCCGCGCGACACCAGGGACGACACCGAGCGCGGCCTCGATCTGCTGCGCGTCCGGTGGCGTCGCGAGGGGGGTGCGCTCGACGTCCACCCGTCCAACGGTACGAGCAACGGCGGGTTCACGCCCGCCGGGGACGGGTCCGTGCGCAGGTGTCCGGACAACGGAGCCGTGGGGACGACCGCCGCCTGCGCGTACGCGTGCGCGGGGCGTCCGCGACCGCTGAGGAGCGACCGCACGACGCTTTCGGCGCCCGCCACCGCCGTTTCGGCATTACTGACCGGTAAGGTTCCCGCCATGTCAGTCGTGTCCGACGCCGGTCGGTCCGCCGCGCGCGGCCAGCGCCTGCCGCGCCGCGAGCGTCGCGCCCAGCTCCTCGATGCTGCGCGCGAGGTGTTCGTCGCCTCCGGCTACCACGCCGCCGCGATGGACGACATCGCCGAGGCCGCCGGCGTGAGCAAGCCGGTGCTCTACCAGCACTTCCCCGGCAAGCTCGAGCTCTACCTCGCACTGCTGGACTCCTCCTCGGACGCCCTCGTCGCGGCGGTCGAGGCGGCCCTGGCGTCCACGGCCGACAACAAGCTGCGCGTACAGGCCACGGTGCAGGCCTACTTCGACTTCGTCGACGACCCGGGCGGCGCCTTCCGGCTCATCTTCGAGTCCGACCTCACCAACGAGGCAGCCGTCCGCAACCGGGTCGACCGCACCAACGACGCCTGCGCGCTGCTGGTGAGCAAGGTGATCGCCGAGGACACGGGTCTCACCGAGGCCGAGGCGATGCTGCTCGCCGCCGGGCTCACGGGTCAGGCCCAGACCGCGGCGCGCCACTGGCTGCGCGAGGGGAGCACGATCCCCAAGGACGACGCCGGGCGCCTCGTCAGCACGCTGAGCTGGCGCGGGATCTCACGCATCCCGCTGAGCCACCCGCCCGCCTGAGGGCTACGCCGTGCGCGAAGCGCGGCGTCCCGGGGACGCGCCGTCGGGCGCCGCCGGTTAGGTTGGGCCTGCAAGGTCGGCACCGCAACGAGAGCGACGACGCACGGGTGCGTCAGGGAAGGATCGGCGTGGAGGTCAAGATCGGTGTGCAGCAGGCGGCCCGCGAGGTCGTGCTCGAGAGCGCACAGACCCCCGACGAGGTCGTGGCCCTCGTGTCCGCCGCCATCAAGGACGGCACCCCGCTGACCCTCGGCGACGACAAGGGCCGCACGGTCGTCGTCCCCGGCGACAAGATCGCCTACGTCGAGGTCGGCGCCGGCGAGCGCGGGAAGCTCGGCTTCAGCCAGCAGAGCTGAGCGACAGCCCGCGGCTCAGGCGGGGACGTCGATGGTCACGAGGGTCTGGCCGTCGGTGGTGGTGATGTCGAGGCGGCGCAGATCCGCTCTCGTCACTGAGGTGTTGCCGGTGACGACGGCTTCGCCCTCGTAGTTGGCGATCCAGGTCGAGGCGACCTCGCGGCTCCCGTCGCGGCCGACCGCGACGAGCTGGCAGTGCTCGCCCGCGGGGACCCCCTCCAGCGTCAGCGCCAGCTCCGTGCCGGAGTCCGTCGGCGTCACGACGACCTTCGCCGAGACGTCCGTGGCCGCCGAGGTGGCCGACACGGTGACGGACTGCGGGTGCGTCGAGACGAGCATCGCGACGACGAGGACCGCGGCTGCGGCGGCCGTGGCACCCGCTGCGGCAACGGCCCTCCACCGGCGCCGTGGACGCTCGACGGGGTCCTCGTCCCGGGCCTGCGCGATCGCGCGCTCGAGGAGGTCCTGCGGGGGCGGGCCCTCGGCCGTCGGAAGGTCGATCCGGTGCAGCAGCCCGGGCAGCGGGGCGAGCTCGCCGAGGATCGCGGAGCACGAGGCGCAGCCGCGGACGTGCTCCTCCACCCGGTCGCGCTCGACCGGGTCGAGGGCACCGAGCACCAACGCGCCGAGCGACTCCTCAGCCTGCGGACACTGCTCCTGCCCCGACATCGTCGTCATGAGCGCACACCTCCCTCGACCAGGATCTTGCGCAACGACCGGAGCGCGTGGAACGCGCGCGACTTGACCGTGCCAGCGGGGATCCCGAGCACCTGGGCGGCCTCGGCGACGGATCGCCCCTTGAAGAACGTCTCCACCAGCACGTCGCGATGGTGGGGAGGCAGCGCCTCGAGCGCGGCGGCGATGGTCCAGGCCTCCACGGCCCGGTCGAGCTCGTCATCGCCGGGCACCGATACGACCGCCTCGAGCGCCGCGCCGCCGACCTCCTGCGGTCGCGAGCGCTGCGCCCGGAACACGTCGATGGCCGCGTTGCGCGTCACGGTGAGCAGCCAGGCACGTTCGCCCCCCGAGCCGCCCTCCGACACCTCGGGGTGCCGCCAGGCGCGCACGAGCACCTCCTGCACGACGTCCTCCGCCCGCTGCCGGTCACCCCCGCAGACCCGCGTGGCGAACGCCAGGAGCGCGGCGCCGTGCTCGGCGTAGATGCGACGGAGTCGGTCCTCCGGGCGTTCGGGCGCTCCCATGACCACAAGACGTACCGCAGACCCGGATCGTTCACGTCGGGCCACGCCGTCGTGGGCGCGCCCCACCGATCCCGACGCCCGGATGAGAGGCAGATGAGCGGGCGATCGGTGAACTCCCCCGCTGCGCCGTTCGTAGGACAGGTGAGGCCCACCGCACGGGCCGCCGCGCACGACCCGCAGGGAGCCCTCATGACCGAGCTCGACCACCGCACTGCAGGCCCGGACCCGACGGCGCAGGGCCCGACCCGCCGCCAGGTCCTCGTGACCGGCGGCGTCGTGGTGGCGGCCGCCGCCGTGACGGCCGCGTGCGGGTCGTCGGGCAGCCCGGCCACCGCGTCGGGCGGTCCGGTCACCGCGGCGACCAGCGACATCCCGGTCGGCGGCGGGAAGGTCTTCGACGCCCAGCAGGTCGTCGTCACCCAGCCGACGGCCGGCACCTTCAAGGCGTTCAACGCCGTCTGCACCCACCAGGGCTGCACGGTCGCCTCGGTCGCGAACGGCACGATCGTCTGCCCCTGCCACAACAGCCAGTTCTCCGCCGCCGACGGCTCCGTCCAGGCTGGCCCGGCCCCCGCACCGCTGGCCTCGATCCCGGTGACCGTGAGCGGCACCCAGATCACCGTCCACGCGTGACCTCAGGCCTGCAGGCCTAGCGTCTGCATGCGACGGGTGTGGGCCTCTGTCAGGCGGTGGAACATGGCGCCGAGCTCGGCCAGGCCCATGCCAGGGCGGTCGACGCCTCCGACGACCAGGGAGGCGAGCCCGTCCCGCTCCCCCGCGACGTGCTGGGCCTGCGACATCGCCTCGCCGACGAGCCGGCGGCCCCACAGCGCCAGGCGGCCGCCGATGCGCGGGTCGGCGTCGATCGCGGCGCGGACGGTGGCGACGGCGAAGTTGGCGTGCCCGGTGTCGCTGCACACCTCGAGCACCAGCGCGCGGGTCTCGGGATCGACCTGCTCGGCGATCTCGCGGTAGAAGTCGGTGGCGATCCCGTCTCCGACGTAGGCCTTGACCAGGCTCTCGAGCCAGTCGCCGGGCGCGGTCTTGGCATGGAACTCCGCGATGGGCTCCACGAACGGCTCCATCGCCGCCGACGGGTCGGCCCCGAGCTCGGCGAGGCGCTCGGCGAGGCGGGTGAAGTGCCGGATCTCCGCGGTGGCCATGAGCGCCAGGGCGGCCTCGTCGGAGATCGTCGGGGCGAGCGAGGCGTCGGCCGCGAGGCGCTCGAACGCGACGAGCTCGGTGTAGGCGAGCACGCCCAGCAGGTCGACGACGGCGAGGCGGTAGTCCTCGTCCTCGACCAGGTCGGAGGGCGTCGGGGCGTCCGGGTGGCCGTGTCCGTGCGGAGAGTCGCTCACGGCTCCGGAGCGTACGGCGTCCCACGCCCGGACGCCGCCGCACGCCGCCTTCGGCGAGCCGGGACGCCGCCGCGCCCTCGGGCGGACGGCCGTGGGCCGGTTCACCGGTAGACTGGGGCGGTCATCACCGGTCACGGCCGACGCATCAACCACCTCCGTGACCAGCCCGCCGACGGCGCCCTCACGGGAGCACGGCGAGTCCCGGGAGTCGCAGACCCCTCCGCTGACCCCGGAACACGCCTGCGCAGCGTCACGACACTGCGCCTCGGCCTACCCACGGAGCACGCCCTGAGCACCGAGACCGACCTGCACGCCGACGCGACACCCGACGTCGACATGATGAGCGCCCCGATCGTCGAGCCGAAGACCTTCGCCGAGCTCGGGGTCCACCCCAAGACCGTCGAGGCCCTCGCCGAGGACGGCATCATCACCGCCTTCCCCATCCAGGAGCTCACCCTCCCCCTCGCCCTCGCGGGCAACGACCTCATCGGTCAGGCCAAGACCGGCACCGGCAAGACCCTCGGATTCGGCATCCCGGCGCTCCAGCGCCTCATCGCCCCCGACGACGACGGCTTCGACGAGCAGCCCGACGCCGTCAAGGGCAAGCCGCAGGCGCTCATCATCGTGCCGACCCGCGAGCTCGGGATCCAGGTCGCCAGCGACCTGCAGAAGGCCGGCCGCAAGCGCGGCGTCCGCGTGCTCTGTGTCTACGGCGGCCGGGCCTACGAGCCCCAGGTCGAGGCGCTGCAGAAGGGCATCGAGGTCGTCGTCGGCACCCCGGGTCGGCTCATCGACCTCGCGCGCCAGGGCCTCGTCAACCTGAAGAACGTCAAGACGCTCGTGCTCGACGAGGCCGACGAGATGCTCGACATGGGCTTCCTGCCCGACGTCGAGCGCATCGTGGCCCTCGTGCCGCCGGTCCGCCAGACGATGCTGTTCTCGGCCACCATGCCGGGCCAGATCGTCGCGCTGGCGCGTCGCTACATGACGCAGCCGACCCACATCCGTGCGATCAACCCCAACGACGACAGCACGCTCGTCGCCGCGACCGAGCAGCACGTGTGGCGCGCCCACAGCATGGACAAGCAGGAGATCATCGCCCGCGTCCTGCAGGCCGAGGGCCGCGGCCTCACGATCATCTTCTGCCGCACCAAGCGCAACGCCCAGCGCGTCTCGGACGACCTCGTCGACCGCGGCTTCGCCGCGGCCGCCGTGCACGGCGACCTCGGCCAGGGGGCGCGCGAGCAGGCGCTCCGGGCGTTCCGCAACGGCAAGGTCGACGTCCTGGTCGCCACGGACGTCGCGGCCCGCGGCATCGACGTCGCCGACGTCACCCACGTCATCAACTGGGAGTGCCCGGAGGACGACAAGACCTACCTGCACCGGATCGGCCGCACCGGCCGCGCAGGCAACTCGGGAGTCGCGCTCACGCTCGTCGACTGGGACGACCTGCACCGCTGGAAGATGATCGCGCAGACCCTCGGCCTCCCCTTCGAGGAGCCCATCGAGACCTACTCCTCGAGCCCGCACATCTACACGGGGCTCAACATCCCCGAGGGCACCAAGGGACGGCTCCCGAAGGCCAAGCAGCAGCGCGCGGGCCTCGACGCCGAGGTGCTCGAGGACCTCGGCGAGACCGGCGCCGCGGCCGGGAAGCGCAACAAGCCCGGTAGCGGCGACAAGCACCACAAGGACAAGCACGACCACAAGGACGGCAAGGGTCACAAGGACCACGGCCACAAGGACCACGCGAAGGACGAGGAGCGCGCCCCGCGCGAGCCGCGTCAGCCGCGTGAGCCCCGCAAGCGCACGCGGTCCGGCTCGACGTCCGACGGCGCGGCAGCGACCGCGTCCGCGCCGGCCGTGACGGTCACCGCGAGCACCGACGCACCGAGCACCGGCCCGGACGCCGGCGCCGCCGGGGCCGAGGGCGCCGCTCCGCGTCGTCGTCGCCGTCGTGGCGGTCGCGGTCGCGGTCGTGGCGGCGAGGGCGGCGGCGAGGGCAGCAGCACCGAGCCGGCGGCCGAGCCCGGAAGCGACGACTGACCCGACGTACGACGAAGGCCCCCGTTCTCGCGAGCGGGGGCCTTCGTCATGACGTGGCGGGGTGGGTCAGCGGACGACGACGACCTTGGTGCCGATGCCGGCCCACCGGTAGAGGAACTGCGCGTTGGCGTCGGCGCTGTGCGGGCACCCGCCGCGACCCACCGGCTGGCCGAGCTGCGCGAGCGTCTGCATCGGCTTGCCGCTGTAGTAGCGCGGGATCGAGTGGAAGCCGATGGCCGCGGCATGGCCGAACGTGAAGCGGACCATCCACCGGAACGTCACGCCGTAGCGCGGGTTGTTGCTGTACGGCGACTTGCTGTAGACGCGGAACGTGCCGGTCCGCGGCCAGTCCGCGCGACCGCTCACCGGGAAGTCGCGGACGATCCGCCCGGTCGCGTCGACGAGCCAGGCGTGCTGCGGGACGCGCTCGCTGTAGACGATCCGTCGACCGCTGCCCGACCTCGCGGGGAGCGGCACGTGCGCGGGCTTCACGACCTTCGGCACCACGGGCTTCGGACGCACGGTCGGCGTCCGGGGCGGAAGGGTGCCGACGCGCGGCACCGCGTCGATGCCCGCAGCCGCGACGATGGCGCGCGCGGGAACGGCGTACGACGCCTCCGCGGAGCCGACCGCGGGGAAGGCGCCGAGCGCGAGGGCCAGCGCCGCCGGACCGAGCAGCGCCGAGGCCCGGCGCCGCTGCGTGCGCACGCGGGTCACGGGGTCGCCGCCGCGCGGGCCGCGACCATCCGGGCCGCGTGGACGCGGTAGGCCTCGACGCCGCGCAGGTGGGTCGACGTCGCGAGCGCGGACCGCCCCAGAGCCGGCGCCTCGGCGAAGCGTACCGACCGCGCGATCGGCGGGTCGAGCACCGGGATCTCGTAGCGCTCGTAGATGTCGGCGAGCACCGCACGGGCGTGGGACGTGCGACCGTCGTACATCGTCGGCAGGATCCCGCCGATCGTGAGCCGCGGGTTGGTCACGCGGGCGACGTCGCGCACGGTCTCGATCAGCTGGCCGACGCCACGGTGCGCGAGGGTCTCGCACTGCAGCGGCACGATCACCTCGTCCGCGGCGGTCAGCGCGTTGATCGTGAGGATGCCCAGCGTGGGCGGGCAGTCGAGGATGACCCAGTCGTAGTGCGACCGGAGGTCGCCGAGCGCGTCGTCGAGCGTGTGCTCGCGCGCGCCGCGGGTCAGGAGCGCGGCCTCGACCCGGGCCAGCTCGATGGTCGCGGGCACGAGGTCGACGCCGTCCTCGGTCGTGACGACGACGTCGCGGATCCGGGCCTCCCCGGTGAGGACCTCGTGCACCGAGCGCTCGAGGTCCTCCGGGTCGATGCCGAGGGAGAACGTCAGGCAGGCCTGGGGGTCGAGGTCGACGAGCAGCACCCGCTGGCCGAGCTCGGCCAGCGCGACGCCGAGCGAGGCGACGGTCGTCGTCTTGCCGACGCCGCCCTTCTGGCTCGCGACCGCGATCGTCCGTGCCATCCGCGTCCGCCTCCTCGCCTCCCGGGGCCGGTGCCCCGGGCCCTGGTCCGTAGTCTGCCGTCCGTGAGCACCCCGCCGTACCTCGACCTCCCCACGTCCGCGTGCCGGGTCACCCTGCCGACCTCGCGCGGACCCCTGGTCGGCCTGCGGGCCGAGGCCGCGGGGGACAGCGTCGGCACCGTCCTGCTCGTCCCCGGATGGACCGGCTCCAAGGAGGACTTCATCGCGATCCTGGAGCCCCTCGCCGCCCGGGGCTGGACGGTGGTGGCCTACGACCAGCGTGGCCAGTACGAGTCCGCCGGCCCCGACGACGAGTCCGCCTACACGCTGGCCCTGCTCGCCGACGACCTCCTCGAGGTGGCCGCCCACCTCGGGCGGGCGCACGTGGTCGGGCACTCCTTCGGCGGCCTGGTGTCGCGTGAGGCCGTGCTTGCCGGCGGTGGCGACGCCCTCGCCTCGCTGACCCTGCTCTGCTCCGGTCCCGGCACCCTCCCGCAGCGCCACCACGACGGCATGGGCGCGCTGCACGCCGCGCTCCCCCACGTGCCCCTCGAGATCGTCTACGACGTCAAGGAGGCGGCCGACCGCGAGGGAGGGTGGGTGCCTCCCTCGGACGCGGTCGCCGACTTCATGCGCCGCCGGTTCACGTCCAACAACCCCTACGGCCTGCGGGCCAAGACGGGGATCCTGCTGGACACCCCGGACCGCACCGACGAGCTCGCTGCGCTCGCCCGGGAAGGCTTCCCGGTCGGGGTGGTCTACGGACCGGCCGACGACGCGTGGACCGTCGAGGAGCAGGACGCCGTCGCCGCGGCGGTGGGCACCACCCCGGTGGTCGTCCCCGGTGCCGGGCACTCCCCTGCAGCCGAGCTCCCCGAGCTCACCGCCGAGGTCCTCGACGCGGTGCTCCGGGGTTTCGCGACCCGCACGCCCGGGTAGACGAGCATGGTGACCCGGCTCCGTCTCGCCCTCGAGCACACCCCGCAGGTCGTGGGGGCGGCCCGGCGCGACGCCGGCGAGGCCGTCCGCTCCGCGTGGCCCGCACTCGTCGGGCTCGAGGACCTCGTCGACGACGTGCGCCTCGTGACGAGCGAGCTGGTGGGCAACGCCGTCCGCCACGGCGAGCCCCCCGTGACCTTCGAGGTGCTGCTCGACGACACCGACGGCCGGCACCGGGTCGTGCTCACCTGCCACGACGGCGGACCCTGGGACGGCTCGGACCCGAGCCCCGGGAGCGGTCGCGGCCTCGTCATCGTCCGGGCGCTCTGCACCGCGCTCGTGATCGACGCCGACGCGACCCGCACGACCGTCGTCGCCACCCTCGAGCGCTGACCCCCTGGCGCCGCCACGAGCGGTACGCCGGGGTGCGGGGACAACTCCGGTGGGGACCTGACAGGCTGCGCGCGTGACCGTGACCGTCGTGGAGGCGGCCGACTCCCGGCCCGTCCTGCTCCTGCGCGAGCGAGTCGGCCGAGCAGTCGGCGTCCTCCTCGTGGCGGGGATCGTCGCGTGGCTGGTGTGGAACTTCGTCTCCAGCCCGCAGCAGTTCGCGGACGTCGCCGTCGCGGGTCTGCGCTCCGGGGCCCTCTACGCGCTCATCGCGCTCGGCTACACGCTGGTCTACGGGATCGTCGGGCTCATCAACTTCGCGCACGGCGACCTGTTCATGCTCGCCTCGGTGTTCGCCTCGATCCTGCTCGAGGAGCGGCTCGGCGTCACCGCGCCCGGCCCTCGCGGCTGGGGCCTCACGGTGCTCGTCCTCGTCGTGGTGATGGGCGCCGGCGCCGGCATCAACGCGACGGCCGAGCGCACGGTCTTCCGCCGGCTTCGCGACGCGCCGCGGCTGACGTCCCTCATCGCGGCCGTCGGGCTCAGCTTCGTGCTGCAGTGGGTCGGCCTGCAGCTCAACGGGTCCGGCCAGCGCATCTGGCCGACCGTCGTGCCCAACGGGGGTGTCGTGCTGGGACCCATCACGATCGACTGGTCGACGATCGTCGTCACCGGCGTGACGATCCCGTTGCTGGTACTGCTGACCTGGGTCGTGCAGCGCACCCGCCAGGGGCGCGCGATGCGTGCGACGTCGCAGGACCGCGACGCGGCGCGGCTCATGGGGGTCGACGTCGACCGCACGATCTCCTTCACGTTCGCGCTCGGCGGCGCGCTCGCGGGCGCGGCCGGGATGCTCTACTTCGCCACGTTCGGCAACACCAACTACAGCGACGGCTACCAGTTCGGCCTCATCGCGTTCACGGCGGCGGTGCTCGGCGGCGTCGGCAACCTGCCCGGCGCCGTGCTCGGCGGCTTCCTCATCGGCGAGATCCAGGCGCTCAACGACGGGCTGCCGCACGGGTTCGGCCAGGGCTGGTCGCAGTCGGTGGTCTTCGCCGTCCTCATCCTGCTCATGGTCTTCCGCCCCCAAGGCATCCTCGGCGAGCCCCCCGTCGACCGCGCCTGACCCAGAGCGACGAAGGACGCCCACGTCGCACAGGTCGCACCATCCGGCACCCTCCTCGCGAGGGTCAGTGGGGCTTGAGCAGGACCTGCAGCGAGATCACGATCAGGCCGACCGCCCCGCCACCCACGCCGGCGACCGCGAGGCGCCAACCGCGGATCCCGGCTCGCCGTGCCGCGACGAGCGACAGGACGACGAGGGTCGCTACGCCGGTCCAGAGGACGACGGCGATCGTCCGACGTTCGTCGAGCGGGCTGAGCCAACCGATCCCCAGGATCAGGAGCGGCGGTACGGCGGCCACCAGGATCCTCAGCTGCCCCAGAGTAAGACGGCGCCACTCGGCCCCGGTCAGCGGCCGCTGCTGGTGGTAGACCTCCTCGATCGCCTCGGAGAACAGGTGGGCTACGGCGAGCGCCAGCAGCGGCGCCACGATGACGATCGCGACACCGAGGAACGTTGTCAGCTCCGCCCAGCCGTCGTAGACGGCGAGAACCGACATGAGCACCACCGTCGCGTAGACGACGCGTTCGAGCCGCACCTCGAGCGGTCCGATACGCAGGTGCTCCGGGTCCTCAGCCACGACCCGAGTCTGCCGCAGCCCCTGCTCTCCTCGGGCGTCAGGTGGCGAGGCCGTCCCAGGGGGTGAGGTCGGTGGAGACCTCGCGGCCGTCGGGACAGTGCCGGCGGAAGTCGCACCACGAGCACATCGACCCGGGCGCCGGTGGGTACACGGCGTCGATCGCCTCGATCGCGTCGGCATCCCCCTGCGTGGCGTCCTCGGCCCGCGACGACAGCCCCCCGCGCCAGGTCGCGTCCGCGGCGGACGCCTCCTCGGCGATCGCCCCGGCGCGCCCGAGGTGGCGCTCGAGCGACTCCTCGGTGTGGTCGTGCCCGGCGACGGTCCCGGACGGGAGGTGGTGCAGCTCGACGCGGCGCGTCCTGGTCCGCAGGGTTCGACGCGCGGCGACGACGTAGACCGCGAGCGCGAGCGAGGCCTTGGCGTCGTCGTCGTCGAGGGCACGTCGACCCGTCTTGTAGTCGACGATCACGAGCTCCTCGCCGCCGTCGTCGCTGCTACGCCGGTCGATCCGGTCGACGCGGCCGGACAGCGCCATCCCGTGCGTGGCCGTCGCGACAGTGCGCTCGACGCCGGCCGGCTCGTCGACGGGATCGAGTCCGACGACGTACGACGCGGTCATCGCGGCGGCACGGTCACGCCACTGCGCGGACTGCGCGTCGTCGCGGAACCCGTCGGTGAGCCAACCTCGCGCGACGAGCTCCTCGACGGAGTCCGGCGTGCGACGGTCGACCGGCAGCGACCACCAGTCGCGCAGCGCGTTGTGCACGGACGACCCCACGCTGTTGTGCGCCCAGGGCAGGCCCTTCTGGCGACGGTCGAGATAGGTGAAGCGGTACTTGCGCGGGCAGGACAGCCACGTGTCGAGCCGGGTCGGAGTACAGGTGAACAGCTTGCGCGGCATGCCGTCGAGCGTGTCCTGCATCGTCACTCCGAGTCTGCGGTCGCCGCGGACGGCGGTCACTGCGCGAGATGGGGCGAGAGCAGCGCGACGGGCAGCTCGGCGAGCAGCGCGCGGTGCTCCGGGGCGCGTACGTCGACGAGGCGCAGGTCGTCGTGCACGACCATCCACTCGTCGACCGGCCACGCTATCGCCCACAGCCACAGCCCACTCGCCTCGCCGACGTAGGCCGCGCGGTCGGACACCGGCAGCGACCACAGCGGCGTGGGGTGCCCGCCTGCGGTGAGCCGCGCGTCGACGGGCAGCGACGACACCTCGAAGCCGGGGTCGGTCGACTCGAGCCCGGCGTACGACGCCCCGAGCCCCACCCCCGGCTCCTCAGCCACGATCACGAGCTCGGCCTGCCGCGCCGTGACGCCCGGACCCATGAGCCCGACGGCGACGGCGCGCGCGGTTCCCGTGCCGCCGGTGCGCCGGACGCCGCTCACCGCCCAGCCCGGCGGCATCGGCCACGGCACCCACACCGGCACGCCGGACGACGACGCCGTGTCCGACAGGTGGTGGGTCTCAGCGGGCAGGGCGCCGTGCAGCGGCTCGACGACGCCGTGGGCGTCGCACATCCACGCGCCGACCGTCTCGGGGGTGTGCAGCGACCCCCGGCAGCGCACGCACACCGGATCGGGCATGAGTCCTCCCGGGAGGACGGTTCTCCACGACCACGGACCGCGTCAAGTGCTCGGTCGCCACGGCACACTGGGCGCATGACGGACGCGACCGGTGCGGCACGACGGGTGCCGTGCGTCGGCGCCGTCGTCGTGCACGAGGGGCGCCTGCTCGTCGTGCAGCGCGGCACCGAGCCGGGGCGCGGCCTGTGGTCGGTCCCGGGCGGTCGCGTCGAGCACGGCGAGACGGTCGCTGCGGCGTGCTCGCGCGAGGTGCTCGAGGAGACCGGGCTGGTCGTCGAGGTAGGCGCGCCGGTGGGCACGGTCGAGCGACCGTCGCCCGAGGGAGCGACGTACGTCATCGACGACCTCGCCTGCCGCGTCGTCGGGTCGTCCGCGGCCGCAGCAGGGGACGACGCCGACGACGTGCGCTGGGTGACGCGCGACGAGCTCGAGGCGTTGCCGCTCGTCGACCTGCTCCTCGAGACGCTCGATGCGTGGGGCGTGCTCGACCGGCTCAGGCCTCCGTCGCGCCCTCGGACTCCTTCGCCGCCGCCTTGATGTCGTCGGCCACGACGTTGTCGACGGCCTTCTCGACGATGGCGTTCGCCTTGTCGAGGGCCTTGCGGATCTCGAGCACGCCCGGGTCGGAGACGAGCGCGAGGATCCCGGAGTGTCCGGGCTGGATCGCATCGGCGAGCTCGGCCTCCAGCTCGTTCTTGTGGTGCGCCTCGCGGAGCTTGCCGACCGCGGCTCCGCCGGCGCCGAGGACGACGGCGCTGCCGATGATCGACGGCGGGAACAGGACGCCGAGCACGACTCCGCCGACGACGCCCCAGCCGAGCCCGCGGCGCGTGCTGTGGTCGGTGGCCTTCTGCACCTCGACCTGACCGTCGGCCTCGCGCTTGATCACGAGGACGCCCTCGATCTCGACGCGCTTGCCGTCCTCGATCTCCTGGAGCAGCTCGTAGGCCTCCCAGGCGGTCTCGGTGTCGTTGAAGTCGGCCACGAACAGCGTGTAGGCGCCGTCGGAGATGGCCGCCGCCTCCATCTCGAGCTCGTCGGCGGGTGCGGGGGTGGTCTCGTCGGACATGGGCTCTCCCGTGGTTGATGCGAGCCGCGTTCGACCGCGGCGTCGGAGACCCTCGACCCTAGACCGCGCTCGCAGTCCCGCGGGAGGTCAATCGACCGGTCCGTCCGGTCAGGGTGACTCCGGCTGCTGCGGCGGCAGCCAGGTCACCGGGAGGCCGTGGGCCGGGGAGTCGGCGTACTGCACGGGATCCCCGGGCCGCGCGGCGTACGCCGACTGGCTCTCCGGGACCGGCCACCAGCGCACCACGAGCGCGTGCGACGTCGTGAACATGTCACCGAGGTACTCCCTCGCGACGTGCACCACCGGTGCGTCGTGGGTCGCCGATGCGCCCAGAACCTGGAAGACCCGCTCGGCCTCGTCGCGCTGCTGCGCCGAGAGGTAGAACCAGGTCGAGGAGTGCCAGACCACGAGGACGGTCCCGCGCGTCGGCCGCAGGCCGCGCAGGTGATCGACGAGATCGGCGCGGACGAGCTCGACCGGCACCTCCTCGGCGAGGCGGAAGGCGGCGCGCAGCCGCTCGAGCCGGTCGGACTGGTCCGGCCACACGAACGACGTCAGGTGCAGCCGCCCGTCGGTGGTCGTGATGTCCACCGGGTCGAGGTCGCAGCCGACCCGCTCGACGACCACGGGCGCGACGTCGTCGGGAGGCAACGGCTGGCCGTCCCACGCGTCGTCGAGGCGCAGCACCGAGCCGTAGGGCCCGATCCCGCCACCGGGCCACGAGACGCGGATCCGGTCCGCGAGCAGGTTCAGCCCGGCCGACGCCCCGAGCTCGTGCACCCGGATCGGACGGTCGTACGCCGCTGCGACGAGCTGCAGCGCACCTGCGAGAGCCGCGGCACGGCCCGGGTCGTTCGTCTGCGGCGGGGCGGCGAGCAGCGCGGGGAGGCGGTCGGCGTGCTCGACCAGGGCACCGACCCAGGCGTCGTAGCAGGCGCCGCGACCGAGGGCGTCGGTCGGTGCTGTGCCGCCGACCGACGGGAACCACAGCGACAGCGCAGGGGCGCCGCGCTCCAGGACGAGCCGGTGCACCGCGCCGAGGACGCGCAGGGGCATGAGGTCGCCCGCGCGCGAGTCGGCCCAGGGCGCGAGCACGTCGGTCAGCCGGCTCGGCCCGGCGAGGTCGAGCGACGCGGCACGACAGAGGTCGGCGTAGAGCGGGGAGCCGTTGCGCACGGCAGCGTGGTGCTGCTGGGCGAAGTCGCGCGCCAGACCGCGACGGTCCTCGAACTCGTCCGCGGGCACGAGGTCAGGCCGTCGCGGGCGGGAGCCCGTTCCCGTCGGTCATGTCCGCGACCGTGTCCGTCACCGTCCCTGCGGCGTCCTCGACCGGCGAGGTCGTGGGTGCCGTGGCGGTCGGCTCGGGCGGCCACGTGCCGCCGAGGCCGAGGATCTTCTTGGCCTCGGCGATCACCGACTGCTCGCAGAGCACGTCGTAGCGCGCCGCCTGCAGCTGCTGGCGCGAGACGAAGTCGCGCTTGCCGCCGGTCAGCGCGTGCGAGACGAGGCCCCACACGATGCCGAACGCGGCGCCGTAGAGCAGGCCGAGGCCGACCAGCGGGAACAGGCTGCCGGTGGTGCTGCTGAAGAGGCCGACGAACAACCCGATCAGCACGCCGAACCAGGCGCCCGAGAACATGCCCGACATCGCGGCCTTGCCCCAGGTGAGGCGGCCGAGGACCGACTCGACGATCCGCACGTCGACGCCCACGATCGCAGTGTTCTGCACCGGGAAGCCGTTGTCCGACAGCGTGTCGACGGCCTTCTGCGCGTCGAGGTAGTCGTCGTACGACGCGAGCACGGGCCGTCGCGTGACGTCTGCGCCGGAGCTGCGGGGTCCCATGGAGGTGCTCATGCCTCCACCCTAGGCACGAGTCGTCAGCGGCGCTTGTAGTCCTCGAGGAGGCGCCGCCCGATGATCATGCGCTGGATGTCGGCGGTGCCCTCGCCGATGAGCAGCATCGGGGCCTCGCGGTAGAGGCGTTCGATCTCGTACTCCTTGGCGTAGCCGTAGCCGCCGTGGATGCGGAAGGAGTCCTCGACGACCTCCTTCGCGGTCTCGGACGCGAGGTACTTCGCCATCCCGGCCTCGAGGTCGTTGCGCGCCCCGGAGTCCTTGGTGCGCGCGGCCTTGACCATCATCTGGTGGGCGGCCTCGACCTTGACGGCCATGTCGGCGAGGCGGAACTGCACGGCCTGGTGCTCGGCGATCTGCTTGCCGAAGGTGTGCCGCTGCTGGGCGTAGTCGATGCCGAGCTCGAAGGCGCGCAGCGCGAGGCCGCAGCCGCGGGCGGCGACGTTGACCCGGCCGACCTCGACGCCGTCCATCATCTGGTAGAAGCCCTTGCCCGGCTCCCCGCCCAGGATCCGGTCCGCGGGGATGCGCAGGCCGTCCATGATGAGCTCGGTGGTGTCGACGCCCTTGTAGCCCATCTTCGCGATCTTCCCCGGGATCGTCAGCCCCGGGAGCACCTCGCCGAACCCGGCGGGCTTCTCGATGAGGAACGTCGTCATCTTCTTGTAGACGCTCGACCCGTCTTCCGCCTCGGCGTCGGTGCGGACCAGGACCGCGGTCAGCGTCGAGCTGCCGCCGTTGGTGAGCCACATCTTCTGACCATTGAGCACATAGTCGTCGCCGTCACGCACTGCCTTGCTGGTGATCGCGGCGACGTCGCTGCCGCAGTGCGGCTCCGACATCGAGAACGACCCACGGATCTCGCCCGCAGCCATCGTCGGCAGGAAGTACGCCTTCT
>Ga0302299_10000363_pt1 | contig 24059 bp, 17 predicted proteins | sample III_Fen_N3_4_FD_198795 | JGI IMG/M metagenome (GOLD analysis project Ga0302299, IMG submission 198795) | Peat permafrost microbial communities from Stordalen Mire near Abisko, Sweden - III_Fen_N3_4 | ecosystem: Environmental > Terrestrial > Soil > Wetlands > Permafrost | place: Sweden: Abisko...
CACCGCCTCTTGCACGACGGACGCATCCGGATGTTCCGCGAGCGCAAACTCGCGAAGCAAGCGGTGCATCTGGTGGCGCCCTTGCGCGTCGCGATCGAGGATGTGCAGCCGGACGAGTCCGTGCCTGCGCTCGGCATCGAGTCCGATCGCGTCCGCCAGCTCGCTCGAGAATGCGTCGGGAGGCAGGCAGGCAGCGCGCAGCCAGCCGATGCGCAGCTCGGGGACGAGGCGTTGCCACAGCAGGCGGAACGCGGTCTCTGCCGTCGCGCGATAGGAAGTTCGGTCCATCACCTTGTGCGCGGGGTTGTTCCCTGCGCGCAGCAGCTCGAGATACGCCTCGGGCGACGTCCCGTATTCACGCAAATAGGTAGCCGCCAGCTCGATCGACAGGATGTGGCCGCCTAGCACCTGGATCAGGCCCTCCAGGTTGGCCAGCTCGCGGCCGACGATCACCGCCATCAATCTCCGGGCGTGGGCCGCCTCCAGGGGGCGAATCTCGTACGGTCGGAACGAGTTGTGCAACCAGCGGGTTCGGGTCGTGACGAGCAGTCGAACCGCCGCGGTGCTGGGGAGCGGACCCGGTGGAGGCGCCCAGGTCTCGACGTTATCGAGCACGATCAGGATCTGATCGCCGTGCTGCGCGCGCGTCTCGAGTTCGCGGACCGCCCACGCCGCGCGACGGTCGAGGTCCAGCAACGCCGGCGCGCCGAGGCGCTCGGCGAGCTCGGCCCACTGCATGCGGAGATCGGCGTGCTCGGCGGCGAACCAGAAGATCCCGCCCGGGAAGCGCTGGGCACGTGCCAGCCTCGCCACGATCTGGCGTGCGAGCTCGGTCTTGCCGATCCCCGGCAACCCGTCGAGCGCGGCCCACAGCTGAACGTCGTCGGAGCGCGCCAGCAGCGCCTCGATCTCGACCATCTCGCGATCTCGTCCGATGAACATGGCGGCGCCCAGGCTCGGTGACTGGACCCGGGCCGGCAGGGAAGTCGGCGGCCCCGTCCTCGACGCGCCGAGCGAGGAGGACGGGGCTACGAAGGGTTCAGGATCACCTGATCGGGGTCGACGCCACGGCCGCCGAAGCAGCGGGGCAAGTGCTCATCCGGAAGCTGCTTGGCCGCGAGCGCGGCGATGCCGTGGGAGACCGCGTTGGCGACCGAGCGACGGTTGCCGAGCGCGCCGTAGAACCGAGTCGCGAACGCACGCGCGGCATCGTCGCTGATGGCCCCGTCCATGCCCACGATGCAATCGACCGTGCTGAGCAGCGCGGCTGCTTGTTCGGCGCTGTAGCAGGCATTCAGCACCACGACCCGTACGTTGCGGGCCGCCGCCTCCAGCATCATGGCGAAGGCTCGCGCCGGAACCGGCTGTGCGCGCCCGTGCGCGTCCTGGAGCAGCAAGCCGCTGCGGCCTCCGTGACCGCTGAAGTGGAGCAAGGTCGGATCCAGCTCGGTCAGATGACGCATGAGCTCGTCGACGCTGACCGCCCATCGCGACTCGAACTGAAAGTCATCGCGGTAGGGCGCCAGCTTGAGCTCGCGCTGGATCTCCGCGCACTCCTCGCCGAGCTTGATGGGATCGTATCCTTCCGGGTTGGCGGTCAGGAACAGAATCGTGTGCTTCGGCATGCGTCGGCCTCCCCTCCGGATCGTCGGGCCGAATATACCGGAAACACGGCGGTCTCCAGCTCCAAGATCGTCAGGAGGTCGTCACCGCGCTGGCGTTCGGCTGCCGCGCTGGGCCGCCGCGCCGCGGCTACTCGTCGCTGACGCCCCACCGCAGCAGCTTGCGGTAGAGCGTCTTGCGGTCGAGCCCGAGGATCTTCGCGGCGTCGGTGCGGTTGCCGTGACAGGCCTCGAGCACGCGCAGCACGTGGCGGCGCTCGACCTCCTCGAGAGTCAGCAGCTCGGGGAGCTCGCTGCCCGTCATCGGGTTGGTGCGGCGAGAGTTCCGGATCTTGTCGGGTAGGTCTTCCACTTGGATCTCCTCGAAGTGAGCCAACGCCACCGCGCGCTCGAGGCAGTTGCCCAGCTCGCGAACGTTGCCCGGCCAGTCGTACGCCATCATTCGCTCGGCGACGGCCGCCGAGAGTCCCATGACCTTCTTATCGAACACTGCTGCGTAGTGTCGTAGCAAGTGCTGCGCGAGCAACAGTACGTCGCCGCCGCGCGCCCGGAGCGGCGGCAGCGGCACGTGAATCACATTGATCCGATAATACAAATCTTCACGAAACCGCTTGTCCTCGACCATGTCCTCGAGCTCGCGGTTCGTGGCCGTGAGCAACCGGACGTCGACCGTGTTCTCGGAGTCGCCGCCGACCGGGCGGACCTTGCGCTCCTGGAGCGCGCGCAGCAGCTTGGGCTGCAGGGTGAGCGCCATCTCGCCGATCTCGTCGAGGAACAGCGTGCCGCCGTTGGCCTGCTGGAACAGACCTTGCCGGCTCTGCTTGGCGTCGGTGAACGCGCCCTTGGCGTGGCCGAACAGCTCGCTCTCGAGCAGCTGCTCGGGGACCGCGGCGCAGTTGATCACCACGAACGGGGCGGCGCTACGCCGTGACCGGTTGTGGATCTCGCGCGCGACGACCTCCTTGCCGGTGCCGCTCTCGCCGGTGATCAGCACCGTGGCGTCGGTGGCGCTGACCTGATCGATCAGCTGGTAGATCTGCTGCATCGCCGGGCTCGCGCCGATCAGCTCGCCGCGCCGCCGCGTGTTGGCGACCGCCTCGCGCAGCCGCTTGACCTCGCCGCGCAGCGAGCGGTGCTCCGCGGCGCGCCGCACGGCGATCGCGAGCGCCTCGATCTCGACCGGCTTGGTGACGAAGTCATAGGCGCCCGCGCGGATCGCGCCGACCGCGGTCTCGAAGCTGCCGAACGCGGTCAGCATCAGCACCGGGATATCCGGCCGCTCGGTCGCCACGCGCTGGCACAGCTCGAGGCCCGACATCCCCTTCATGTTGAGATCGGTGAGGATCACGTCGACGTCGTGGTCCGAGATCGCGGCGAACGCGTCGCTGCCGTTGCTGAACGGGACGACGTGAAAGCCGCGCTTCTTGAGGCCCAGCGCGATCAGATCGACCATCTCGCGCTCGTCATCGACGACGAACACCGTGGTCCCGCCGCGGGCCGCGGCCTTGGCCAGCGCGCGGGTCGGCGTGGTGGGGACGTCGGTCACGCGACACCTCGCGCGCCCGCGGTCGCGGTCGGCAGCGCGACCAGCGACCCGAGGGGTCCGGTCGTGGTCCTGGGCCGCTCCATGGGCAGGTAGACCGTGAAGGTCGACCCACCGTTCAATGAAGATTGTACGTCGATCCAGCCGCCGTGCTCCCGCACGATGCCCCAGCTGACCGAGAGGCCGAGGCCGGTGCCATCGCCCACCTGCTTGGTCGTGAAGAACGGCTCGAAGATGCGCTCGCGCGTGGCGTCGTCCATGCCTGCGCCGGTATCACGAACTTCGATCGCCATCCAGTTGCGGCCGGCGCTGCCGGTGGCGCTGACGTAGGGCGGAGGCGCCTGTTCGACCGTGCGCGCGGTGATCGCGACGGTGCCGCGCTCGCCGATCGCCTGGATCGCGTTGACGATCAGGTTGGTGAGCACCTGGGTGAGCTGGCCGTCGTCGGCCTCGACCCGGAGCGCCTCGTCGGGCACCGGCGGCACCAGCACCACCGAGGCCTTGCGGGCGATGGTCTGCACCAGCTGGCAGACCCGGCCGGCCAGCGTGGTGATGTTGACCGGGGCGGGCTTGGGCGCCCGGGGCCGGGCGAAGTCGAGGAGCTGGCGGATCAGGGCGGTCATCCGCTCGCCCTGTTCGCTGATGATCCGCGCCGAGTCGAGCGCATCCTCGCCCTCGACCTCGCGATCGGCGATCAGCCGGGCGCGCCCCGACACGACGTTGAGCGGCGTGCCCAGCTCGTGGGCCAGGCCCGAGGCGAGCTTGCCGACCGTGGTGAGCCGGTCGGCGTGGCGCAGCTGCTCGGTCGCCCGGGCGCGCGCGCTCTGCTCGTCGGCGAGCCGCTCGCACATCAGGTTGATCTCGTTGGCCAGCTCGCCCAGCTCGTCGCGCTGCTTGAGCTGGAGCGGCTCGCTGAGATCGCCGGTGCCGACCCGCCGCGCCTTGGTGGCGAGCTTGCCGATCGGCCGGCCGATGAACACGACGCCGAGGCCGAGCGCCAGGAGCGCGGCGACCGCGACCGCCGCCGCCGCGCCGATCACCTGGTTGCGAAACGAGTCGCGGACGTAGGTATCGAACACCTCGAACGATTGCTTGATCTCGAGGGCGCCGACCCGATCTTCGGGGAGCCGGACCGGGATGTAGGTGAGCAGGTAGCCGGCGTCGTGGTCGCTCAGCGTGACCGACTCGCCCTTCTGCATCATCGGCTCGAGCTGATCGCGCGCGACCTTGGGCGCCAGCCGGCCCTTGGCCTCGCTGGCGTCGGGCCACACGAAGCGGACCTGCGTGCGCTCGCCCTTGGGCGTGGCGATCCGCAGAAACTCCTGCGCCGCCGCCTCGCCGTCGCGCGTCCACACGTCGGCGACGCCGTTGGCGACCGCGCGGCCGAGCGCCTTGGCCTCGCCCTGCATCTGGCGATCGAACACCTCGCGCTCGCGGTTGTAGTCGAGGTAGCCCTGGATCAAGGCGACGACAGCGACGCCGATGACCAGCGCCGCGATGAACTTGCGCGTGAGTCTCATGCCCCACAGAAGTTCTACCGCGGCCATCGGCACCCCGGTCACGAGGCCCCCAGGTGATGGCCGCCGCGCCGCGTCTCATGGGGCATGCTGCCCCCATGGTGTGGCGTGCGCGGGGTTCGCAGCGTGCGTGAAACGGACATCCGCCGCTGCGTTCATGCCCCGTAATCCAGCACTTCTGGCTGGCCCATTTTGTGAAGAAGTGATTAGGAAACAAGGAAGTGCGGCATGCTCCCGAAACACATCCTGGTCCCCACGGACCTGAGCGAAGGCGCCGACCAAGCGCTCGAATATGCGTGTGAGCTCGCTCGCACGGTCGGCGCTCGGGTCCACCTGCTGAACGTGATCGGGATCCCCGCGCTGGGGTTCCCCGAGCTCGGGCTGGCGGTCGCCACCACGGTCGTCGACCAGCTGGTGGTCGAGAGCCAGGCGGCGCTCGACCGGCTCGCTCACACCAGGTGCGACGACCCCGTGGGCGAGGTCCTGGTCCGGTCGGGCGATGCCCGCGACGTGATCAACCAGACCGCCGACGAGCTCCACATCGACCTCATCGTGATGGGCACCCACGGGCGGCGCGGGATCTCGCGCGCGTTGCTCGGCAGCGTCGCCGAGACCGTGGTTCGCACGGCGCCCTGCGCGGTCCTGACCGTGCGGTTGCGCGAGCTCGACGACCGCGGCCGGCACGCGGCGTGAACCGCGGCCAAACGCAGCATGGCGACGGTGCCGATTGCCCGCGCTGCGCAACGGGCGCATGGTGCGCCATGGCCAGGGCCCCGGTGCCGAACGAGCCGCGGCGGCAGCGCATGGTGAACGACCAGCTGCGGCGCCGCGACATCGTCGATCCCCACGTGCTCGCGGCGTTCGCCAGCGTCGAGCGCGAGCGGTTCGTGCCGGGCGAGCTGGCGGCGAGCGCGTACGACGACGCGCCGCTGCCGATCGGCGCCGGCCAGACGATCTCGCAGCCCTACGTGGTCGCGATGACGGCGCAGGCGCTGCAGCTCCGCGGGCACGAACGCGTGCTCGAGATCGGCACCGGCTCGGGCTACGCCGCGGCGATCCTCAGCCAGCTGGCCCGCGAGGTCGAGACGATCGAGCGGATCGAGGCGCTCGCGGTGGCGGCCGCGGCGCGGCTCGCGGAGCTCGGGTTTCACAACGTGCACGTCCACCACGGCGACGGCACGCTCGGCTGGCCGGCCGCCGCGCCCTACGAGGCGATCGCGGTGGCGGCCGGGGCGCCGCGCCCGCCGCGCTCGCTGCTCGACCAGCTGGCGATCGGCGGCCGGCTGGTCGTGCCGCACGGCGACGCCGAGCACCAGCGGCTGGTCCGCATCACGCGCCACGAGCGCGAGCTGCTGGTCGAGGAGGATCTCGGCGAGGTGCGGTTCGTGCCGCTCGTCGGCGCCGAGGGCTGGCCCGAGCGCAGCTAGCCGCTTGGCGTCACGCGCGCAGCGCCGAGGACGCCGGCTTGACCGCTGGCGCGACGGGATCCGCGGGCTGCTCGACGCCGAGCTTGGCCGGGATGAACGCCATCGCGCGTTCGGCGAGCGCGGTGATCGTGAGGCTCGGGTTGACGCCGAGGTTGGCGCCGACGGCCGAGCCATCGACGACATAGAGGCCCTCGTAGCCGAACACGCGGTGCTGCGCGTCGATCACGCCGTGGTCCTTGTCGGCGCCCATCACGCAGCCGCCGATGCAGTGCGCCGTCATCGGCATGTCGAACAGGATCTCGAACCACGAGGTGATCGGCGTGCCGCCGAGCTCCTTGGCCGCGCGCTCGACGAACGCGTTGGCCTGCGGGATGTTGGTCGGGATCCGGCTGCCCTCGCTGCACAGCAGCGACGAGAACGGCCAGAACCAGCGCCGGGCGAGCCGCATCCGCAGCTTCGCGTCGATCGTCTGCATCACCAGGAAGATCAGCGTCTGGCGGGCGAACCCGAACGGCCAGGCGGCGCGCGCGAACTTGACCGGATGGCGAACGCACGTGGCGAGCCACTTGAGGATCCGGCGCCAGCCCTTGCCGGTGACCATCAGCGTCGCGATGAAGCCGAGCACGTCGGAGCCCCGCGAGTAGCGCGTCGCCTCGATGTGGGTGAACTGATCGATGTGGATGCCCGAGCCGATCGCGATGCCCTTCGACAGATCGAACTGCTTGCCGGGGAACCTCACGCCGACGATCGACTCGGCGTTGGTGCGGACGTCGTGGCCGAGCCGATCCGAGACCTTGGGCAGCGAGCCGCGCTGCTTGGCGCGCATCAGCAGATCCATCGTACCGAGCGCCGAGCCCGACAGCACGACCTGGCGCGCCGTGAGCTTCTTGCGGTCCTTGAACAGCCACGCGGTCGAGCGCTCGACGGAGAGCTCGTAGCCGGCGCTGCCATCGGCGCCATCGCCGCCGAGCGGGCGCACGTCGACCACGCGGGTCTCGGCGAACACCTTGGCGCCGCGCTGCTCGGCGAAGTACAGGTAGTTCTTGTCGAGCGTGTTCTTGGCGCCGAACCGGCAGCCGACCATGCAGCCGCCGCAGCCATTGCACGAGCTGCGCGGCGGACCCGCGCCATCGAAGTACGGATCGGGGTGCGGTACGCCGGGCGCGTCACCGAAGTACACCGCGACGTCGGTCTTGTAGAACGTATCGCCGCAGCCCTGCGAGTCGGCCGCCTTCTTGAGCAAGCGATCGGCGTCGCCGAGGATGCGGTTCTCGGTCACGCCGAGCATCCGGCGCGCCGACGCAAAGTGCGCCGGCATCTCGCGCTCCCAGGCCGCGAGCCCTCGCCACGAGCCGTCCTGCCACACGCGATCGGGCGGCGACAGCATGGTGTTGGCGTAGGTGATCGAGCCGCCGCCGACCGCGTTGCCGCACAGGATCATGACGTGGCGAAACGGCCGCATGTCATAGAACCCGAACAGCTTGAGCCCGGGGCGCCACAACCAGCGCGACAGGCTCCACGTCGTCTTCGGGAAATCCGCGGCGCTCCACCGCTTGCCCATCTCGATGACGCCCACCCGGTAGCCCTTCTCGGCGAGCCGGCAAGCGGACACGCTGCCACCGAACCCCGAGCCGATCACCAGGAAGTCGAAGTCGTGCTCCGGCATGGCTTGCAGTATGCCGCATCTGCCGCGCGATCCTCGCTCAATCGCGGTCGCGCGGTCCTGCCGATCCGGCTGCCGCGGCGCCCGCGGTGCGCGGCACCGTCGCGATCAAGCCTTCTTGCTTGACGCTTCGCTCGTCTTGTCGACGTCGTGAGCGCCCGCACGCTTGAGGGTGTCCTTGGCCTTCTGGGCCCAGTCGCCATCATCGGCGTGCACCGCCAGCAGCATGCCGCCCTGGTTGAGGAACGACTCGTAGCGCTTCGCTTCGTACTCCGGGATGCCGAGCCCGATCAGCGTGCCGGTCAGGGTGCCGACCGCGCCGCCCGCCCCGGCGCCCGCGAGCGCGGCCATGATCGGCCCCGCCGCGATGAACGGTCCCAGGCCGGGGATGGCGAGCGCGCCGAGCCCGACCAGCAAGCCGAGCGTGCCGCCCGCGACGCCGCCGACCGCGGCGCCCGCCAGGGCACCTTCGGGTGCCTTGGTGTGCTTCTCGTGGGCGATCTCCTTGCTGCTCGCCGCGTCGGGCATGAGGGCCGACATATCGCTGTCGCGAAACCCGCCGGCGCGGAGCACGTCGATGGCATTGCTCAGCTTCGCCCGGTCATCGAACAATCGATGACAGCGATCTTCTTGTCTTTATTTGATTTCTCCATGGCAGTACCCTTTCTGGCAACCTACTGATTGGTGACGTCGAGCTGGTTTTCGACCTTGGTCACGCCTGGCACCGAGGTCGCGAGCTGTTCGATCCTGGTTCGCTCGTCCGCGCTCGCGACCGGCCCCGTCAGCGTCACGACGCCGCCGTTGACCACGACCTTGCTGTTGTGCGCGTTGGTCGATAGCGAGCCATCGCCCGTGATCGCCTTGCGGACCTGCTGCGCGACATCGATATCGGGCTTGCTCTGGCCCGCTTGATCGGCGGTCGGCACGACCGCCTTGTCGCGCGCATTCTGTGCGGTGTTATCGACCGCTCGATCTTCTGGCTTGGCTTTGCACGCGCCCGCGGCCATCACCGCCGCGATCGCGATCGAGGACAGGGACTTTGTCATGTCCGAGCACCACGCAAATCACGTGCCTGCGGCGCGAGGGCCGAAACCACGAGTTCGTCGCGCGGGGGCATGTCCTCGACGCACGTCTGAGCGCATGCGCCGCAGCGCCGGACGCGTCCAGCGGGATCCTCATCCATTCTCCGACCGGTTGACTGACTGACCGACCGACCGACCGGCAGCGCCGGTCCCGCGGTCACGTTTCCCGAAGGCGCTCGCCGCGTGGCGAGACGTCCCCACCGGTGGTCGCGATCGACTACTGCCGCGGGGCCTGTGTTCCTTGCACCATCGGGACGACGTTCACCGCGAGCAAGCCCCGGGGGCTCTCGACCTCTTCGTAGGACACGGCCTGGCCAACGCTGAGGGTGCGAAAGCCTTCGCTCGAGATCGAAGAGTGGTGGACAAACGCGTCCGCGCCGTCATCGGCTTTGATGAACCCGTAGCCCTTGGCATCGCTGAACCACTTGACGGTGCCGCGCTGGATGCGCCGCGCCACCGCGCGCGTGCCGTCCGTCCCCGGAACCGGATCGGGCGTCGCCGCGGGCGCCGGCTGCGCGCGCACGAACACCGCGGCCGAGCGGGTCCGCATTCCCGCCGCCTCGCGGCGGATGCGCGCGCGCTCTTGCCGTTGCTGCCGGCGCTCCGCGGTGGTTTCCCTTCGGCTGCGCGCGCGCTCGCCCCACGAAGGCGCGTCGCGCGGGGCCGCCGGCTCGGCTGCTGTCACCGCCCCGGAGCGCGGGCCCGCCGTCTCCGGATCCTGATCCTCAGGCACGGCCCCCGCCACGGCTGGCTCCGGATCGAGCACCACGCGCGCTACGGCCGGATCCTCGGCCCGACCTGCGCCCCGCGCCGCGGGCGCCGCGAGCGGCAGCTCGGCGACCGGCGGATGCGCCCGCGGCGCCACCGGTTCGGCGTTCGTTCGTGCCGCCGCTGGCCGGCGCCTGCGTGCCGCGCCGGCAGGCTGCGTGTGTGCCGCGGCAGCAGGCTCCGTGTGTGCGGCGGCCTCGCTACCGCGTGCCGCGACAGCAGCCTCCGCGTGTGCCGCCGCCTTGCTCGCCCGGGCCGCGCCTGCCGGCTCCGTACGTGCCGCCGCCGCTGGCTTGCTCGCGCGCACCGCGCCTGCCGGCTCCGTGCGTGCCGCCGCCTTGCTCCCGCGTGCCGCCGCCGCAGGCTCCGCGCGTGCCGCCGCCTTGCTCCCGCGTGCCGCGACGGCAGGCTCGGTGCGTGGCGCCGCCGCAGGCTCCGCGCGTGCCGCCGCTGCCGGTTTGCGCGGTACCGCCACCGGCGCTCCGCGTCGTCCCACCACCACCGGCTCGGCCGTGCGTGCCGCGACCGGAGGCTCACCCGTCGTCGCGGCAACGGCCGGCTTGCGTCGCCCCGCCACCGGCGCTCCGCGTCGTCCCACCACCACCACCGGCTCGTCGTGCGGTCCTGCACCGGGCCGCGTCGGCTCGAACGTGGGCAACAGGCTTCCGAGCCCGTCCTCGAGAACGGCCCGCGCCAATCGGCGGACGTCGGCTTGAAACCGCGCGGTCGCCTCGGCGATCGCCTCGGTCAGCGGAACGCGATGGTGGGAGCGCCTCATGGAGACCGCATCATCGTCAAAGCGGCCCGCGTTGCAACTGTTGTGGCTCGTGGATGCGCCCTGGCGGAGGCGCCCCGGTGGAGGCGCGCCCGGGTCAGGCATCAGGGGCTGGCGCCCCGTCCTTGCGGGGAACACCAACCGGCGAGCGCAGGCGCGATCGAGGACCACCTTGGCGGACATCGTGCGCTGGTGGACGGCACCGCCCGGCCGTCGGTGCCTGGCTAGCGCGTGAGCTCGTTGACCAGGCGGCGGACTTCTTTGAGGTCGAAGGGCTTCTCGATCCGGCGGTTCATCGTCGAGACCAGGAACTCGCGGGCCGACGGCGTGAACGCGCCGCCGGTGAGGAACACGATGCGGCGCGCCTGGGCCGGATCGATGCGGACGATCTCGGAGTAGAGCTCCATGCCGGTGATCTGCGGCATCATCAGATCACACAGGATGACGTCGTAGCGCGTGCCCAGCTCGAGCAGATCGAGCGCGTCGCGCGCGCGGTAGACCGCGGTGACGTTGTGCTCCACGCTGAGGAACCGGCGCAGCGCCTGGGCCAGGCTCTCTTCGTCGTCGATCACGAGCACGTTGCCGCGGCGCGCCGCCGCCGCGCGGGTCCAGATCTTCTGGGTCGGGACCGCCACGGGCATGCCGCCGGCGACCTTGAGCGTGATGTGGAACGTCGTGCCCTTGCCGACCTCGGTATCGAACGTGATCGTGCCGCCGAACTGCGTGATGATCCGGTGGGAGATCGCCAGGCCCAGGCCCGTGCCCACGCCGATCGGCTTGGTGCTGAAGAACGGCGTGAACAGCCGGGGCCGGACCTCCACGGGGATGCCGGTGCCGGTGTCGGCGATATCGACGACGACGCGGCCGTGGGGATCCAGCGAGGTCGAGATCCGGATCTCGTTGGTATCGTAGTTGCCGGCCGGGATGGCGTGGGCGGCATTGATGATGAGGTTCAGGAACACCTGCCCCAGCCGCGACTCGTGGGCATCGACGTTGGGGACCTTGGTGTAGTGCTTGACGACCTTGGCGCGATGGCGAAGCTCGTTCCACGCCATCCGCAGGGTCGATTCGAGGACGTGCTCGACGTCGACCGGGCCGTGGCGATCCTCGTCGCCGCGCGAGAAGATCTTGAGGTCGCGCACGATCTCGCGGACGCGGTCGGCGGCGCCGCGGGCATCCTTGATCTCGTCGGACAGATCCGGCGGCAGCTTGGCGGTCTCGGCCAGGGTGACGAGATCCTGGAGCGCCATGTCGAGATTGGCGATGACCGAGGCCAGCGGATTGTTGATCTCGTGGGCGACCCCCGCGGCGAGCGTGCCGACCGAGGCCATGCGGTCCGAGAGCATCAGGTGCATCTCGGTCTGCTTCTTGTCGCTGACGTCGCGCGACACCAGGACTGCCCCGGTGACCTTGCCGTTCTCCTTCACCGGCCCCAGCCGGGTCGAGTACCAGACCTGGCTGCCGTCGGGGCGAAACACCGAGGCCTCGAACCCCTGGGGCTCGCCGGTCAGCTCGATCTGGGCGAGCGCCTTGCGCAGCGCGATCGCGTGATCGCCCGCGGGGTAGCTGAAGATGTTGGTGCCGATGACCGCGGTGCTCGGGTGCTCGAACAGCGGCCGGTTCATCAGCCGGATCGTGCCGTCGAGATCGAGGTGCGCGACGTAGTCGGGCGCGCTGGCGATCAGCGCGTCGAGCAGCGCCGCGTGCTCGGTCGCGCGGCGCTCGGCGACCGCGCGGTCCTCGTAGGCGCGCGCCAGGGTCAGCACGTGGGTGATCTGGGTGGCGACGCCGTGGCCGAACGCGCGCCAGTCGTCCTGCTCGAGCTCGCGGCCGCGCGCGATCATCAGCAGGCAGCCGAGCGCGGCGCCGGTGCTCAGCAGCGGGACGATCAGCATCGCCTGGGCCTGGGCGAGCTCGAGCAGCTCGCGGTCGAGCTCGGGCGCGAGGCCCGAGTCCGGCAGGTGCAGCGTGCGGCCGGTGGCGATGAGCTCGCGCAGCAGCGACTCGTGGCCGAACAGCGTGGCCACCTCCGCCGGGTCGGCGCCGACGCCGATCTGGCGCACGCGCAGCGTGCCGTCTGCGGCGATCAGGTAGAGCGCGCCCTGCGCGATGCCCCCGGCGTCGAAGCACGCGGCGAGCGACTCGTCGAGCGCGGCGTCGGCGTTGCGCTGGTTCAGCACCGCCTCGGAGATCCCGGCGAGCACCGAGAGCTCGGAGGCGAGCACCGAGCAGCGCTTGGCCAGGCCCGCGTTGAGCATGACCTGGCGCTCGAGCTGGCGGAACACGCGCCGCCCGTGCTCCTTCTCGAGATCGTCGAGCACGCCGGCGTCGAGCTGCGGCGCGTCCTGCTTGGTGACCAGGGTCGAGCGCAGGCTGTCGAACAGCTCGGCGAGCTCGGGGGTGCGCGGCACCAGGTCGTTGGCGCCGGCGCGGCGCGCGAGCTCGCGGTCGGCCGGATCGACGTAGCTCGAGGTGAGCAGCAGCACGGGCACCTTGCGCAGCAGCGGATCCTGGCGCACCGCCATCGCGAGGCCGAAGCCATCGAGCTCGGGCATCATCACGTCGGACACCACGATGTCGGGCGCGCGGCGGCGCACCGCCTCGAGCGCGGCCAGGCCGTCGGGCACCGCCTCGACGTCGAACCCCAGCCGGGTCAGCCGGAACTGCGCCAGCTTGAGCTGCATCGGGTCGTCGTCGGCGATCACCAGGCGGCGGCCGCCGCCGAACTGGGTGCCCGCGGGCGCCGGCGCCGGCAGGTGGGCTTCGATCAGCGGGACCAGGCGCGACGGCGCGATCGGCTTGGCGATGATGTCGTCGAACCCGACCGTGGAGATCCGCGCCTCGTCGAGCTCGGACACGAAGCCGGAGAACGCGAGGATCGAGACGTCGGTGCCGCGGGCGAGCCGGCGCAGCTTGCCGACCAGCTCGAAGCCATCGGCGTCGGGCAGCATCAGGTCCTGGAGGATCACGCGCGGCTGATCGCTCTTCATCAGGGCGAGCGCGGTCGCGCCGTCGGGCGCCTCGAGCACCTCGTGGCCATTGCGCATCAGCGCGTTGCGCACCATGCGGCGCGTCGCGGCGTTGTCCTCGACCACCATGATCTTGCGGGTCACGACCAGCCTCGGCGCGCGGCCAGGTGCCGGGCGATCTGCTCCGGCAACCCGCGCGTATCGATCGGCTTGGTGATGTAGTCGTCACACCCGGCGGCGAGCGCCTTATCCTGATCGCCTTTCATCGCATAGGCGGTCACGGCGATGATCACGATATCTCGCGTGGCGGGATCGGCCTTGAGCCGGCGGGTCAGCTCGAGCCCGTCGATGCCGGGCAGCTGGATGTCCATGAGGATGACCTCGGGGAGCTGCAAGCGCAGCGCCTCGAGCGCGGACTCGGCGTCGAGCGCGGTGTCGACATCATAGCCGTTCGCGCGCATCAGGTACGCGACCAGCTTCAGGTTCGTCGCGTTGTCGTCGACGATGAGGATCCGTTCGCCTGCCATCACGCCTTCTCCGGCTGTAGTGTCAACACCCCTGCGCGCGCGAGCGATGCGAGGAGGCTCTCGCGATCGATCGGCTTGTGCAGGAAATCGTGAACGGCAAACCCCGCCACCAGGCGGGAATCGGGCACCACGGTCACCACGATGATCGGCGTGTGCTTGTTGGTGGATTCGCTGTGCAGCGCGGCCAGGAGCTCGAGGCCGCTCATGTCGGGCAGCAGCAGATCGATCGTCGCCGCGTCGTAGCCGCGGCGGCGCCAGCACTTGATCGCCTCGCCGCCGGTCCCCGCGATCTCGACGGCGTAGCCGGCGTCGCCGAGCGTCGAGACCAGCTGCGCCTGATCGCGGACGTCGTCCTCGACGACGAGGATCGTCCGCGCGCCGACATGGAACGCCGGAAACACCACCGGCGTGCGGGTCCGCGGCGAGGCGACGGCGTGGCGCGGCAGGCAGGCGTGGAACGTGCTGCCGCCGCCGACGGTGCTGCGCACCCCGACCGAGCCGCCCTGGGCCTCGACCAGCCGGCGGGTCAGCGCGAGGCCCAGCCCCGTACCCTGGTGGCGCTTGGCGGCGCCGGCCTCGAGCTGCTGGAACTCGACGAACAGCCGGCCGAGGTCGTCGGGAGAGATCCCGATGCCGGTATCCTGGACCTCGAGGCGAAACTTGGCGTCGCCGTCCGCCTTGACCCGCAGCGTCACGCTGCCGCCGATCGGCGTGAACTTGAGCGCGTTCGACAGATAGTTGTAGGCGACCTGCTTGAGCCGCGCCGGATCGACCGTCAGCTCGGCGACGCCCGGATCGAGCTGGGTCTCCATGCGGATCTGCTTCTGGGCCGCCGTGGTGCGCAGGATCGCCAGGACCTCGCCGACGAGCTTGGCCGCGGTGACCGGCTCGGGGCGGAACTCGAGCTTGCCGGCCTCGACCTTGGCGAGATCGAGCACGTCATTGATGAGCTGCAGCAGGTGGCGGCCGCTGCTCAGGATGTCGCCGAGAAACTCCTTGTGGGTCGGCGACGCCGGATCGACCTGGCCATCGTGGAGCAGCTCCGCGAAGCCAAGGATCGCGTTGAGCGGCGTGCGCAGCTCGTGCGACATGTTCGCGAGGAACTCGCTCTTGAGCCGGCTCGCCTCCTGGATCCGGCGATTCTGGGTCTCGAGCTCGGCGCTGCGCCGGCGGATCTCGTCGGCGCGCAGCCGCTCGCGGAGATCGCTGATGTTGATCTGCGCGAGGTTTCGGCCGACCGTCGCCAGGTTGATGATCCGGGTCTCCGTCGGGATCATCTCGCCGCGGGCCTGGAACAGCCACGAGAACGCCGGGCTCTCGCCTGCGAGCGCGCGACCGATGTAGTGCGCCGCCGCCTCGGACGACATCCGGCCGTCGGGCTGGCGATGCGGGCTCAGCGCGTGGAGATCGGCCGACCGCAGATCATCGCGCGAACACTGGAACAGCCCCGTCGCCTTGGCATTGGCATCGAGGATCACGCGGCGATCGAGGTCATAAGCGAGCAGCGGCTCGGGCGCGAGCTCGAAGCCGGTGCGATAGCGCGCCTCGCTGAACCGCAGCTCGCGCTCGACGTGGACCCGGGCTCGCCGATCGGCGGCCTCGCGCAGCGCGCGCTGCACCGCGGGCACGATGCGGCGCGGCTTGTCCTTGGACAGAAAATCCAGCGCGCCGGCGCGCAGCGCCTCGACGGCGGCCTCCTCGCCCGGCGTGCCGGACACGATGATGCACGCGAGGTCGAGGCCGCGCGACGCGACCGCCTCGAGCACCTGGAGCCCGCCAAACCCCGGCATGCTCCAGTCGGAGATCAGCAGATCCCAGGCGCGGCCGAGCGCGTCTTCGAGCTCCGCGGTCGATTTCACACGCTCGGCTGACACCGCATAGCCGCCCTTCCGCAGCTCGCGCACCAGGATCTCGAAGTCATCCTCCGAGTCTTCTGCGACGAGCAGTTGCAGCGGAGAGTCTGCGAACGGTTCTCTCTGCACCAAGCTACCGTTACCTGGGCCCTCGAATCACGATAGGCCGCTTACGCGAGCGCGCGCAAGCGCCTCACGCTCGGTTCACCCTGTGGGCTGCGCGAGCGGGACCGGCGCGGGGGGACGATCCGGTGGGACGGTAAAGGAGATCTTCGCACCGGCGCCGGGCCGGCCCTCGGCCCAGACTTTTCCACCGTGCCGCTCGACGATGCGCCGCACCGTGGCGAGGCCGATGCCGGTGCCGGCGAACGCGCCGCGATCGGTGTGCACGCGATGGAATGGCAGGAACAGCCGATCGGCCTCGGCCATGTCGAAGCCTGCGCCGTTGTCGCGCACGAAATACACGGGCTCGCCATCGACGTGCTCGAGGCCCACCGCGATCCGCGCCGGGTCGCACCGGGTCGTGAACTTCCACGCGTTGGACAGCAGGTTGTCGAACAGGATGCGCATCAACCGGCCATCGGCATCAACGATCAACCCCGGCGTGATCTCGAGGCCGATCTCGCGGCGCGGATCGGCGACCGCGAGCTCGTCGAGCACGCTGTGCGCGAGGTGGCTCAGGTCGACGCGATGGCGGACGATCGGCGTGCGGTTGATCCGCGACAGCTCGAGCAGCGCGTCGATCAGATCGGACATCCGCGACGTGGTCGCAAGCACGCGGCGCAGGTGATCGCGGCCGCGGTCGCAGACCTTGTCGCCGAGCTCCTGGACGACCGCCTGGGTGAACGCGCCGATCATGCGCAGCGGCGCGCGCAGATCGTGCGACACCGAGTAGCTGAACGTCTCGAGCTCGCGGTTGGTCTGGGCGAGCTCGTCGTTGCTGCGCTCGAGCGCCCCGGCCATCGCGGCGCCGGCCTCGGCGACCGCCTTGGCGGCGCGCGCCTCCGCGGCGTCGAGCTCGCAGCGCAGCATCTGGTCGCGGACCTTGCGCTGCTCGTCCTCGACCTGCCTTCGCCGGATCTGCGCCTGGATCCGCGCCGAGACCACCTCGAAGCCGCTGGCCTTCGACATGTAGTCGTCGGCGCCGGCCGCGAGCCCCTCGATCACGGCGCCGCGCTGCTCGTTCGCGGTCAGGATGATCAGCGGCGTCTCGCGGGCGAGCGGCAGCGACTTGAGGCGACGGCAGGTCTCGATGCCGCCGAGCCCCGCCATCGAGCGATCGAGCAGGATGCAATCGACCTTCTGCACCGCGAGCAGCTGGATCGCCTCCTCGCCCGAGGCCGCGTGCACCACGTCGTAGCCGCGCTTGCGCAGCCGATCGCCCAGGACGCCGCGGTAGTCGGGATCGTCATCGACCGCCAGCACGCGCTTGGGCGTGACCAGGCTCGTGGTCTCGCCGCGCACCGGGCCGACCGAGCGGAGCAGCGCGCGCAGCCGCGCGACGAGGATCCCGACGTCGTCCTTGCGCACGAAGCCATCGGCGCCGGCCTCGAGCGCGCGGACCTCGGCGTCCTTGTCGCGCGCGGCCGAGGCCGCGGTCATCAGCACACACGGCGTGGTGCGCAGGCCCGGATCGAGCCGCAGCCGGCGGATCACGCTGGCGCCATCCATGTCGGGGATCGCGACGTTGATCGCGAGCGCGGTGGGCCGGGTGGTCGCGGCCATCCGCAGGCCGTGGTTGCCGCTCGTCGCGGTCGCGGTGACGAACCCGACCCGGCGGAGGGCGTCGCACAGCTCGCTCGAGAACACCGGATCGTCGTCGATGATCAGCACCAGGTCGCGGACCGGCGGCGCGCCGATCAGCTGGCGGACGCGCTCGATCACGTAGTCGCTGTCGTACGGCTTGCCGACGAAGTCGTTGGCGCCGCCGCGCAGCCCGCGGATCCGATCGTGGACGTCGGCCTCGGTCGACAGCATCAGCACCGGCAGCTCGCCGAGCGTGAAGTCCTTGCGGATCTGGACCAGCAGATCGACGCCGTCACCGTCGGGCAATTGCAGGTCGAGGATCGCGAGCGCGACGCGATGGCTGCGCAGCGCGATCCGCGCGTCGGCGATCGTGGCGCACAGCAGGGTGTGAAACCCCGCGCCATCGAGGGCATCGGCGAGGTCCATCCGGACGGTGAGACTGTCGTCGACGATCAGAATAGTACTCATGTCGCTGTCCCGACGCGCGTAGCTCGATGTTACCCAGTGAGGCCCATGGTAGGACCGATGTCGGACACGACCAGCAGGTGAGTGGCAGCTTTTGATGGCTTGTGATCGGGTGAATCCGTAGGCCGTGCGACTACGCCACAGAAGGTGAGGCAACCCGTACGTACGATCGCTCATCGTGGCGAGCGAGCGCGGTCTCCCGAGCCGCTGGCGCATGCCCCGGTGGGGTACGTTGTGGCGGAGGCGACGTGTGGCGACGCGAATTGCGATGCGCATGACGCGAGTTGGTCGGGTGAGCGGTGCGTTCCACATCGCCGTGGCCGCGCCGCGGACCGGTGAGCCATGACCGCGACCCCCGGCGAGATCGCGCGGTTCGCCGACGCGGTGGCCGGCTGGCTGGGGCTGCGGCTCGAGCGCGGCCGCGCCGGCGAGCTGTTGCAGGAGCGCGCCGCGGCGGTCCGCCAGCCGGTGCCCGACTACCTGCAGTACCTCGATGCGGCGCCGCCTTCGGAGCTCGGCGCGCTCGCCAGCGAGCTGACCGTCGGCGAGACCTACTTCCTGCGCCACGTCGAGCAGTTTCGCGCGTTCACCGAGGTCGCCGTCCCCGACCGGCTCGGCCACGGCAGGCTGCGCGTGCTATCGGCGGGCTGCTCGTCGGGCGAGGAGCCCTACACGCTCGCGATGCTGCTGCGCGCCGGCCATCCCGACGCGGCGGTCACGGTCCACGCGATCGATCTCAACCCAGCGTCGGTCGCGCGCGCCCAGGCCGGGCGGTACTCGCGGTGGTCGCTGCGCGTGGTGCCGCCGGCGTTCGAGCACCGCTGGTTCCGGCCCGAAGGCAAGGACGTCGTCGTCGCGCCCGAGATCCGCGCCGCGGTCACGTTCCGCCAGGGCAACCTCCTCGAGTACGCCGCGCTGACCCAGCCGCCGTACTGGGACATCGTGTTCTGCCGCAACGTCATGATGTACTTCACCGATGACTGCGCCGAGGCCGTGCTCGCCCGGCTCGCGCTGGCGGTGGTGCCCGGCGGCTACTTGTTCCTCGGCCATGCCGAGACGCTGCGCGGCCCGAGCGAGGCCTTCGCGCTGCGCCACTCCCACGGCACGTTCTACTACCAGCGGATGCCCGCGGCCACGCGGCCCTCGAGCGAGCGCGCCCCGGACGGCGTTGTCGAGCGGCCCGGCAGCGACGATCCCGACGCGCCGTCCACGCCCGCCACCACCGCCGCCCGCCGCGCGCTCGACCACGTGCGCGAGCTGATCACCCACGAGCGGTTCGCCGATGCGCTGACACGGCTCGACGAGCTGCGCGCGCGGGCCACGACCGATCGCGACGTCGCGACGCTGCGGGCCCTGGTCCTGACCCACGCGGGCCGCTTCGCCGAGGCCCGGGTCGCGTGCGCCGAGCTGCTCGCGCTCGACGCGACCAGCCCCGGCGCCAACTACCTGCTCGCGCTGTGCTACGACAGCGCCGGCGATCCCGACGCAGCCGCCCTGCTCGCACAGCTCGCGGCCGAGCTCGATCCGAGCTTCGCGATGCCGCGCGTCCACCTCGGCCTGCTCGCGCGGCGCGCCGGCGATCGCGAGATCGCGTGCCTCGAGCTGACCCGCGCGATCGCGCTGCTCGAGCGCGAAGCGCCGGCGCGGCTCGCGCTCTATGGCGGCGGGTTCAGCCGCCAGGCGCTGCTCGGGATGTGCCGCGCCGAGCTCGCCGCGATCGGCACGCTGCGATGACGGAGATCCTCGTCGTCGACGCCAGCCTCGCCGTCCGCATGGACCTGCTCGCCGCGCTCGAGGCCGCCGGGTTCGACGCGGTCGGCTGTGCGACGCTCGCCGGCGCGCGCGACGCGCTGACGGCCCACTCGATCGCGCTGGCCATCCTCGCCGTCCGGATGCCGGACGGAGACGGCATCGAGCTACTCGCCGAGCTCCGCGCCGACGTCCGGTACGCGGACCTGCCGATCCTGATGCTGTCGTCGGCGGCCGAGGTCAAGCACCGGATCCGCGGCCTGCGCATGGGCGCGACCGACTACATCGGCAAGCCGTACGACACCCGGGCGACGATCGACCGGGTCCGCCAGCTGATCGCCGTCCCCGGCGCCCCCGGCGCACCCAGCGCACCCGGCGCCCCCGGCACGCCCGACCGCCTGGTGCTCGTGATCGACGACAGCCCGGCGTTTCGCGACGCGCTGACCGACGCGCTGCGACGCGCCGGCTACGCGACCGCGACCGCCGCGTCGGGCCCCGAGGGCCTGCGGACCGCCGCCGCGCGCCGGCCGGTCGGCATCATCTGCGCGAGCTCGCTCCCCGAGACCGATGGCGCGGCCGTGATCCGGCGGATCCGGCTCGATCCGGCGCTGCGCACCACGCCGTGCATCCTGCTGACCCGGTCCGACGAGGCGGCCGCCGCGATCGAGGCGCTCGACGCCGGCGCCGATGCGTTCGTGCGCAAGACCTCCGACGTCGAGCTGATCCTCGCCCGGCTGGGCGCCGTGCTGCGCGTCGCCCACGCCGAGCCGGCCGAGGTGGTCAGCCTGCTGTCGCCCAAGCGGATCCTCGCGGTCGACGACAGCATCGACTACCTGGACGGGCTCGCCGACGAGCTGCGCGACGCGGGGTACGACGTCGCGCACGCGACCTCGGGCGAGGAGGCGATCGCGCTCCTGGCGGTGCAGCACGTCGACTGCATCCTGCTCGATCACACGATGCCCGGGCTCTCGGGGATCGAGACCTGCGCGCGCATCAAGGCCGCGCCAGCGGTGCGCGACATCCCGCTCATCATGCTGACCGCGCACGAGAGCCGCGACGTGATGATCGAGGGCCTGTCGGCGGGCGCGGACGACTTCACGGTGAAGTCCAGCGGGATCGACGTGCTGCGCGCGCGCGTCCAGGCCCAGATCCGGCGCAAGCAGTTCGAGGCCGAACACCGCAGCGCGCGCGAGCAGCTGCTGCGCAGCGAGCACGCCGCCGCCGAGGCCCGGGGCGCGCGCGAGCTCGCCGAGACCCGCGCCACCCTGGTCGAGCAGCTCGAGCGCAGCAACCGCGAGCTCGCCGCCGCCAACCGCGAGCTCGAGGCGTTCAGCTTCTCGGTGTCGCACGATCTGCGGGCGCGGGTCCGCGCGATCGAGGGCTTCACGCACGTGCTCTCCGAGGATGCCGGCGAGCGGCTGATCGAGGACGACCGCGCGAACCTGGGCCGCGTGCTGGCCGCCACCGCGCGGATGTCGGAGCTGATCGACGCCCTGCTCGAGCTGTCGAGCATCAGCCGCGGCCCGCTGGCGCGCACCCAGGTCGATCTCTCGGCGATCGCGAGCTCGGTGTTCGACGAGCTCCGCCAGCGCGAGCCCGCGCGCAGCGTCGAGATCGTGGTGGCGCCGGCGCTGCGGATCCAGGCCGACGAGAAGCTGATGCGGATCATGCTCGACAACCTCCTGGGCAACGCCTGGAAGTTCACGTCGCGCCACCCGCACCCGCGGGTCGAGGTCGGCGCGATCGGCGATCTCTGCGAACGCACGTTCTTCATCCGCGACAACGGCGCCGGGTTCGACGCTGCGTACGTCGGCCGGCTGTTCGCGCCGTTCCAGCGCCTCCACAGCACGTCCGAGTTCAAGGGCACCGGCATCGGCCTGGCCACGGTGCAGCGCATCCTCGAGCGCCACGGCGGCCGGATCTGGGCCGAGGGCGCGGTCGGCCAGGGCGCGACCTTCTACTTCACGTTGCCGCGCTAGCGGCGAGCCCGGCCAGGAACGCCTCGAGCGCCGCGGTCACCGCGGCGGGCTCCTCGACCGCCGACGAGTGGCCCGCGCGCGGGATGACCACGAGCTTGGCCCCGGCGATCGCGCCCACCAGACGCTCGGCCTTGGGGCGCGGCGTCGCCACATCCTCGTCGCCCACGACGACCAGCGTCGGTGCGGTGATCCGCCCGAGCTCGTGATAGACGCCGGCGCGGTCGATCACGCCGTTGGTCGCGCGCCAGATATCGCGCCGCCGCGACATCAGATCGACGAACGTCGCGCGCTGGGCGCGCCGCGCGGGGTCGCCGAGCAGGGTCTTGCCGAGCATGATCGGCGCCACCTTGTTCTTGACGATCCTGGGTCCGAGCAGCTTGGTGATCCGCGTGAGCATGCGGTAGCCGCGGAGGTTCTCCGCGGGCTCGGGGTCCGCCGAGGTCTCGAGCAGCATCAGCGAGCGCACCAGGTCGGGCCGCCGAGAGGCCATCCGCATCGCTGCGAAGCCGCCCATCGAGAGCCCGCAGAAGTGGACCGGGCCGCGGACCAGCCCCTCGATCAGCCGCACCGCGTCGAGCCACACCAGCTCCATCCCGATGCAGTCGCGGTGATCACTGCCGCTCTGGCCCTGCCCCCGGTGATCCCACGCGATGCAGCGGTAGCGCGCGCGGAGCGCCGCGATCTGCGCCGCGAACAGCTCGGTGCCCCACAACAGCCCGTGGCTGAACACGATCGTCTCCCCGGTCGAACCCGGGCCGGTGTCTTCGTAGTAGAGCGACACGCCATCGACATCGAACGTGGCCATCGCGGCTACGGTCAGCCGGGCCCGCGGCGCTGTCAACGATCACTTCGGGGGCGCGGCCGAACCAGCGGCGGGCGCAGCCGCCTCGGCGACCTCGACGGCATCGCCCTCCGCCAGCCCCGGCACGGCGATCTTGATCAGCCGCTCGTCGCCGGTCAGACCGGTCGCCACCTGCAGCGTCGCGCCGGTATCGCGCTCGATCGCGATCGGCACGTAGTGCAGCTTGTGCTGGGCATCGACGACGGCGACCCGCAGCCCCTGGCTATCGCTGTAGAGCGCGGTGGACGGAATCTCGACCACGCGGTGCGGCGCCGGGAACGACAGCGCCGCCTGCACGTACATGCCCGGCTTGAGCGCGCCGTCGGGGTTCGGCACCCGGACCTCGGTCGTCATCGTGTGGAGCTCGGGATCGAGCGCACCGGCCGACCGCGTGATCTTGCCCTCGAACTTGCGGCCCGGGTACTCGCGCACCGTGATCGTCGCCGGCCACCCCGGGTTGACGCTCGCGACCACGGTCTGCGGCACCTCGACGAACACGCGGACCGGATCGGTCGCCGCGATCGAATAGAGCTCGGTGCTCTTGGTCTCGCTGACCAGATCGCCGCGCTCGATCGACCGCGAGGTGATCGTGCCGGCGAACGGCGCGACGACCTTCAGGAACCCCTGGGTCTCGACCAGCCGGCGCACGTTGGCCTGCTGCGCCGAGACGTTGGATTGCGCCGCGGCGACGCTGGCCTCGTCGGTCGACGCCTGCGCCTGGGTCTGCTCGACCTGCGACTGCGAGACCAGCTTCTGATCGGCCAGGCTCGAGTAGCGCTGGGTGTTCGATCGGGAGTACTTGCTCTGCGCGACGACCTGGTTGACCGCGGCCTGCGCCTGCGCGAGCTGGGCGCGCGCCTGACTGAGCTGAGCGTCGAGGTCGGGCGCGTCGATCTCGACCAGGACCTGCCCGGCCTTGACCTTGTCGCCGATATCGACGTTCCACTTGCGAACGTAGCCGGTGGTCCGCGGGTAGATCTTGGTCTGCTCGAGCGCCCGCGCCGTGCCCGGCAGCGTCATCTCGCGGTTGCTCTCGAGCACGCGCGGCTTCATCACCTCGACCTTGACCACCGAGCTCGCGGCCGTGGCCGGCGCCTCGTCGAGCCGGCTGCGCGCCTTGCTGCGCTGCATCCAGCCAAACCCGAAGGCGCCCGCGATCACGATCGCGGCGACGGCGACCACCCCCGTACGCGACGTCCGCGACGGCGGCGGCAGCTGGAAACCGAGGTCTTCGGACTCTGGATGATCGTGATTGTCTGGATGATTGGCGGTCATACGTCGACCTCGATGTGCACCGGGGCTTTGCGGCGCAACAGGCTGTACATCACGGGAACAAAGACCAGCGTGGTGATCGTGGCCAGGACCAGGCCGCCGATCACTGCGCGTCCGAGCGGTGCGTTCTGCTCGCCGCCCTCGCCGAGGCCGAGCGCCATCGGCAACATGCCGAGCACCATGGCGAGCGCGGTCATCAGGACGGGGCGTAGTCGGGTCATGCCGGCGGCGAGCGCCGCGCCGCGCGCGTCGCGGGTGACG
>Ga0302299_10000364_pt1 | contig 23991 bp, 19 predicted proteins | sample III_Fen_N3_4_FD_198795 | JGI IMG/M metagenome (GOLD analysis project Ga0302299, IMG submission 198795) | Peat permafrost microbial communities from Stordalen Mire near Abisko, Sweden - III_Fen_N3_4 | ecosystem: Environmental > Terrestrial > Soil > Wetlands > Permafrost | place: Sweden: Abisko...
TCGGGAAGCGCGACCGGAAGCACCTGCCGCAGCGTTACCTCTGCGGCAATCCCGTCTACCTCAAGGGCCTGCATGACGGCCTCGTGGCCAGCGACGGCTTCGTCGCGGCTGACGGGCGGATCTGCTTCAAGAACAGGTCGCTGGCTCTCGTCGAGCTCTTCAACGTGCTCACGTTCCTCCTCCATGGATCGTTTCCGAACGCCCACACCGAGGCGCCGAACGCGGGCGGGCTCGCCGGGACGAGCACCGACCGCTGCCTCCCCTCGTTCGTCTCTCGGCTCAACGTCACCCACGAGAAGCGCCTGTCCGAGAGCCACCAGGTCGTGAGGCCGCTCGAGCTCCGCGACGTCGACGTCAGGATCCCGGTCTACGACCTCGAAGTGGACTGCCCGACGCACAGCTTCGTCGCCAACAACGCGATCGTGCACAACTCGATCTGCACCACCCGCGTCGTCGCCGGCGTCGGCGTGCCGCAGGTCACCGCGGTCTTCGACGTGGCCGAGGTCGCGATCCGGCACGGTATCCCGGTGATCGCCGACGGCGGCATCACCTCTTCCGGCGACGTCGCGAAGGCGATCGCCTCGGGCGGCGACACCGTCATGCTCGGCTCGATGCTGGCCGGCACCGACGAGTCTCCCGGCGATGTGATCCTCGTCCAGGGCGAGCGCTTCAAGGAGTACCGCGGGATGGGCTCGCTCGGCGCCATGCGCGCCCGCTCGTTCTCGAAGGACCGCTATTTCCAGGGCGACGTCGAGGACGTCGACAAGCTCGTACCCGAGGGCATCGAGGGCCGGGTTCCATACAAGGGCCCGCTCGCGCCGATCGTGTACCAGCTCGTCGGCGGCCTGCGCCAGGCGATGGGGTACTGCGGCGCCGCCACGATCGAGGCGCTGAAGACCGAGAGCCGCTTCGTCCGGATCACCGGCGCGGGCCTGCGCGAGAGCCACCCGCACGACGTCACGATCACCAAAGACGCACCGAACTACCGGCGTGGCTGAGGCACACGCCGAGGTCATCGCGTTTCCCGGCGCCGCTGCGCAGCCGGAGGAGCGCCCCGTCCTCGTGCTGGACTTTGGCGGCCAGTACAGCCAGCTGATCGCACGTCGCGTGCGCGAGGCCCGCGTCTATTCGGAGCTCGTCAGTCACACGCTGAGCGCGGCCGAGATTCGCGCCCGCAACCCGCTCGCCCTGATCCTCTCCGGCGGCCCCGCCTCGGTCTACGCCGAGGGCGCCCCGGAGCTGGACACGGCCGTGCTCGAGCTCGGGATCCCGACGCTCGGGATCTGTTACGGCATGCAGCTGATGGCGCGCGACCTCGGCGGCACCGTCGAGTCGAACGACGTCTCGGAGTACGGCAAGGCCGAGGCGGAGCTGTCCGAGTCGGCACTCTTCCACGACCTTCCGGCGGACCAGGTCGTGTGGATGAGCCACCGCGATTCGGTCACGGCGCCGCCGCCCGGAGCGCGCGTGACGGCCTCCTCGCCCTCGACGCCGATCGCCGCGTTCGAGGACCCGGAGCGCGGCCTCTACGCCGTCCAGTTCCACCCCGAGGTCGTGCACACGCCCGACGGCCAGGAGATGCTGAAGAACTTCCTCTACGAGGTGGCCGGCGCGCCGCCGAGCTGGACCCCCGCCGCCGTGATAGAGGAGCAGGTCGAGCGGATTCGCGCCCAGGTCGGCTCCGAGCGCGTCATCTGTGGGCTCTCCGGCGGGGTCGACTCGGCCGTCGCCGCGCTGCTCGTCTACAAGGCGGTCGGCGACCAGCTCACGTGCGTGTTCGTCGACCACGGCCTCATGCGCGAGAACGAGGCGGAGCAGGTGGTGGAGACGTTCGGCGGTCACTTCCACGTGCCGCTCGTGCACGTGCAGGCGGAGGAGCGCTTCCTGACGAAGCTCGCCGGCGTCAGCGACCCCGAGACGAAGCGCAAGATCGTGGGCGAGGAGTTCATCCGCGTCTTCGAGGAGGAGGCCGGCAAGCTCGGCGACGTGCGCTTCCTCGTCCAGGGCACCCTTTACTCCGACGTGATCGAGTCCGGGGGCGACGACGGCGTCGCGGCCAAGATCAAGTCGCACCACAACGTCGGCGGCCTGCCGGACGACATGGAGATGGACCTCGTGGAGCCGCTGCGGCTCCTGTTCAAGGACGAGGTGCGCCGCGTCGGAGAGGAGCTCGGCATGCCGGAGCGGATGGTGTGGCGCCAGCCGTTCCCGGGGCCGGGGCTCTCGATCCGGATCATCGGTGACGTCACGAAGGAGCGGCTCGACATCCTCCGTGCCGCCGACTCGGTGCTGCAGGAGGAGATCCGCAAGGCCGGCCTCTACCGCGACCTGTGGCAGAGCTTCGCGGTGCTGCCCGCGATCAAGTCGGTGGGCGTCCAGGGCGACGAGCGCACCTACGCCTACCCCGTCGTGATCCGCGCCGTCACCTCGGAGGACGCGATGACCGCCGACTGGGCGCGCCTCCCCTACGACGTGCTCGAGACGATCTCGAACCGCATCATCAACGAGGTGCCCGGGGTGAACCGGGTCGCCCTCGACCTCTCGTCGAAGCCTCCGGCCACGATCGAATGGGAATGAGCGCATGAGCGAGTTCCGCGACCTGCTGACGCGCCGCCGGATGGTGCGCGACTACCTGCCCGATCCGATCGACCGGGCGGTGATCGAGCGGATCGTGGGTACGGTGCGCCGGGCTCCCAGCGCCGGGTTCAGCCAGGGCCATCGGCTCGTCGTCGTCACCGAGCCGGACACGCGGCAGGAGCTGGCGCGGCTCGCCGGCGAGGACGAGTACGTGGGGATGGGCCTGCCACGCTGGATCTCGGTGGCTCCGGTGCACGTCATCGTGGGCGTGCGCGAGGAGAGCTACCACGAGCGCTATCGCAGGGACGACAAGCTCGTCGACGGTGAGGAGATCGGGTGGCCGGCCCCGTACTGGTACGTCGACGCCGGCTCGATGTTCCTGCTCCTGCAGCTCGCCGCCCTTGACGAGGGGCTCGGCACCGGCATCTACGGCGTCACGCCGGACGTGGTGCCTGCTTTGAAGGAGCTGCTCGGGATGCCGGACGACGTGCACTTCGTCTGCGTGATCACGATCGGGAAGCAGCCGGCCGACCTGGACGACAGCCCGCTCGTCTCCCGGCTCTCCCAGGCGCGGCTGCCGCTCGACCAGCTCGTGCACTGGGAGCGCTGGCAGCGCTAGAGCCCGCGTCGCGACCACCCTCCGGGCGCATGCGACCGGATCCGGGTCTGCGTGCTCGAGCGGCACGCCCCTGGATCCCTGAGCCGAGGGGTCGCCCGGCCAGCCCTGCTGCCGATACCGGTCCCGTGGGACATCGACGGCGGCTACTCCTCCCCTTCATAGCCCTCGCTGCGTGCGCATTCGCCGCTCCCGCGTTCGCGAGCGAGGCGATCGTCGACAAGAACGTGACGCTCAAGTCGTTCGCCGTCAACGCCAAGGGTGAAGCACTCGTCTCGTACGTGCGCGCCGACGGCAAGCCCCGCCACGTGCTGTTCTGGGGCGCCGCCAACGCAAACGCTCCACTTGACCCGACCGTGAAGCAGGTGCGCTTTGCGCGCGACTATGCGGGGGGCTGGGGCAAGTACCGGAACGCCTCGTACTGGAAGACCTTCAAGAACGCGTGCGCGCCCTACGACGGGCCGGCGCTGCCGTATCTCGTGACCGCCTGCAAGGCGGCGGACGGCTCATACTGGGCACTCCAGTCCTGGCAGCGCTCGCTGCCGCTGCTCGGCTTCGCGCCCTGGAAGCCCGAGCAGACCGCCTACGAGCTCCACCTCTCTCACTGGACGGGCGAGCTGCCGAAGCTCGAGGTCTACGCGCACTGGACGTACGGGGGCCAGTGGCAAGGGCTGTTCGGCAAGCTCTCGTACGCCGGCAACCCGGTGCACGGCTTCGGCTCCACGGGCGACGGCAACCCCAGTGACCGTTACGGGCGCAACGTCTACATCGACACCTTCAACTCGGTCTACGGGGCCGGCTGGCGGCGGGAGTCGGGCATCCTCGTCCACAAGCCGACCGGCACCTTCTGTCACAGCTTCGTGCCGCAGAAGCCCTTCCCCGGGTATCCGAGTCAGGACACGCGGACGCCGGCCCCGGGAGAGCGCTACCGGGTGACGGTCATGGGCCCGGGCGTCACGCCCGTCATCGCCTGGGAGGGAAGCGGATTGACGTCGGCCGACCGCGCGGCGGCAGGCTCGATCACCGCGGTCTTCGACCAGTTGATGGCGGGCGACGCCCGTTGCGCCGGCGAGCGCTGACCGCAGTGGCGTGCCGGGCTAGCCGGGAGCCCCGGCCGGAACCTCGACGACCGCCGCGGGATCGATTTCGACGGTGACCCTGGTGCCGGGTGGAGGCAGGTCGAGCCCCGTGTGAGCGGAGACGATCTCGCGCCCGTCGTCGTAGGTCGCCCGGAGGGTGACGAGGGGCCCGTCGCGCTGGCCGGTCCCGACGGCCGCGTCGCCGTGGGGGTCGGGACGGAAGACGACTGCCTCGGGACGGATCACGAGCGCCGTCGCCCCGTGCTCCTCGACGTTCTGGAGGCCGATGAACCGTGCCACCCAGGCGTCGGCCGGGGCCGCCCAGAGGAGCTCCGGGGTGGCGACTTGCACGATGCGGCCGTCGCGCATCACCGCGACGAGCGCGCCGACCGCGAAGGCCTCGGCCACGTCGTGGGTGACGTAGAGCGCGGTCTGGCCGATCTCGGCGAAGAGCCCGCGCAACTCGACGACGAGACGGTCGTGCAGCGGGCGATCGAGTGCGCCGAGCGGCTCGTCGAGCAGGAGCAGTCGTGGAGCCGGGGCCAGGGCGCGCGCCAGCGCGACCCGCTTGCGCTCACCGCCCGAGAGCGTGGACACGCGGCGGCGCTCGCGGCCCTCGAGCCCGACGAGCGCCAGAAGCTCCCGCACGCGTGCCTCCCGCTCCGCCCGGGCCACGTTCTGCATCCGGAGGCCGAAGCCCACGTTCGCCGCCACGTCGCGGTGGGGGAAGAGGGCGTCGTCCTGGAACATCAGGCCGACGCCGCGCCGGTGGGCCGGCACCCCCTCGAGAGAGCGCGAGTCGAGGGAGACGGTGCCGTCGTCGAGCTTCTGCAGGCCCGCGATCGAGCGGAGCAGCGTCGACTTCCCGCTGCCGCTCGGCCCGAGCACCGCCACGGTCGATCCCTCCGCGACGTCGAGGTCGACGCCCGCGAGGGCCTCGTGCCCTCCCAGTGCGACCCGCGCCCCGCGCACCTGGAGCGCCCCGGCCATCAGAATCCCCGCCCGCGGCCGTCGCCGAGCCGCTCGGCCGCGAGCGCGGCGCACACCGTGATCCCCGCCAGCACGACCGCGAGTGCTGCAGCCGTTCCCTGGCTCTCGGCGCCCGGCCGCCCCAGGAAGCGGAAGATCGCCACGGGCAGCGTCGGCTGCTCGGCGCGGGCGACGAACACGGTCGCGCCGAACTCCCCGAGCGCGATCGCGAAGGCGAATCCGGCAGCGATGCCGAACGCCCGGGAGACGAGGGGCAGGTCGACCTCGCGCCGGCTTCGCCCCGGCGAGGCGCCGAGCGTCGCCGCGGCCTCGCGCAGCCGGGGGTCGATCGAGCGAAGGGCCGGTGTGACGATGCGCACCACGAAAGGAGCCGCAACGAGGGACTGGGCGACGGGCACGAGCCACCAGGACGAGCGGAAGTCGAGCGGGGCCGCGTCGAACGTGATGATGAAGCCGAAGCCGAGCATCACGGCGGACGCCCCGAGTGGGAGCAGGACGAATCCGTCGAGCACCCCGGGCGGTCGCCGGGCGAGGGTGATGGCCGCGATACCGCCGACGACGAGCGCGATCGCCGCCGCCACGCTCGCGAAGGCGACCGAGTAGACCGCCGCCTGCCACGGCTCCACGAGCAGCGCGGGCGTCTCCTCGAACAGCAGGTGCCAGCTGCCGAGCGAGTGGCCCACGAGGACGGCGAGGGGGAGCACGAGCACCACGGCGGCGATCGCGAGGATCCCGGCGACGGCGACTCTGCGGCCACCGGTCGGGCGGCGGAGCACGTCCCCTTCGTCGGCGAGCGCGCCCCCGTCGCCGGCCCGGGCCTCGAGGACGCTCGCCACGGTGAGCACGACGGCGACCGCAAGCAGCTGCAGGATCGACAGTGCCGCCGCCGCCTGCAGGTCGAACAGCCGCGCGGCCCGGTTATAGATCTCGGTCTCGACCGTCGCCCGCCCGGGCCCGCCGAGGATGAGGATCACGCCGAACGACGTGAAGCAGAAGAGGAAGGTGAGCGCCGAGGCGGCCGACAGCGCGGGCGCGAGCCGCGGCAGCGTCACCTCGCGCGCGCGCCGCAGCGGGCCTGCCCCGAGCACCGCGGCGGCCTCCTCGCTGCGTGCGTCCACGGTCGCCCACGCGCCGCCCACGATCCGCGTCACGACGGCGACGTTGAAGAAGACGTGGGCGGCCAGGATCGCAGGGACGCCCCGCTGGAGGTCGGCGGGGAGCAGGTCGAGGAAGGCCGTCGCGACGACGACGGTCGGGAGCACGAACGGCACGAGCACGAGCGCCCGCGCCAGGGAGCGGCCGCGGAAGCGGAAGCGGCCGATCGCCCATGCGAGCGGGAGCCCTGCCACGAGCGTGAGCAGGGTCGATGCGGCGGCCTGCCACGTCGTGAACCAGACGAGCGCCGTGGTGCCCTCCGGCAGGGAGAGGCCGCCGTCGGAGGTGAGCCCGCGCTCGAGGATCGTCGCGAGCGGATACGCGAAGAAGAGCGCGAGGAACGCCACGGGCACGGTGCCGAGCGCGAGCGCCCGGCCGCGCGTCAGTGCAGAGTGACCCGGGCCCATTCGTCGATCCAGCGGTCGCGGTTGCGGCCGATCGCCGCTGCCGGGAGCTCGAGCGGGTGCGCAGGCGAGACCGCGTAGCGTCGGAACGCATCCGGTAGCGGCGTCCGGTTGCGCACGGGGAGGACGAACATGCTCTCCGGCAGCGCAGCCTGGAACCGCTCTCCCAGCATGAAGTCGATCAGGGCCCGGGCGCCATCGGCGTTCGTCGCGCCTCTCAGCACGCCGGCGAGCTCGACCTGGCGGAAGCAACTCGCCGCCACCGAGGCGGTGGGAGCGGTGGTCGGCCTCTTCTTCGCGTAGATGACCTCGGCCGGCGGGCTGGTGGCGTACGAGACCACGATCGGCCGGGTGCCCTTGCTGCCGCCCGCGCCCGAGAACCGTGCCGTGTAGGCCTCCTCCCAGCCGTCGACGACGAGCACGCCGTTCTCTCGCAGCTGCTTCCAGTAGCCCTGCCAGCCGCTCTCGCCGAACCGCGCGATCGTCGCGAGCATGAATGCGAGGCCGGGGGTAGACGTGGCAGGGTTCTCGACGACGAGCAGCTTGTGGTAGGCCGGCTTCACCAGGTCCTCGAGCGTCGTCGGCGCCGCAACGCCGTGCGACGCGAACCAGCGGCGATCGACGTTGAGGCAAACGTCGGCGTGGTCGATCGGCGTCAGCTCGTGCGTCGGATCCAGCTCGTAGCGCGCGTCGACCCGGTCGAGCCCCTTTGCCGTGTAGGGGTCGAGCAGCCCCGCGCCGACCGCGCGCGAGAGCAGGTTGTTGTCGATGCCGAAGATGACGTCGCCCTGCGGGTTCCCCTTCGTGAGGAGCGCACGATTGAGCGCCTCGCCCGCGTCGCCGCCCTGCAGGATCCTGAGCCGGTAGCCCGTCTGCCGCTCGAACGCCGCCTTCACCTGCTTGGGAATCGCGAACGAGTCGTGCGTGACGAGCACGACCTGGGAGCCCGTCGCAGCGGTGCCCCCACCTCCACTGCTGCCGCCGCACGCCGCGGCAAGAAGCACGAGCGCCACGGCGAGCGGCGAGAGTCGTTTGTCGCTCAGCGTCACAAGCGCCCTTCCGCGGCGGGCTGGACGGCGATCACGCAGCCCCGCTCGACCGCGACGCTCGCCCGGGAGCCCGTGAAGACGTTGGAGACGCCACGAGTGGTGCCCGCAGGGAGCGTCTCGTTCCGGAGCGGATAGTCGAGCCCCTCGGTCGTGACTCCCTCTGCGTCGCCGTGCAACGGAAGCAGCGAGACGAGGTCGCCCGGCGTGCCGGCGAGCCGCCGCATTCCGCGGACGACGGCAATGGAGGTCGCCCCGAGCACGGCGTCGACCTCCGCGCCCGCGTAGCGCTCGCCGGAGAGCAGCAGGAGAGAGCCGAGCAGGTGGTCGAGCCGGCCGCCGTCGGAGCCGACGACGAGGATGCGTGCCGGTGCGAGGGCGATCGCCGCGTCGAGCGCGAGCTCGAGGTCGGTCGCGTCCTTTGCGGCAGGGTGCCGCTCGACGCGTGCTCCGGTCGCCTTGGCAGAGGCCAGCCCCTCGGCTGTGACCGAGTCGAAATCCCCGATTGCGAGGTCGACATGGAGCCCGAGCGCACGCGCGCGGTCGACGCCGCCGTCGGCGGCGATCACCACAGCGCCTACGGGGAGCCCGTTCACGGGACTCCAGAACGGATGTCCTCCGGCAACGACGACGACGATTCCGTGCTTCACGCGCGTACCTCCGCTGGCATTACCCAGATCAGGTTCGGCGGGTCGGCGGCGCCGTAGCCGCCCTCTCAGCCCGGTTGCCCCGAGCTCCCCGATTCGCTGCGGGGATCATAGCTCCCTCGCGTCCCCGCCCGACTCAACCTCCGTCTCGGTTCGGTTAGCCTGCCGGTGGTCCGTCAACAGCCCCGGAAATGGAGAGCGCAATGTCACAGCCAGCCCCCACCACTCCCCAGCGCCTTGCGGCGGAGTTCCTCGGCACGTTCGTGCTCGTCTTCGGGGGGTGTGGAACGGCCGTCCTCGCCGCCACGTTCCTGAGCGGCGGCGTCCAGCTCGGGGTCGGCTTCGTCGGGGTCGCGCTGGCGTTCGGGCTCACCGTGCTGACCATGGCCTATGCCTTCGGCCACGTCTCGGGCGGGCACTTCAACCCGGCCGTGACGCTCGGGCTGGCGGCGGGCGGCCGCTTCGCCTGGAAGGACACCATCGGCTACGTGATCACGCAGGTGGTGGCGGCGATCGCGGCCGCCGCCGTCCTCTTCGCCGTGGCCTCGGGCAAGGACGGTTTCTCCGCAAAGGCCTCCGGCTTCGCCACGAACGGGTACGGAGATCGCTCACCCGGCGGCTACGACCTCGTCGCGTGCCTCGTGATCGAGGTCGTGCTGACGGCGGTCTTCCTCTACGTCATCCTCGGCGTCGTCGACACCCGCGCTCCGAAGGGCTTCGCGCCGATCGCGATCGGGCTCGCGCTGACCCTGATCCACCTGATCTCGATCCCGGTCACGAACACGTCGGTGAACCCGGCGCGCTCGATCGGCCCGGCTCTCTTCGTCGGATCTGCTGCGATCAATCAGCTCTGGCTCTTCATCCTCGCCCCCTTGCTCGGAGCTCTCATCGCCGGCTTCACGTACAAGCTCCTCGTCGGCGAGGGCGCGCCCGAGACCTCCCTCGAGGAGGTCACGAGCGGCTGAGCGCCGACGACCGCGGCTCGGCACCGGGGCCTCGTGCGCTCGGTGCCGAGCCGGTCGATCCGCTGCTACACTCCCCAGCCGTGCGGTCACCCGACCGCGCCTCTTTCTGACTGATGAAGACCTACACCGCCAAGCCGGGAGAGATCCAGCGCGACTGGTACGTCGTCGACGCCGAGGGGAAGACCCTGGGCCGCCTCGCGACGCAGATCGCCGACACCCTGCGCGGCAAGCGGAAGCCCGAGTACACGCCCCATGTCGACACCGGCGATTTCGTCATCGTCGTCAACGCGGAGAAGATCCACGTGACCGGCCAGAAGCTCGACCAGAAGATGGTCTATCGCCACTCCGGCTTCCCCGGCGGCCTCAAGACGCGAACGCTGCGCGAGCAGCTCGACCGCAGGCCGACCGAGGTGATCCGCAAGGCGGTCAAGGGCATGCTGCCCAGGAACAAGCTCGCCGCCGCCCAGCTGACCAAGCTCAAGGTCTACGCGGGCCCCGAGCATCCCCACGCCGCTCAGGCCCCCAAGGAGTTGGAGCTCTCGTAATGGCAGACATCGCGCAGTACATGGGCACGGGCAAGCGCAAGACCTCGGTCGCGCGCGTGATCCTCCGCCCCGGTGACGGCAAGACCTGGATCAACGGCCGCACGCTGGAGGACTACTTCCCTCGCGCGTCACACCGCACGGCTGCGCTGCAGCCGTTGAAGACGGCGGGCGCGGACGGCACGTACGACCTGCGCGTGCGCGTGCACGGCGGCGGCATCAGCGGGCAGGCCGGAGCCGTTCGGCACGGCATCGCCCGGGCGCTCGTCGAGGCCGATCCCGAGCTGCGCGTCGTCCTCAAGCGCGAGGGCTACCTCACGCGCGACGCCCGCCAGGTGGAGCGCAAGAAGGCCGGCCTCCACAAGGCGCGCAAGGCCCCGCAGTTCTCCAAGCGCTAGGCGCCGTGTCTCTCAGCGGTCGCCCGCACCCCGCCGCGTAGCGGCGAAGCGAACCTATGGCTCGAACCTTCTTCGGAACAGACGGCGTGCGCGGCATCGTGGGGGAGACCCTCACGCTCGATCTCGTCGAGCGCCTCGGCCGCGCCTCCACCGCCTGGTCGGGCCGTGGTCGCGTCTTCGTCGGACGTGACACGCGCGGCTCCGGGCCGGCGCTCGAGGATGCCGTCGTCCGCGGGATCACCTCCGCCGGCGGCATCGCCGTCGTCGGTGGCGTGCTCCCGACGCCCGCGGTGGCGCTCCTCTCCCAGGACCTCGGCATCGTCCTCTCCGCCTCGCACAACCCGCCCGAGTACAACGGCGTCAAGTTCTTCGACGCCGAGGGCCACAAGCTGGCAGACGCGGCCGAGGAGGCGATCGAGACGCTCCTCGATGCGCCGGCGGTCGGCGGAGGGTCGGTCGAGACGGCCGAGAACGCCGCCGACGGCTACGTCGAGCACATCCTCGCGCACTTCGGCTCCGACCTCGCTGGCCTGCGGATCGCCGTCGACTGCGCCAACGGTGCCTACTCCGCCATCGCCCCCGGCGTCTTCGAGCAGCTCGGCGCCGAGGTGACCACGGTCGCGGCGGCACCCGACGGCACGAACATCAACGTCGGCTGCGGTGCCACCGACCTCGCGCTGCTGCAGGAGGTCGTCCGCGCGGGCGGCCACCACCTCGGCGTTGCGTTCGACGGCGACGGCGACCGGATGCTCGCGGTGGACGAGACGGGTGAGGCGCTCGACGGCGACCAGATCCTCGCCGTGCTTGCGCTCGCGCAGGGCGTCGACACGGTGGCGGTGACGAAGATGACCAACCTCGGCTTCCACCGGCTGATGGCCGAGCGCGGGATCCGGGTGCTCACCACCGACATCGGCGACCGCTACGTGCTCGAGGCGATGCGGGCCGAGGGCGCTGTCCTCGGCGGCGAGCAGTCCGGCCACGTGATCACCCTCGACGGGCACGTGACAGGGGACGGGCTGGCCGCGGCGCTGCTCCTCTGCAAGGCTCTCGACGGACGTCCGCTCTCGCAGGCGGCGGCCGTGCTGCACCTGCTGCCGCAGGCCAAGGCGAACGTGCCGGTGGAGACAAGCGCCCTCTCCGCGGACGTCCTCCAGGAGGTCGAGAGGATCGCCGCCGGCCTCGACGGACGGGGCCGGATCCTCGTCCGTCCCTCCGGCACGGAGCCGCTCGTGCGGGTTCTCGTCGAGGCCGAGGACGAGCAGGAGGCGCGCGACCTCTGTAGTACCATCAGCGGTCTCGTCCGGGAATCGCGCGGGTAGACGGATTCATCCAGTTCGGTTTGAATGAGGAAATCCTCGTCGCAGACGACGGGGCGAGGAGAGGAGTCACGCTGTGTGCGGGATCATCGGATACGTGGGGCCGAGGGAGTGCAAGCACCTGCTCCTCTTCGGCCTCGAGCGGCTCGAGTACCGCGGCTACGACTCGGCGGGAATCGCCCTCCTGGAGGAAGACGGTCTCACGTACACGCGCGCCGTCGGCAACCTCCAGAACCTGAAGGCCGCGGCGGGTGAGGATTCCTCTCCGGCGACGACCGGCCTCGGTCACACGCGCTGGGCGACGCACGGCGGTGTCACCACCGAGAACGCGCATCCGCTGGCTGTCGAGGATCCGGCAGAGCTCTCCATCGTCCTCAACGGCATCGTCGAGAATTACCGGGAGCTGCGCAGCCGCCTGATCGAGTCCGGCCACGTCTTCTCGTCCGAGACGGACGCCGAGACGGTGAGCCATCTGATCGAAGAGCACTACGAGGGCGACCTCGTCGAGGCGACCAGGCTTGCGTTCAACGAGCTCGAGGGGCACTTCGCCTTCGTCGCCATCCACCGCGACCACCCGGGCCTTCTCGTCGGCGCCCGGCACCAGTGCCCGCTGGTCGTCGGCATCGGCAGCGGCGAGACCTTCCTCGCCTCGAACGCCACGGCGTTCCTCCGGGAGACGCGCGAGGTGTACTTCCCCGAGGACGGCGACCTCGTCGCGATCACCGCCGGCGGTGCCGCGTTCCTGCGCGCCGAGGACGGCAGCTCCGTCGTCCGCGAGTTGCACGTGCTCGACTGGGACGACGAGAGCGCCGAGAAGGCCGGCTTCGAGACGTTTATGCTGAAGGAGATCTACGAGCAGCCGGACGCCGTCGCGGAGACGATCGGCGACCGCGTGCGCCACGGCAGGCTCGAGCTCGACGGACTGCTCGACGACGCCGCTCTGAAGGTCCTGCGCCGCATCGTCATCCTCTCGGCGGGCACGTCGTACCACGCCGCCGTCGCGGGGCGCTACGCGATCGAGGAGTGGGCCCGCGTGCCGGTCGAGCACGACATCGCCTCCGAGTGGATCTACCGCAACCCGGTGCTCGACGCGAGCACGCTCGTGATCGGCATCTCCCAGTCGGGCGAGACGCGTGACACGATCGCGGCGATGAAGCTCGCCCGCGAGATGGGCGCGCGTACCGTCGGGATCACGAACATGATGGGCTCGCAGATCACCCGCGAGGTCGACACCGTGCTCTACACGCGTGCTGGGCTCGAGGTCAGTGTCGCCGCCTCGAAGACGTTCACGGCGCAGGTGAGCCTGCTCTTCCTCGTGGCGCTCAAGCTCGCCCAGGTGCGCGAGACGCTGCCGCCGGACGAGCTGACCTTCATCCTCGACGAGGTCTACCTGCTGCCCGAGAAGATCCAGCAGTTCCTCGACGGCGATCACCCGATCGACGAGATCGCCCAGCGCCACTTCGACAAGCCGTTCTTCCTCTACCTCGGGCGCCACATCGGCCTGCCGGTCGCGCTCGAGGGCGCGCTGAAGCTGAAGGAGATCTCCTACATCCCCACCGAGGCCTACTCGGCCGGCGAGATGAAGCACGGCCCGATCGCGCTCCTCGACGAGTCGACCCCGGTCGTCGTCGTCGCCACCCGCAGCCACGTCTACGACAAGATGGTCTCGAACATCCAGGAGGTCCGCGCCCGCGGCGCCCACGTGATCGCGATCGCGACGGACGGGAACGAGGATATCCAGCATCACGCCGACGACGTCATCTTCATCCCGCACTCGCCCGCCTTCCTGCAGGCTGTGCTCGCCGTCGTGCCGCTGCAGCTGCTCGCCTACCGGATCGCGCGCCTGCGCGGCCTCAACGTCGACCAGCCGCGGAACCTGGCGAAGACCGTCACCGTCGAGTAGGGCAAGCCGCCGCGGGTGACCGGCTCCAGCCGGTCTCCCGGTTTCACGGTCGCATCGATCCGCTTCTCGATGCCGGCGGCGATGGTCGCCCGGTGCTCGAGCGGCCGCTTCGCGCGGGCTCGCTGACGCCCTCACCGCCCCCGGCTGGGACACGCGGACGGCCATCGGTACTCCTGACTGATTCCAGAAGATCGGTCTACACTGGCAGCGTGCCCACGCCGCTGGATGTCGAGCACTCGTTGCGCGGGGCTGCTCTGCGTGTGACGCGTCCCCGGATGGCGGTGCTGACCGCGGTGTTCGAGCATCCGCACGCCGACACGGACTCGATCATCGGTTTCGTGCGTGAGGAGCTCGGTGAGGTGTCCACGCAGGCCGTCTACGACGTGCTCCGTGCGCTGACCGCCGCGGGTTCTGGTCCGGCGCATCGAGCCGGCGGGCTCCGTGGCTCGCTACGAGTCGCGGGTCGGAGACAACCATCACCACGTCGTGTGCCGGTCGTGCGGTGCTATCGCGGATGTCGATTGCGCCGTCGGTGACCCGCCCTGTCTGGTCGCGTCCGACGACCACGGTTACTCGATCGACGAGGCCGAGGTCATCTACTGGGGCCTGTGCCCGGCCTGCTCCACCGCCCACGGCCCCCTGATCACACCCCCCTGAACCCGGAAGGATTCCCGTGTCTGACAGCCCTGATGCAGTCGTTGGAGAGATGAACGAGAAGAGCGAGAGCACGTGCCCGGTCTCGGGCGGAACCGGCAGGTCGAACAGAGACTGGTGGCCGAATCAGCTGAACCTGAGCGTCCTCCACCAGAACCCCCCCGCGGCCGATCCCATGGGCCCCGAGTTCGACTACGCCGAGGAGTTCGAGACCCTGGACCTCGATGCCCTGAAGCAGGACATCACGGCCTTGATGACGGCGTCGCAGGACTGGTGGCCGGCCGACTACGGCCACTACGGGCCGCTCTTGATCCGGATGGCGTGGCACAGCGCGGGCACATACCGCATCAGCGACGGCCGCGGAGGCGCAGGGTCCGGCGAGCAACGCTTCGCGCCCCTCAACAGCTGGCCCGACAACGCGAACCTCGACAAGGCCCGCAGGTTGCTCTGGCCGATCAAGCAGAAGTACGGCCGGAAGATCTCCTGGGCCGACCTGATGGTCTTCGCGGGCAACTGCGCCCTGGAGTCGATGGGATTCACGACGTTCGGCTTCGCCGGCGGGCGCGAGGACGTCTGGGAGCCCGAGGAGGTCAACTGGGGGGCCGAGGCCGAGTGGCTCGGCGACGAGCGCTACAGCGGCGACCGCGAGCTTGCGAACCCGCTCGCCGCGGTCCAGATGGGCCTCATCTACGTGAACCCGGAAGGGCCGAACGGCGAGCCGAGCGCGCTTGCCGCGGCCCGGGACATCCGGGAGACGTTCCGTCGCATGGCCATGAACGACGAGGAGACGGTTGCGCTCATCGCCGGCGGGCACACGTTCGGCAAGACCCACGGCGCGGGCGACGCCGCGCTCGTCGGCCCCGAGCCCGAGGCGGCCCCCCTGCAGGAGATGGGCCTCGGCTGGAAGAGCGACTACGGCAGCGGCAAGGGCGGCGACGCGATCACGAGCGGTCTGGAGGGCGCCTGGACGCCCACCCCCGTCACCTGGGACAACAGCTTCTTCGAGACCCTCTTCCGCTACGACTGGGATCTGACGAAGAGCCCTGCCGGCGCGTGGCAGTGGGTCCCGACGGATCCGGCTGCGGCCGACACCGTGCCCGATGCTCACGATCCGTCGAAGCGGCACACCCCGGTGATGCTGACGACTGACCTCGCCCTGCGGATGGATCCGATCTACGAGCCGATCTCACGGCGCTTCCACGACAACCCCGGGGAGTTCGCAAACGCCTTCGCCAAGGCGTGGTTCAAGCTGACGCACCGCGACATGGGGCCGATCTCGCGGTACCTCGGCCCGCTGGTTCCTGCGGAGCCGCAGCTGTTCCAGGACCCCGTGCCCGCGGTCACGCACGAGCTGGTCGGGGCGCAGGACATCGACGCCCTCAAGGAGAGGATCCTCGCAGCAGGCCTGTCCGTCTCCCAGCTCGTCTCGACGGCCTGGGCCTCGGCGTCGACGTTCCGCGGCACGGACAAGCGCGGTGGAGCCAACGGGGCCCGCGTTCGCCTTGCTCCGCAGAACGGCTGGGAGGTCAACAACCCCACGGAGCTGGCGAAGGTACTCGCGACCCTGGAGGAGATCCAGCAGGAGTTCAACGCCTCGCAGGCCGGCGGGAACAAGCAGGTCTCGCTCGCCGACCTGATCGTGCTCGGCGGGTGCGCCGCCGTGGAGAGGGCGGCGAAGAATGCCGGGTACGACGCCGAGGTTCCCTTCGCACCCGGACGCTCCGATGCGTTGCAGGAGCAGACCGACGTGGAATCCTTCGCCGTGCTCGAGCCGACCGCGGACGGGTTCCGCAACTACCTCGGCAAGGGGCTCGAGGTGCCGGCGGAGGGTCTGCTCGTCGAGCGGGCGCACCTGCTGACGCTGACCGCTCCCGAGATGACCGTCCTCGTGGGCGGCATGCGCGTACTGAACGCGAACCACGACGGGGCCGATCTCGGCGTTCTCACGAGGCGGCCTGAGGCGTTGACCAACGACTTCTTCGTGAACCTGCTCGACCTGGGCACGACGTGGCAGCCGACTTCCGACGCCGAGGAGACCTTCGAGGGCCGCGATCGCGAGACGGGCGAGCTCAAGTGGAGAGGCAGCCGCGTCGACCTCGTCTTCGGTTCGAACTCCCACCTCCGCGCGCTCGCGGAGGTCTACGCGAGCGACGACTCGCGGGAGAAGTTCGTGCGCGACTTCGTCGCCGCGTGGGAGAAGGTGATGAGTCTCGATCGCTTCGACCTCGCCTGATCCCGGCGTTCAGGTCGGCCTTCAGCAGCCGACCTGAGCGTTCTCGGTTTCACCTACTCCAGAACAGGTGCGGGCGGTGATCCCTTCCCGAGAACCGCTCGCAGCACGGTCAACCGGGCATCGTCCGCGAGGCCCCCGGCGGCAGCGAGCACGAGCGTCTGCGTCACCAGCGGGATCAGCTCGACCGGCTGACCGGAGCAGGCCGAGAGCGAGCCGACCGCGCAGTCGGCGACGCCTGCGGCGACGGCCGCGACGGCGGCGGCGTGGGAGCGTGCCTCGCGGTGGTAGCCGGTGACGGCGGCCGGATCGATGGAGCGTGCGGCGAGGAGCTCGTCCAGCAGTCGCCTGGCCGCCGAGCCCTGCTGGCGGTTGACGAGCCTGACCTCGCGCCGGCGGAGGCCTTCGACGCCCCGGATCGCGAGCGGGTCACCCGGCGCCACGACAAGCCCGAGCGTGCGCTCCCAGGTCGAGATCACGGTTGCGGCGGGCGGCACGTCTTCCGGCGCGACGAGGGCCAGATGGCAGCGTCCGGCGGCCAGCGAGGCCGCGCCGTTTGCGGATCCGTCGCAGTCCGCGAGCAGGTCGAACCGGGCCGCGAGCTCGTCGACGAGCGGATCTGTGGAGCCGCTCACGACGAGTGACCGCTCGACCTCGCCGAGCGGACGTAGCAGCTCGACCTCGATCTCGTCGCCCTTGGCGACGAGCGCCGAGCCGATCGGCACGCAGGCGAGGCCGTCGGCACGCGCGAGGGAGCTGAGCACGCCTGCGCCACGCCGCAGCGGCGTCGCGACGAGCCCTGTCCCCAGCCGGGCCAGGCGGAGCCGCACCCACTCGTCGCTGGCGGGCGTGGAGCGTAGCTCGACCGCGGCGGTCGCGCGCACCCGTGGCCGTGGCGTCACCGTCAGCCCGCTCAGCTCGGCCAGCAGCGGGACGCCGAGGAGATCGAACGCGAGCGCGGCCGAGACGGGGTAGCCCGGCACGCCGATCACCGGGACAGGGCCGCAGTGGGCGAGGACGACCGGGTGCCCGGGCTTGATCGCGACACCCTGTGCGACCACGCGGCCCAGGCGCTGCATCACGGAGACGGCATGGTCTCCGGCGCCGCCCGCCGAGCCGGAGAGGAGCAGGACGAGGTCGCCCTCCGCGGCTGCGGCCGCGAGCGCGTCCGCGAGCAGGCCCGGTTCGTCGGTGACGATCGGGCCCCGTGTAGTGAGTCCGCCTGCCTCCTCGACCATCGCCGCGAGCATCAGCGAGTTGGTGTCGACGACCTGGCCGTCACCCGGCTCCGTGCCGAGTGGCACGAGCTCGTCGCCGGTCGGCACGATGACGACGTGCGGCCGCCGGCGCACGCTCACGGTGGTCTCGCCGACCGACGCCAGGACGGCGAGATCGGCGGGCCGGAGCGATCTACCCGCCGGGAACAGGAGCTCGCCGGCGGCGACGTCCTCGCCCACCTGGCGCACGTTCGAGTACGGAGGCACGGACCGTGCGAGCCGGAGGCCGTCGTCGACGACCACGTCCTCCCGCTTGGCGACCGCATCGGCTTCCCGCGGCAGCGGGTCGCCCGTGTCGACGTGCCGGAACGTCCCCTCGGCCAGGAGAACAGGGCAGCCCGCGGTCGATGCGGCGGTGACGGCGTACCCGTCCATCGCGGCGGCGTCGAACCCGGGAGCCGAGCGCCTGGCCCGGATCGGCTCGGCGGTGATCCGGCCGAGTGCCTGGTCGAGCGTGACCACGTCCGTCGCGAGCGGCTGCAGGCCGCCCGCCCGGCGTACCGCCTCGAGCCAGGCCGCGAGCGAGGCGGCAACGTCGGCGCCGCGGAGCGGGGTCACCGGCTCTCCGCAGCCGACAGCGCCGTGGCCGCGCGGCTACGGTTGCGACACGATGACGCGGAAGCAGGAGGCGCCACCGCCGTACAGTACCTCCGCCGTGCGCGTGCTCCGGCTGCCGGGCGGGGAGGAGGTGGACGATCGCCTGGCCGTGGAGGAGCCGCTCGAGCTGCGGATCGGCGGCGTTCCCGTGGCGGTGACGATGCGGACGCCGGGCCACGACGAGGAGCTGGCGCTCGGCTTCGCGCTGTCGGAGGGCCTGCGGCCCGCTGCCGCGCGGCTCCCGGCCGACCTCGCCGCGAACACGATCGAGCTGGATGCACCGGGCTTCGACCCGAGCCGGACGGCGCGCTCCTTCTACACGACCTCGTCCTGCGGGGTCTGCGGCAAGGGCGCGCTCGAGGCGATCGCCGTCGAGGCCCCTCCGGTCGACAGCGCGCTCACGGTCTCGACCGAGGTCGTGGGCGCGTTGCCCGCACGGCTCCACGCAGCCCAGGCCGCATTCGCTTCGACCGGTGGCCTCCACGCGACCGGCCTCTTCACCCCAGACGGCGCCCTCGTCTGCGCCCGCGAGGACGTGGGACGGCACAACGCGATGGACAAGGTGATCGGCCGCGCGTTCCTCGACGGCCTGCTCCCGCTTTCGGGCCACGTCCTCTGCGTCAGCGGGCGGCTCTCCTTCGAGCTCGTCCAGAAGGCCGCGGTTGCCGGCTGCCCGGTGCTCGTCGCCGTGGGCGCTCCGTCGTCGCTCGCCGTCGAGCTCGCCACCGACCGCGGCGTCACGCTCTGCGGGTTCGTGCGCGACGGCCGCTTCAACGTCTACTCGCGGCCGGAGCGGATCAGCGCCTGAGCGCCCGCTCGACGTCGAGCCGCCGCGCGATCTCGAGCAAGGCCCCGGCGAGGATCGGCTCCGGGTCGCGGTCGAGCCAGACGAGCCCGACGGTCCGGATTGCGGCGGGCTTGACGAGTGGGATCGCCTTCATGCCCGGCGGCAGGTCGGATCCGTGCAGCCAGGCGAGCGCCATCACGCTCGACCACGGCCCGTCGCGCACGTGCGAGATCAGGGTCTCGATCGAGTTCGTCTCCACGGTCGGGCGCGCCTCGGCCCCCGCCTCGCGGAAGATGCGGTCGAGGATGCGGCGGTTCTGCATGTCCCGCGTGAGCAGGCAGAGCGGAAGCGCGGCCGCCTCGGCCCAGGTCACGTCGCTCCGCGCGCCGAGCGGGCCCGCGGCGTGGGTGAGCAGGACGTACTGCTCCCGGTAGAGGGGCAACGTGCGCACGCCGCCGAGCGGCTCCGAGTCGAGGTACGTGATCCCGAGCTCGAGCTCGAACGCGTCCAGGCCGCGCTCGATCTGCCGCGAGTTGAGCGAGTAGACCGAGATCGTGATGCCGGGGTGGGTCTCGACGAGCGGCGTCGTCAGGAGTGAGACGCACGGGAGCGACGTCGGGATCGCGCCGATCCGGATCTCGCCCGAGAGGCCGCCGTGCATCGCCTGCATCTCCGTCACGAGCCCGTCCACGTCGGCCAGGATCCGCCGGGCCCACTCGAGCACCCGCTCGCCCTCGGGCGTCAGTCCTTCGTAGCGCTGCGCGCGGCGCACGATGGGGAAGCCGACGTCGGCCTCGAGCCGCCGAATCCCGGACGAGAGCGTGGGCTGGGTGACGTGGCAGGCCCGGGCGGCGCGGCCGAAGTGCTCCTCGCGCACGAGCGCCACGAGGTATGCAAGATGCCGCAGATCCATGGGCTTATGATAGACAGCGTCTATGATGCGGTCGAGGCATTCACTTTGACGGCGCCTGCCCGAAGCGGCGATGCTGTGCGGGCACCGACCCGAGGAGGCTCCGCATGCGCAACGGCAAGACACGCCTGACCACCCCGCTCGTCCGCGACGGTGGCGAGCTCCGCCCCGCGAGCTGGGAGGAGGCGCTCGACCGCGCCTCGGCGGGCTTCGCCCGCGCGCGCGCGACCGACACGTCGACCTCGTTCGGGATCTTCTCGTGCTCCAAGGCGTCGAACGAGATGAACTTCCTGGCGGCCAAGTTCGCGCGCCAGGTGATGGGCACGAACAACATCGACTCCTGCAACAGAACCTGACACGCGCCTAGCGTCGTCGGTCTGGCGACGGTGTTCGGAGCGGGCGGCGGGACGTCGTCCTACGAGGACGTGGAGCAGACGGACGTGATCCTGCTCTGGGGGTCGAACGCGCGCGAGGCGCATCCGATCTTCTTCCAGCACCTGCTCAAGGGCGTGCACAACGGCGCCCGGCTCTACGTCGTCGATCCCCGGCGCACGTCGTCGGCGCAGTGGGCCGACCGCTGGCTCGGTCTCGACGTCGGCTCCGACATCGCGCTCGCGAACACGATGGCGCGCGAGATCATCCACGCCGGGCTCGTCAACAGCGCGTTCATCGAGCACTCGACCGAGAACTTCGAGGCGTTCGCCGAGTCCGTGGAGCCGTTCACGCTCGCCGAGGGCGAGCGGCTGACGGGCGTCCCGGCCGAGGTGATCCGCGAGACGGCTCACGCCTGGGCACGCGCCGACCGAGCCATGGTCTGCTGGACGCTCGGGATCACGGAGCACCACAACGGCGTCGACAACGTTCTCTCGCTGATCAACCTGGCGCTGCTGTGCGGGCACGTCGGCCGCTTCGGCTCGGGACTCAACCCACTCCGTGGGCAGAACAACGTGCAGGGCGGCGGCGACATGGGCGCGATCCCGAACAAGCTCGCCGGATTCCAGGACATCGAGCGAGATCACGAGGCGCGCGCCCGCTTCGAGCAGGCCTGGGGGGTGCCGATCCGGCCCCACTACGGCTGGCACCTGACGCAGATGTTCCACGGGATGGAACGTGGCGCGTTGCGCACCCTCTACGTGATCGGCGAGAACCCCGCCCAGTCCGAGGCGGACATCAACCGCACCCGCAAGCTGCTCGCCGGGCTCGACTTCCTCGTCGTGCAGGACATCTTCCTCACGAAGACGGCGGCGCTCGCCGACGTCGTCTTCCCCGGCACCGCCTCCTGGTGCGAGAGCGAGGGGACCGTGACGAACAGCGAGCGGCGCGTGCAGCGCGTCCGCAAGGCGCTCGACCCGCCCGGCGAGGCGCGGGACGACATGTGGATCCTGACCGAGCTGGCCCGCCGCCTGGGCTACGACTGGCCGGATCCGGTGGCCGAGGCGGTGTGGGACGAGCTGCGCTCGCTCTCGCCCATGCACGGGGGAATGAGCTACACGCGGCTGGAGGAGCTCGGCGGGATCCAGTGGCCCTGCCCCGACGAGACGCATCCCGGCTCGCGGATCCTGCACGAGCGACTCTGGGCCGAGCCGCTCGGCGGGCCTCCGGCGCCGTTCAGCGTCCTCGAGGCGCGCGGTCCCGTCGAGGCTCTCGATGCCGACTACCCCATCCGCCTCACGACCGGGCGCCGGCTCGAGTCGTACAACACCGGCGCGCAGACGAACCTCTACCGCTCGCCCCTGCACCGCGGTGAAACGCTCGACCTCTCCCCGGAGGACGCCGAGCGGCTCGAGCTCTCGGACGGCGAGGTCGTGCGCGTGTCGTCGCGTCGCGGCTCGGTCGAGGCACCCGTGCGGATCGACCCGGCCCTCCGGCCCGGCCTCGCGTTCATGACCTTCCACTTCCCCGACCAGGTCGATACGAACCAGCTCACGATCGACGCCACCGACCCGAAGTCGGGCACGGCGGAGTTCAAGGCGGCGGCGATCAGGGTCGAGAAGCTCGAGCCTGCCGAGCACGAGGTGCAGGCGGGCATCGAGGAGCCGGCCACCGTAGGCGGGCAGAGCTAGATGGACATCCATCTCGTTCCCGGCGCCGAGGCGACTGCGGCCGAGCGTGAGGCGCTCGACCACGTCCTCGGTGTCGCGGTCGACGGGTGGGACGGCGGCGAGCGCCTCGACGGGCCTGCGGGGAACACCGCCAGCACCGGCCACGCCGCGCGCGAGCGGCGTCACCTGCTGCTGCCGGCGCTCTGGGCGCTGCAGGAGCGGATCGGCTGGATCAGCCCGGGCGGCCTCAACGAGCTCTGCCGCAGGCTGACGATCCCGCCGGCCGACGCCTACGGCGTCGCCACCTTCTACGCGATGCTCGCCGTCGAGCCGCGGCCGCCGCGCGTCGTCCACGTGTGCGAGGACGTGGCGTGTCGCTGCAACGGCTCCGACGAGCTCATCGCGCAGCTGGAGGAGCGCTTCGGCGGTGAGGGCGAGCTCTCGGACGACGGCTCGACGACCTGGTACCGCAGCCCCTGTCTCGGCCAGTGCGACCGTGCCCCGGCGGCGCTCGTCGGCGACGCTGGCCCGGAGCCTCGCGAGCGCACGCTCGCGCCCACGGCCGCGGCGTCGGTGCTCGAGGTGCTCGCCGGCGGAGAGCCGGGCGGCGCGCCGGTGACCGTCTTGCCGCAGGCCGGCGATCCCTCGCTGCGCCTGTTGCGCCGAGCCGCCGCCGGTGGTGCGGCGACGTTCGACGCCTACCGCGCCCATGGCGGCTACGAGGCCCTGCGCCGCGCGGTCGAGCTCGGGCCCGAGGGCGTGATCCGCGAGCTGAAGGACTCGAAGCTGCAGGGCCGCGGCGGCGCCGCCTTCCCCACGGGTGTGAAGTGGGAGGCCGTGGCCCGCCAGCCGGCGCGGCCCCACTACCTCGTGTGCAACGCCGACGAGTCGGAGCCCGGCACCTTCAAGGACAGGGTTCTGATGGAGCTCGATCCCTTCTCACTGATCGAGGCGATGACGGTCGCGGCCTACGCGACCGGCTGCGAGCGAGGGTACGTCTACATCCGCGGCGAGTATCCGGAGCCGCAACACGCGCTGGAGCACGCGCTCGAGGAGGCGCGCCACCGCGGCATCCTCGGCGACGACGTCATGGGCGCAGGGTTCTCCTTCGACATAGAGATCCGCAAGGGCGCGGGGGCCTACATCTGCGGCGAGGAGACGGCGATCTTCGAGTCGATCGAGGGCAACCGCGGTGAGCCGCGCAACAAGCCGCCGTTCCCCGTCACGCACGGGCTGTTCGGCATGCCGACCGTCGTGAACAACGTCGAGACGCTCGTCAACGTGCTCGAGATCGTGCTGGGCGGCGGGCCCTCCTACGCCGAGAGGGGAACCGAGGCCTCCACGGGAACGAAGCTCTTCTGCCTCTCGGGCCACGTCGAGCGGCCCGGGGTCTACGAGCTGCCGTTCGGCACCACGCTGCGCGAGCTGCTCGACCTCGCAGGCGGGGTGGCGGGCGGCAAGGATCTGCAGGCGATCCTGATGGGCGGCGCCGCGGGCGGCTTCCTGCGGCCGGACGAGCTCGACCTGCCCCTGACGTTCGAGGACGCCCGCGAGGCGAAGACGACCCTCGGCTCGGGCGTCGTGCTCGTGCTCGACGAGAGCGTCGACCTGCCCCGCCTGCTGATGCGGATCGCGGCCTTCTTCCGCAACGAGTCGTGCGGCCAGTGCGTGCCCTGCCGGGTCGGCACCGTGCGCCAGCAGGAGGCGCTCGCGCGGCTCGTGTCCGGCAAGACGCGGGGCGGCGTGCAGCGGGAGCTCGCGGTGATCGCCGAGGTGGGGCAGTGTATGCGCGACGCCTCGATCTGCGGTCTCGGCCAGACCGCGTCGAGCGCGATCGAGTCCGCGATAGGCCGTCT